>ERZ761609.1040-NODE-1040-length-27052-cov-24.537097_pt1 | contig 27052 bp, 18 predicted proteins | sample MGYA00511163_ERZ761609 | MGnify/ENA primary metagenome ERZ761609 (study PRJEB28899, sample SAMN02445070) | bioreactor sludge metagenome | biome: EBPR sludge | place: Australia: Brisbane, Thorneside Wastewater Treatment Plant | collected 2011-12-16 ... | reverse complement strand
TCATACTGAAAAAGCTTGTCTTTGATTTGCGTAATCTCAGATTCAATCTCTTCCTTTGATTTAAAGAGATCGGAGTACGTCTTCATCTCATCGCCCAATTCAGCCTGAAGCTCATCAAAATAAGCTTTGTTGGTTGCATCGAATTCTTTGCGAATATCCGCAAAATCAACAACATAGCCATATTTAAATTCTTTGTAGGGGCGATTCACGCGGGTAAGGGTTTGAAGCAGATTGTGGTCTTTGACAATACGGCCCAAATAAAGTTTTTTAAGACGCTTGGCATCAAAGCCGGTCAGAAGCATGTTGTAAACAAAAAGGAGGTCTGTTTTTCCTTCTTTAAAATCAGTTACTTCAGCTTTTCGGGAGTCTGTATCTCCGACATCATGCAAAATCAAAGCGGCTTTCAATCTATTGAGGAGAATGGACTTAGCTCCATACTTTGCAGCAGGCTCCGCGGCCGCCAGATACCGGGGCTGCTCATCTCGAACCGCTAACTCATATTTGGTATTAAACATTTCATAGAGCTTCTTGGCCTGTTCGGCACTATCACAAACAACCATTCCACCAATCGTTGAATCACCGTAAGTTGTTCGGCTTTTCAAAAAATCGGTAACTATATAATCGAGCATAGGGGCAACAAATCGTTCGTGGGCGTAAACGGCGCGACGATCTAATGCTCCTTGAAGAATTTCAACTTCTTTCAACGCTCGCTCTAACTCAATTTTGTAATTCGTTTCAATCCCTTCCCGAATGAGTTTCAGCGTATAGCCGTCCGCAATGGATGCGTTGTAATAATATTTATGGATGTAATCCCCAAAAATATCTCGGGAGCGAGAATCGATTCCAATCAGAGGTGTTCCTGTTAGCCCAATTAGAACAGCGTTTCGATCAGAGCTAAAAAGGTTCGCCAGAAAGCTCCCGGTCGGATTGTAACTCCGGTGGACTTCGTCTAGGAAATAAACCCGCTGAACATTGATGTCATAGCTACTCGGCCTAGGCAGCTCGGTTTTGTCGTCAAACTTTTGAATGTTGACCACCGTTATTTCTCTTTTGCCAGCAAGATTATGGACCGCCGTTTGCAGGCTAAAATCACGGGCAAGATCTTCTTTTGAATTGACTGTATGAACGACGAGACCTCGACTTGTAAACTCACGGCTAGCCTGGATCAATAAATCAAGGCGATCAACAATAAAGTAAAATTTAGGGACGACACTTTTCTTATTAAAATAATCCGTTAGATAGTGTGTGCTGTAAAAAGCCAGCGCTGTCTTGCCACTCCCCTGAGTATGCCAAATGATCCCTTTTTTCACTCCCTTATCCAGCTTTGATTCAATTGCTTTAGTGGCAAAAAACTGAGGGTAGCGCATGACATGCTTTTCAAGCGCTCCGCCTTCTGTATTTACATAAGCAATAGCATATTTTAAAAATAGCCTAAGCCGATCTTTGCTTAGAAGCGAGGTCAAAAGCCGATTGGTGGGATTGCTGGGATTTTTATTTGTTAAAAATTCTGGCGAGTGCTTTATCGCAGAGAGGTTATTGTCTTTTAAAATACAATCTTCGATGCTGTCGTTTTCGGCCAATAAAATCTGTTCCAAATTAAACTGCTCTTCGTCTCGAAAACAGTTAAATACAGCATCGCCAAACGATGTTGTTGAGTAGAACGCGCCTTGAATTGGGACGACGCTCTCGGTGTCATACTCCATATTGTTGGAATAAATTAATAACTGGGTAGCATTTATGAACCGTCTGAATTTCTTATTCTTAAATCGAACATTGATTCGATCACGCTCTGCAAGTATTCCCTCGGGATTATTCGGCTTCTTAACCTCAATAAAGACCAATGGCAGACCGTTTACAAAGACCGTAATGTCGGGGCGAAACTCATCGTCACCATTTTTGTATGTAAGTTCAGTAACGACATGGAAAGAATTTTTATCGAAATTTTTGAAATCGATAAGCTTTAAACCAGATGTCGCCGTTAGCTTATTATAAAAAGCTTGCCCCAAATCTTCGTTGTCCAGTGCCAGACAAACATCTTCTAGCGCCTTCTTAATTTCACTCTCTTCAATTTCAGGATTAATTCGAACAAGGCTTTCTTTGAAAATATCCGTGGCTATATTAGTACCCTCATCTCTTTTGAAGTTTTGGAGAGAAAGATATTGATAGCCAAGCCGACACAAATGAAGAATCGCCGGGATTTTTACTCGTGTGTTTTCGTTAAATGCCATAGTCTATTCTTTGTTAATCCTCAGCCGCATTAGCGTCTTCAAACAGCTCTTTAAGCTTGGTTTCGATTTCTTTCATAACAATTTTGATTTCAGGTAAATGGGCGATTTGTTTCTTCAAACGAATTTCCCAACGCTCCGCGTATGATCTATTATGCAAATGCGGACGCAAAACACTCAGAGACGGATAGTATCCGTACTTCTGTTTAAAAGTGTCCTTAACCTGATCAAGATTAAAATCGAATTGATCCAGGCGATTCAAAAGAAACCAGATATCAAAAACATCACGAGGCTCTTTACGGTTACTATCCGGCAAAAGCCCGAGTTTATTGGCCAAAATCGTATTCAGGGTTTGCACCCTTAAAACACGACCTTTCTTTTTCAAGTCCGTATAGGTTTCTATGACTTTGCCGTTTTCAATCTGCCCCGCGATCTCTCTGCCGTGAGCAAAATCGATCTGGATTTCTTTAGGCGCACCAACAATTTCATCATAGCCCGAATAGCTCATGTACATCCTGGCCCTGGAATCATCTGAAAGTGTTTTGTTGGGGTCAATCCCGAAGCTTAAATTGGCTTCTTTACGCGCCAAGCTGAAACTGTCATTTAACATTTCCGCCATTTCATTCAGCTTAAAATCTTTTGAGCTGATTAGATCAATGTCTTCTGAAAAACGGTGATCTTCAAAATGAATCCGTTTGATGGCTGTGCCGCCATAGAAAATAAAGTCCTCTTTTAATTTGCTTGTGGCGATACAGTTCAGCGCCCAGCAAATCGCGTAGTCTTTTTCGATGGTTTCGGCCGGCACTTCAAAGCGTTCGGCGGCGGCGTTGATTTCTTCTAAAGGAATCATCCCCAAACACTCGCTTTAAGTTCTTCAATGCCTGAATTCAGACGGATTCCCCAACGATTCTGATAACCGCCTTTTTTAGCACCATCCGGATCAAATAGAACATAGCCTTTGGCGTTTTTAATCATGGCCAGGATTTGCTCGGCGAATTTGTCATTTCCTATTTTCAATGCCTCAACAATAAAACCTAATCGTTTCACGGCCGCTTTAGTTTTGAACTTTTTTGCATCTGCGGCGAGTTTGGGCCAATTAATTTCTTTTTGCTTTGCCCAAATCCCCCGAATCACGTCAATCATACCGCCGCTAATATCAGGCCGGTCTAAACCATCTAAAATAGTCCGCTCAAGATCACTCACCTGAACTTGCTCTTGTTTCGTTGCCCAATGGGTTGTTAATCCCCAAAAGTGTTCTTTCTTCGAGAAAATAAAATGGTATCGAATATCTTGCAGTTTTTTATTTGGAATCCGCGCGGGTGTCGTGATGTAAACATCCAGCGTAACATGCGAAGTCATTCCGTGAAGGCGCATAGCGCTATAATGTGAAAGAAAATAAGAATTAGGTGCCGCAATCTCACGAGCAATGATTGGCCAATTTTTTAATTGGGTATTTTCAGCACCCGTTTGAAGAATCAAATACTTTGCGCTCTTAATTCTCGCAATTACATTCCGCTTAACCAGATTCGTAAGCAACTTGGCAGTTGCAAGATAATCTGCTTTCGTGTACTTGAGCGCTTCCTCAAGCGTAAATATGTTTTTCCCGTTTTTCAGCAATTCTTGTATTAAACGGGCACTAACAGTTCCCAAAGTCTTTGCCGTTGTTGGTTTTACCATGAGCTATATCCTATGTATAAAAATTGACTCGTCAAGTCAATTTCATTACATAAGATATAGTTATTCTTAGGCATCATCCTATCTCTTTGCAATTAAATGAGTTATGGATATTATCACGTTTACCCGTCATTATCAGGTTTGCTGAACCGCCTCCTTTACTCCTCCAAATACAGTAGTATCCAGACGCAGACCAACTTCGTCGCCTTTGATGGGCAGGAGATGGCCGTAGCGGTCAAAAGTAGTTTGGATGGAAGCGTGGCCAAGCTGGGCCTGGATGAATTTGGCATTGGCATCCTGGGCAATTAGCAGGGTTGTGTAGGTATGGCGCAAATCGTGGAAACGGATTTTGCGAAGACCGGCGCGGATCAAGGCGGGATGAAATTCGCGGTGAATCATGTTGTCCGGATCAATCGGGTTTCCGTTCGCATTGCAGAAAATAAGATCGAACGGACTGACTGGTGATTTAATCCGATGAATCTCAAGCGCTTCACGAAGCGCCGGAGACATGACAATCGCGCGGACGGATCGCTTTGATTTCGGCGAAGTGAACATGGACCGCCTGTCCTGCCGGCGAATTTTATTTTCCGCGTGGGTTTGCCAGAACAGACTCCGCCTTACGCGAATTTGATTGGATTGCCAATCAATATCACCCCATTGCAAACCCAGGATTTCTCCGCGCCGCATGCCGGTCAAGGCAGCGGTCATAAACAAAGTTCGGTAAGGCTCGTCGGAATTGTTTAAGAGCAGACGGATTTCTTCCGGCTGAAGATAATCCATTTCTTTTTCTTCGATGCGCGCGCGGTCAATGTCATCAGCAGGGCTCACGCGAATATAGCCCCACTTCCGCGCGTGCTTGAACATGGTCTTCAAAAGCACCAGGTGATTGTTCGCTGTTTTGGTGCTGTGGCGCTCACGCACGACTCCGGCGAAATAGCTCTGAATCATGGCGGGAGTGATTTTTGAAATGGCGTAATGGCCAAGGCTAACATTCACGCTCTTGGTAATCACGCTTTCATAAGCCCGGTAAGTCGAAGGCTTCACCGCTGTAATGGCATAATCCTCAAGCCATTTCTTTCCGAACTCTGAAAACAGAACCCGGCTAGGCTGCGAAAAAGTGCCGTAGTGAATCTGCGAGACACGCTCCGACAAAATCCGCTCGGCTTCTTTTTTATTCGTTCCGGCACTCAGCGAATACTGCTTCCTGCCGATTCTGTACCGAATATGAAAGACCGCTTCGCGGCGGCCATCCACCATGCGGTACCGCTTGATAATGCTTCCTCTCATCTCACACACTCCCTCTCTCTTCTATGCCGCCTGCTTCAGCTCCCCGCCGTCTTTCTCCGCAAAAAAGCGGATGACGGCGTCTGACTCAAACCGCACATACTTTCCAAACTTCACATGCGGAATCGCGCTTTGCCCCATTCTCGTACGCTGATAAATCCAAGAAACGGGCACACCGAGCAATTCCGAAAGCTCTTTCACGGTCAACAATTTCCTGTTTTCCAAATGAGCTCCTTACATCCCTGTCATTCCTGCGAAAGCAGGAATCCAGTCTTTTGACTTGCATTCTGGATTCCGGATCAGGCGGCCTTCGGCCGTCCAGTCCGGAATGACAACATGAAGTACTACTGACGATTCATAGGATTGATGCGGCGAAGAACCTTGGTATACGCCCAAGATTTTCCTTCAACGCAGCGGCCCTTTTGAATCACGTTCATACTGACAATCCATTCACACTCACACTCGATTTTGCTGCTTATGGCTTTACGGCCTAGTTTTAAAACCCGAGCTTTATGGCTGAGTTTGAGGATTAATAATTTAATCTTCATGGTATTGGGCAAAAACAGGGGCCCCGTTACAGCTTTGACAAAGTTTCTATACTGAAAATATTTTTTTAATACTTTCGATTCACCGCCAAAACTCTTATCGCTCACGCTCACTCTCTGGGGTACTGCTTATGGCTTCACGGCCTGGTTTTACACCGAGCTTCAAGGCTGGGTGGATGATTAATAATTTAATCTTCATGGTATTGGGCAAAAAGGAGGGGGCCGTTCCAACTTATTCAAGGTTTTCATAGGGAAAATAAATTTCAGATGCTTTTTCCGCACTCCCGAGCGTTCACCTGACTCCAGTCTCTCGAACAAATTTTTATGAAGAGAGAGTGGAGTCAGGCGATTGGTACAGGCTAAAAGCCGAAAACCAAAGCGAAGGGAGTGCGGAAAGGGGTTAAAACTGGAGGATTTTGCAGATCGGAAGAAAACCAATTTTGGGGCATTTTGTTCCCAAAATGTTCCCAAAACCGTTTTTGGGCAGAAAAAAGGGGCTGCGTTTTTTAACGCAACCCCTTTTATTGTAATTGGTAGCGGGGCCAGGATTTGAACCTGGGACCTTTGGGTTATGAGCCCAACGAGCTACCGAGCTGCTCCACCCCGCGACGAATCAATAAAATAAAGACGATTTTTCTCGTTCCAAAATTGCTTGAAAAAAGGAGAGATCGAAGTGAGAAGTTTCCATTATATCAAAAGAAAAGAAAAAATCAATCCCTCTAAAAGGCTATTTTAGGGAGTTTTTTTAGGCCGTTTGCGCTTCTAAAAATAGCAAAATATAACATTCGCCCTGGGCACATTGAACTTCCGCCTAAAACCCATTACTTTTAACATATGCTTAAAAACAATCAGGCAACAAAAGAGCAGAAAACCAAGCCGCTCGCACAAGAAAAAAAATGCTCTCTGTTTTTTATTTTTGCATTTTTGATTTTTGCCGGAACATATTCTTCTCACGCTAACCCCATTCCTGCCATACCAAGCCAGGAAAGCACGCAAAGCCGATTCACGGCAGTTCCCGCGGATGAAAACACTTCTCCGGACATCCCCGATGAGCATGAAAACAATGATCCGAAAGCACTGTCGCCTGCGGACGATAAAACCGAAGATTCCAAAACGGCTCTGGAAAATGCACTTGCCGCAAAAAAGCTGGCTCTCAAAAATCTTACTCAGCAACGCGAAAATAAAAAAGATGCTATCGAAAAACTCCAAAAGAGAAAAAAGAACGAATCTGTAAAACAAAAAAAAGAGACGGATAAGAAAATTGACTCGATCCAAGAGCAGATAAAAGATATTAACAAACGGATCACGGCAATTAAAAATACGGAAATACCCGATTTGGAAAAAAGACTTGTTCTGTTAAAACAAGCCGAGCTCACCCCGGCGCCTCATGTGCCTGCGGTTCCAAACAGTCCATCAACGCCTTCTCAGCCTCAAAACCCTACTCCTCCGGTCTCTCTTAATCAAAAACCGCCCATCAGCCCTGAAGAAGAAATTCAAGCTTTGAAAAATGATCTTGAAAAAAATCAACAGGATCAATCTGAAATTCAAAAACAAATTGAGGGTATTGATGAATCTATCAAGGGGCTCGATGAACAAATCGCTGACCTCAACAAACAAATTTCCGCTATTAGCGCCAAGTCAGCCGAAATTTTAAATTCTTCCGATAAAACCGTGAAAGAAAGAATTTTAGAGATTCAGGAAGAAATAGAAAGTAATAAAGATTTTATTAATATGCTCAAAGAGGACAGTGAAAAGGAAGCCTTTGGAATTGAAAGAATGAGCCACGAAATCGATCAGATTGTCGAAGAAAATGAAAAAATTTACGATCAAATTGACGCGCTGACCTTTGAAGATCTCGACAACAACCCTCCTAAAAATGGGGAGAAAATATTCGATCTCGAGCTGGAAATTAACTCTAACGAGGTGGAAATCGACTCCATCGATAAGCACATCGAACGCTCCCAAGACAGAATTATGGAAAACGACCGTTTAATCGACAAAATCGAAACATACAATTTTCAGCTCCAAAGTGAGCTCAGAGAGCTCGAGTCGAGAGATCCCGATGAACTGCTTTACCCGGAATCTCAAATTGAAGCTGACATCAACAACAATCAACTCGAAATAGAAAATATCCAAATGCAAATCATGGCAATTGAAAATGAAAAGAGCAATCTTAACGGCGAAAAGGAAAATCTTCTCCAAAGCTTAGATGAGCTCAAGATGAACGAAGCTTATATACAAGATCAGATTAGAATGCTCTATCCGGATCCGGCGGCACCTCCTTCGCTCTGACAAGACACTTTGATTTCTTTTTTGAGCCTTCTTTTTTAGTCTCCCTGCAACAATAATTCTCCTATCCTGTTAAGAGCAAAATTGGTATCTTACGCCCCATGCAGAAACTTACGGATAAACAAAAATGGGACTTAATCCGTCAATCGCAGGAGGTTTTAGCGGAAAAACAGGCTTCCCCTTGCGCAGATAATGCCAAACAGCAAATCGCGGAAATGGGCGTGGCTTACTTGGCGGAAACCACCGCTCAGCTCACCTCGGATTCAGCCGTGGATTTTCTGAAAAACTTCGACGCGCCGACGCAAAAACAAATTCTTGCGGAGCTTCCTTCTGAAAAATTAAATGATATTATCGAAATTCTCTCTTACCCGCATGGCAGTACCGGCTCGATCATGGCCAAAGAATTTATGGCGGTGCCCGAAAATCTGACGGTTGCCGAAGCCATTGAAAAACTTTATCAGCTTCCGGTCGATCGGCGCGGCAAAGCACCTTATGTTTATGTGATTAACGAAAAACATGAATTGCGCGGGGCGATTAAAACCAGCGATTTAATCTTTAACGGCAAAGAGAAACAGCTCGGCGAAATCATGCATAGCCCCGTGGATTGCATTGAAGCTGAAAAGCCTGAGATTGAAGCCGCAAGGCTGATTCGCAAGCAAAACCATTTAGCTTTGCCGGTTATTAACCGTGAAGGCCGGTTAACCGGCGTACTCTCGGCCAACAATGTCGCGCAAATTCTGCAGGAACAAGCGGACAGCGACATCGCGAAAATGGTGGGTACCAGCGCGGAAGAACTTCAAACCCCCTCCGTACTGGGCGCGCTGAAACTCAGAATGCCCTGGCTGCTTTTTACGATCCTGAGCGGATTTTTATGCGCGTGGATTTCAGACGTTTTTCAAAACAACCTTCAGACTTTGGCGGTTTTGTTTTTATTTGTCCCTCTCGTTCTGGGGCTTTCGGAAAGTATCGGTATTCAGGGCGCAACCATCGTGGTTAGAAACCTGAGTCAGGGGCATATCCCTTTCGCGAATCTGCGGAGCCTTTTTTTAAAAGAAGGGGGCGCGGGGTTTTTAATCGGATTAATTTGTGCAGCAATTGTCGGAGGTATTGCGCTGGTTTGGAAGGACAATGCCTTGCTGGGTCTCGCCATCGGCGGCTCAATGGTAGTCGCAATCGCAATTTCCGGTTTAATCGGATTACTGCTTCCGATTCTCTTCAAAGCAATCAAAGTTGATCCGGCTATCGCGTCCGGTCCGCTTGTTTTGGCGCTTTGCGACATTCAAACGCTGATTGTTTACTTCAATCTTTCGGGCAAAATTCTCGGCAATTAAGAACGTCCTCTTTTTTTACCTTTGCGGGGCTGAGGCACCATCGGCGCGGAGGGCTGAAAACTTCCAAGTGTGCTTTCGGTGACTCCCTGTTCTTTTTCGAATTCGCGGATTTTATCGCGGTAATAAGCGGCCTTGTCGAATTCCAGCGCCGCGGCGGCTTGTTCCATTTTTGCCTTCAAAGAAGATAAATAACTTTTACTGCGGTAATCTTCATCCGACTCACCGACAACCTGATGCGTTAAGTCTTCCGCTTTCTTCCACTTCTCAATGCCGTTGCGGATTTCTTTGATAATGGTAGTCGGTTTAATATTATTGTCGGCATTGTACTGAAGCTGAATTTTTCTGCGGCGGTCCATTTCCCCCATCGCGCGCTTCATCGAATCCGTCACGCGGTCAGCATACATAATCACAAGACCATGCAAATGGCGCGCGGCACGGCCCGAGATCTGAATCAGCGAGACATCACTGCGCAAAAACCCTTCTTTGTCGGCATCGAGAATAGCGACGAGCGATACTTCGGGTAAATCCAAACCTTCACGCAAAAGATTCACGCCAATAATGCAGTCATATTTATTGAGCCGTAGGTCGCGCAAAATCTCAACGCGTTCAAACGCGTCAAACTCCGAATGGATATAACTGACCTTAATTCCTAAGTCGCTTAAGTAACGACTTAGATCTTCGGCCATTTTTTTAGTGATGGTGGTCACCATCACGCGCTCTTGTTTTTTGGCGCGGATTTTAATTTCAGCCATCAAATCATCAATTTGCCCGTCGGTTTTACGAACCTCCACAAGCGGGTCGACCAATCCCGTAGGGCGAATCACCTGTTCAACGACCTGGTCTTTGCGGCCCATTTCATAAGGGCCGGGCGTTGCTGAAACATACAGCACTTGTCCGACTTTCTTTTCAAATTCATCAAATTTGAGCGGGCGATTATCTAAGGCGGATGGCAAACGAAAACCAAACTCCACCAAATTTTTCTTGCGGGCAAAGTCTCCGTTAAACATTCCGCGAATTTGCGGAATGGTTTGATGCGATTCATCGATCATCAAAATAAAATCTTTGGGGAAATAATCCACCAAAGTTGCCGGCGTTGAGCCCGGCTCTCGCCCCGCGAGATGACGCGAATAATTTTCGATACCCGAGCAATACCCAAGCTCCTTCAGCATTTCCAAATCATAGCGGGTACGGGATTCAAGCCGTTTGGCTTCCAAATCTTTGTTCTGCAAATTCAGCTCGCGCAATCTTTGAATCAGCTCCGCTTCAATACCGGCCATCGCGGCCTGCACACGGTCATTTGAAGTCACGAAATGTTTGGCGGGATAAATCGCAAGCTTAGGCAATGCCTTTTGCGGCTGAAAGTTAATCGGGTCCAGGGACCAAATCGATTCGATCTTGGTGTCGGAAAACTCCACGCGCAAAGGATGCTCGCTGTAGGCCGGAAAAATATCCACTTTGCCGCCACGCACGCGGAAAGACCCGCGCTTAAACTCACCCACGGATCGTTCATACTGAATGCGGATGAGGCCGATCAGAAAATCATCCATGGATTTGGTTTCACCCGATTCAATCGCGATCAACATATTCTGCCAATCTTCCGGCGCGCCCAAACCATAAATACAGGAAACGCTGGAAACGATAATACAATCGGGGCGCGACAAGACGGCGCTCGTGGCAGCCAAGCGCAAACGGTCGAGGTTATCGTTAATGGACGCGTCTTTTTCGATATAAGTGTCGGAATGCGAGATATACGCTTCGGGCTGATAATAATCGTAATAGGAGACAAAATACTCCACGGAGTTCTCGGGAAAAAATTCTTTCATTTCGGAATAGAGCTGAGCCGCGAGCGTTTTATTATGCGAAAGCACCAATGCGGGCCGTCCCAGCTGAGCAATGACATTCGCCATCGTAAAAGTTTTACCGGAGCCGGTCACACCCAGCAAAACCTGCTCTTTCATGCCGGACTTAAAACCTTTGAGGAGCTTCTCGATCGCCTGCGGCTGATCACCGCAAGGCTTCATGTCGGAGGCAAGTTTGAACAGATTAGCTTCGCTCATGCGATTAAGAGGCTGAAGTCATGCGACACAACAGAGTGGGTCAAAGCGCCGACTGAAATGGTATCGACACCGGCCACAGCGTAAGCGCGCACGGTTTTGAGCGTCATATTGCCCGAAGCTTCAAGAAAGGTTTGCGGGCTGATACGATCACGGAGCTGAACCGCTTTTTTAGCTTGTGCAGGCGTAAAATGATCAAGCATCGCAACTTCCGCGCCCAGATCAAAAGCTTCCATGAGTTCATCGAAGTCGCGTACTTCAATCTCAAAGCCAGAACCACGAACCAGGAACCAGGAACCAGGTTTTGATTTTCTATGCTTGCTTCTTGGTCCTTGCTTCTTGGTTCCAAGGATTTGTAGATTGCCGAACCTTCTATGATTTTCCTTAACCAAAATATAATCATCGAGTCCAAATCTGTGATTAAATCCCCCGCCCGCGAGCACAGCCGCTTTTTCAAGCTCACGCCAAAGGGGCGTGGTTTTACGGGTATCGATGATTCGGCATTTTGTCCCTTCAACTTTTTGAACAAACTGCGCCGTTTGAGTTGCGATGCCGGACAAATGCCCGATTAAATTCAGCAAAACACGCTCGGCTTTTAAAATCGCATGAATTTTTCCGGAAAGCGCTATCACCCGCTGATTTTTTTTAAGCAACGCGCCTTCTTTGACAAAAAATCGCATGGAAACACCGCAAAGCTTTGCGACGGCTTGAGCCGAGGCGGAACCCGCGAAAACTCCCGTGCTTTTTGAATAAATCTGGGCTATGCCCTTCGCCGTTGGAGGAATCAGCAGGTTTGATGTGATGTCACCACTGCCAATATCTTCTTTCAGTGCTGACCGTATTGCTTGGAGTGTTGTTTTTGATAATTTTTTCATTTTTATACCGGCTCGCTCAAAAAGCTTCAGATGCAAGGCGCACGCAAGCGACCGCGGAGGTGTAGTGAAAAACTACACCGCACAAGGAAGCGCGGCGAGCAACGCAGCAGATGAACTTTTTCAGCTGCCGCTTATTTGAGCTTAGCGAGCTGTTCTTCGCAGGATACGAGAAGTTTTTTGGCATCTTCGAGTTTGGCTTTTTCGCCGTCAATCACTTGTTTGGGTGCGCGCGCAACGAAGTTCTCGTTCGACAGTTTTTTCTCCATCGATTCAATCCACGGCTTGAGTTCCGCGATTTTTTTCTCAAGCATCTCGGTTTCTTTTTGAGAATCACTCGCCTTAGGAACCAAAACACTAAAGTCAGGATAGGCTCGCATGGAATACATATCCATGTCTTTGGCATCGACAAAACTAATCGATTGAACTTTTGCGAGCTTAACAATTTGGGGCAATTGTCTTTCAAAAGAAACTTGAACTTGCGGGTTATGAACAACGGTTGCGCATGCCATTGTTTTAAGAGATTGTCCTTGTAACACCTGCAAATCACGAAAACCTGTGACAGCTCTTTGTAAAAGATCGATCTCTTTCTCCGCGGTTTCATCGCTCATGCTGCCCATTGCATTTCCCGACCAATTCGCGTGCATAATTGTTTCAGGCCATTGGTCTTTATCCTGAGCCAAGTCACGGAAACGCTGCCAAATTTCTTCGGTGGTAAACGGCATAAACGGATGCAAAAGACGCAAAATCTTTTCAAGCACGTAAAAAAGCACGGCCTGCGTTTCTTTTTTTGTCTTTTCATCTTGTAGATACGGCTTCGCAAGCTCAATAAACCAATCGCAAAAATCATTCCAGACAAAATGATAAAGCTCGGTCGAAGCTTGGCTGAGCCCGAACTGCGCCAATTCCTTTTCGATCAGTTTAGTTTTCTTTTCCAAAGTGGAAAGAATCCAACGGTGCGCTGCCGGCAAGGTCTTCGGATCTATTTTCAGTTCAGCGGTTCCCTCGGTGTAGCCTTCAAGCCCCATCAAAACAAACCGCGAAGCATTCCAAAGCTTGTTGGTGAAATTGCGACCCACTTCAAATTTTTCGCGGGAAAGATAAACATCCTGCGCCGAAAGCATGACAAGCGACCAGCGCAAAGCGTCCGCGCCCATTTCTTCGATCACTTCCAGCGGATCAATTGAATTGCCGAGTGACTTGGACATTTTGCGGCCCTGATCATCGCGCACCGTACCATGCAGATAAATACGGTTAAACGGAACCTCGCCCAAAAATTCACAGCCGGCCATGATCATGCGCGCCACCCAAAAGAAAATAATTTCAGGCGCCGTGATCAAATCAGAACCGGGATAAAACTTTTTTAAATCAGGGTGATTTTTATCCGGCCAGCCTAAAGTCGAAAAAGGCCATAACCAGGAAGAGAACCAAGTATCGAGAACATCGGGGTCTTGGCGAAGCTTGTCACTCCCGCACTTTGGGCAATTTTTTGGTGTTTCGCGGGAAACAATAGGCTCTTGAACCAAGGAGCAAGAACCAGGAACCAAGTCTTGGTCTTTGCTTCTTGGTTCTTGGTTCTTTGATGCGCAAGCGTCACAATACCAAGCGGGAATTTGATGTCCCCACCAGATTTGGCGCGAAATACACCAGTCGCGGATGCCTTCAAGCCAATTGGTATAAACTTTGGTCCAGCGGTCGGGCGTAAAAACGGTTTTGCCTGCTTTGTGTTCTTTCAAAGCTTTATCCGCAAGCGGTTTCATTTTTACAAACCATTGCTTGGAAAGATAAGGTTCGACCACGGTTTGGCAGCGGTAACATTGCCCCACCGCATGCATATGCTTTTCTTTCTTAAGAAAAAGCCCCTGCGCTTCCAAATCTTCGATAACTTTTTTACGCGCTTCAAAACGATCCATGCCGTTATAGTCGCCGGCAAATTCATTCATTTTGCCATTGGGCTGCATAACATTAATCTGCGGCAAATTATGGCGCTGACCCATTTCAAAGTCATTCGGATCATGCGCGGGCGTCACCTTCACCATTCCCGTACCGAACTTCGGATCGACGAATTCATCGGCAATCACGGGAATCTCGCGATTCACAAGCGGAAGCAGCAGTTTCTTTCCGATCAAATGTTTATACCGTGGGTCTTCGGGATTGACCGCGACAGCCGTATCGCCCAACATGGTTTCAGGGCGCGTTGTCGCAACCACAATGTGGTCTTCGCCCATCTTTTCGAAAGGCGCCTTCTTTCCGACCACCGAATATTTCAAATGATAAAGTCCGCCTTCGGTATCTTTGTGTTCCGCCTCTTCATCGGAAAGCGCGGTTTGGCAGCGCGGACACCAATTGATAATGCGGTTACCCTGATAAATGAGTCCCTTGTCATGCAAGGTTACAAAAACTTCGCGCACCGCTTTGGAAAGATTTTCATTCATCGTAAACGCTTCGCGCGACCAATCGCAGGAAGCCCCAAGACGGCGCAATTGGCGGGTAATCGTATCGCCCGATTCTTTTTTCCATTTCCAAACTTCTTCGAGAAATTTTTCGCGTCCTAAATCCCAGCGGCGCTTACCTTCTTTGGCAAGTTTCTTTTCGACCACATTCTGCGTCGCGATACCGGCATGATCGACGCCCGGCACCCAAAGGGTTTCAATCCCCTTCATGCGGTTGAAGCGGATCATGACATCCTGAATGGTGTTATTGAGCGCGTGGCCCATGTGCAAAATGCCGGTGACATTCGGCGGAGGGATGACGATGACATAGGGGCGACCTGCGGACTTCTGGGGCTGAGTTTCAGGCTTAAAAAAACCCTTCTCTTCCCAATTCTTATAAATCCGCTCTTCGATCTCTTTAGCGTTATATCTTTTTTCAAGTTCTTTCATAAATATTTCTTCAGAAAATGCAGAGCATTTTTCCGCTTACTGCCCTCTCCCCCATTTTACGCGAGAAAGAAAAGAAAAATCTCTCGAATGCGAGTTCTGCGCCATCAGGACGCAGTTGTTTGAGCAGGCGAGAGATTTTTGTTTTGAACCAATGCTTTTAAGATTTAAGCAATTTATATTCGATGGCTTCAACAAGCGCCTTCCACGACGCCTCGATGATGTTCTCATGAACACCGACTGTCGTCCAAGTCTTACCATCATCCTGAAATTCGATGAACACACGCACCTTCGCAGCCGTTCCTGCCTGCGAATTCACCACGCGCACTTTATAATCCGTCAAATGAATGCTGTCGATTTCGGGATAAGAACCTTTCAGCGCCTTACGGAAAGCCTGATCCAACGCATTAACCGGACCATCGCCCTCCGCCGACTCAGAATGCTCTTTCCCCTTCGCCACGATTTTTACTTCAGCCACAGTCATTGGTTTTCCACCGCCGATGTTTTCACTGCGTACGGAGACGCCCTTCACTTCAAAAAAAGGCTTAAAGGTTCCCAGAATTTTTTTCACCAAAACTTCAAAGCTCGCTTCCGCCGCTTCAAATTGATAACCTTCGTTTTCAAGCTTTTGTATTTCATTGAGAATTTTTTTGGTCTCAGGCGAGTCTTTCTCAAGATTCAGATTCAGCTCTTTCGACTTTAAAAGAATATTCGTGCGGCCGCCCAGCTCGGAAACCAAATAATGACGCGTATTCCCGATCGATTCCGGGTTCAAATGCTCATAAGTTTTCTGATTTTTGATCATCGCGTCGATATGCACGCCGCCTTTATGCGCGAATGCCGAACGTCCCGTAAATGGCTGATTGTTCGACAAGTTCTGATTGCAGACTTCCGCGATGTAATGCGAAAGCGAAGTCAGCCCTTTCATTTTTTCAGGAGGTAAAGCGTCATACCCCATTTTCAGCTGTGCGTTCGCGAGAATACTGACCAGATTAGCGTTGCCGCAGCGTTCCCCGATACCGTTGACGGTTCCCTGCAAAAGCACCGCTCCCGCGCGCAAAGCGGCAAGAGAATTTGCAACCCCCAACTCTGCGTCGTTATGGCAATGAATCCCGAGCGGTGTTTTGATTTCGCGTTTAACGATTTCAAACACTCTTGAAATTTCTTCCGGTAAATTTCCGCCATTGGTTTCGCACAAAGAGATATTGTCCGCGCCCGCATCCGCGGCCGCTTTGATCGCCTTTAACGCATACTCGGGATTCGCTTTGAAGCCGTCGAAGAAATGCTCCGCGTCATAAACGACTTCTTTTTTCTGAGATTTAAGAAAAGCTACGGTGTCAGAAATCATTTTTAGATTTTCTTCGAGCGTTGTTTTAAAAACTTCCGTCACATGCAAATCCCAGGACTTGCCGAAAATGGTGACTACCGGCGTGTTGGCATCAAGCAAGGTCTGAACCTGCTTGTCTTCTTTGACGGACGTATTCGCGCGGCGCGTGGAACCAAAAGCCGCGATTTTAGCGCTCTTAAGAGGAGCTTTACGGATCTCTTCAAAAAAAGCCATATCCTTGGGATTCGACCCGGGCCAACCACCCTCGATGTAATGCATGCCGAATTCATCCAGCCGCTGAGCAATCAAAACTTTGTCATGCGCAGACAAAGAGATTCCCTCCATCTGCGTACCATCACGCAAAGTCGTGTCATACAGCCAAACTTTATTCTTCTTATCTGTCATAAAAATAAGTTATACGCCAAATCTAAAAACGATCGCCAAAAAGTGGTTAACTATCAAAACGGTTTTTACTTTTTACCCAGGCCGAAGGCCGCGTGAACCACACGCAAAGCTTCTTTGCCTTTGTCGCCGCCGATCACACAGGAAACCTTGATCTCGGAAGTAGCGATCATATCAATATTGATTTTTTTCTTCGCCAAAGCCGAAAACATTTTCGATGCAATACCCGTGTGAGAACGCATTCCAATACCGACAATACTGAGCTTCGCGATATTTTTATCACAACTCACACGGTCGGCGCCGACTTCCTCCGCGATTTTTTCAAGCGTCTTGAGCGCGCGGGAAAGCTCGCTTTTATAAACCGTGAAAGACAAATCGGTTTTGCCGGTTTCGGTTTTATTTTGAATGATCATATCGACATTCACATTACCGTCAGCGATATCTTTAAAAATTTTTGCCGCGACACCCGGTCGGTCGGGAATACCGAACAAAGTAATCTTCGCTTCATCTTCATTCAAGGCCGCGCCACTGACAACGATATCTTCCATCTTTTTATTCTCTTTGGTAATCAAAGTACCCTCCCTGTCATTCATTGAATTACGTACATAAATCGGAACATTGAATCTTTTACCGACTTCAATCGAACGTGAATGCATTACTTTCGCGCCCAGCGAAGCCAGCTCCAAAATTTCGTCATAACTGATCACGTCAATTTTTTTCGCGTCGGGAACAATCCGCGGATCCGTCGTGTAAATCCCGTCCACATCGGTATAAATTTCGCAATGCTTCGCATCCAAAGCTTTCGCAAGAGCTACGGCCGTTAAATCAGATCCGCCGCGGCCGAGTGTCGTAATTTCACCGGTCTCGGTTTGACCCTGAAAGCCGGCAGCGATCACGATTTTGCCTTGCTTCAAAGCGGCCTTGATGCGTGCTCCGTTAATATTCTGAATACGCGCCTTAGAGTGATGCGTATCCGTCATAATTCCGACCTGCGGGCCGGTCATCGAAACCGCCGGATGCCCCATTTCTTCGATCGCCATCGCAAGCAATGCCACCGAAACCTGCTCGCCGGTTGAAAGCAGCATATCCATTTCACGGTCACTCGGATTTTTTGTGATTTGTTCGGAAAGCGTGATCAAGTCATCCGTCATATCGCCCATAGCTGAAACCACCACGACAACTTGATTGCCTGCTTTTTTTGTTTTAATCACGCGTTTCGCAACATTGAGAATACGCTCCGCGTTCGCCACTGACGACCCGCCGTATTTCTGCACGATAAGACTCATAAACTTCAAAATCCTTTATAAAATTTTATGATTTAAACAGGAGATCCATGAGCTCGGCGGGCCGCCCCAGCTTCAGCTCAGAAGCCTTCGCCGCAAGCTCCGTAAATTTTTCAACATCGTCCGGAAACACATTTTTCCCGATCATCGCGAAGGGCGCGGGCTCACGGCTATAACCGCGGTCTTCCGAAGGCGCGGTAAATCCGGGCGTCACAATCAAGCGCGCTTCCATGTTCTTCTGCAAATATTCACGGATTTTTGAGAGCACAAAAAAATCCGTCGCTTCCAGAGAGCTCACCTTGGCAGATAAATCTCCTGCGAGGGATGCTTCCTCAGCGCTATGCAGTACCACAACCACAAAATCTTTCTCTTCAATGGCTTCATGGAAAGCCTTCACCATGCGTTCGCAATACTCATGAAACTCAAGCCCTTCTTGACGGACTTCAACCGCGGTCAAGCCTGAAAGGCGCGCTAACCCCAATGCGTATTCACGCGCGGCCAAAATAGCACCAGACTGAAAACCGTATTTTTCTTTTAACGGCGTGAGCGCGGGCCGGCGGCCTTGTCCCCAAAGCCAAATCATATTGGCCGGATTTTGTCCCAAATCAACGCGCACCTGATTAATTTCGTGATCTTGCAAAAGCAGTTTCGCGTCAAACATCAGTTTTTTTAAAGCTTCATCACCAGGCCCTTTGGGAAGAATGTCCTGAATCACTTTCCCTTCAACCATCCGCGGATCCTGGGTGCGCGCGGAAAGCGCGGCAAAACCATGCGCGTCTTTAATAACCACCACATTGCGGTACTCTCCTCCGGAATAAAAACGCACAAAGTCACTGGCTAGTTTTTTGTTCAGAAAATGAGTCAACACGCGCGCTTCTTTGGTAGAGATCAACCCCGCTGTTGAATCCGCCAAAACACCATTCGCTTCGGTAACAAAGTGCATTGAAAAAGCAACTTCGTTATCTTCCAGATTCAGCTCGCAATTCGCCGCGTCCAAAGGTCCTCGCCCCGGATAATCTTTTTGAATATCGTAGCCGAGCGCATTCATTAAAACCGCGTCGGGTGAAAAGGGAGTTTTGTCCGTCAAAAGTTTAACCGTGCCGACTTTGCCGGATTTGGCAAAGAAATGCAGGTTGGAAAGCTTGGCGGCATCCAGCGGGGTCCGTTCACCTAATTGAGCAGCCGGCTTATCACAAGCGCCGGCTAGAACTACCAGTATGTATTTCATTTTCCACAATCTCCCGGATAGCCGACACTTTCGCATCCGCTACCTTGATTTCATCATTGAAACTAAAAGCATAATCCACATCTTTAAGCCCCGCGCCGGTGAGCGTAATCACAATGCGTGTGCCTTCCTTAAAATAATTTTTCTTCGCAAGCTTCACCACACCCGCAACGGCCGCCGCGGAAGCCGGCTCGGCAAAAACACCTTCACGTTCGGCAATAAAACGATAGGCTTTCCCAATTTCCTCATCGGTTACCGCGTCAATCAAACCGCCGGATTCATCACGTGCCGCCAAAGCGCCTTTCCAGCTTGCGGGATTGCCGATACGGATCGCGGTTGCAATGGTTTCGGGCTTGGAAAAAATACGGTCATAAACAATCGGCGCGGAACCTTCAGCCTGAAAACCTAACATCTTCGGCAGCACTTCCGACTTGCCGACTTTTTTATATTCGTTATAGCCTTTCCAATAAGCCGTGATATTGCCCGCATTTCCCACGGGAATTGCGTGATATTCCGGAGCATCGCCCAAATCATCAATAATTTCAAATGCCGCGGTTTTTTGACCTTCAATACGGTAAGGATTCACCGAGTTAACCAAAGTAATTTTGCCGTCTTTGGTCATTTCCTTTACCATCTCAAGCGCTTCATCAAAATTGCCGCGGATCATAATGGTCGTGGCGCCGTAGCGGTAAGCCTGCACGAGTTTGCCTTTCGCGATTTTTCCTTCCGGAATCAAAACAAAACATTTCATTCCGCAGCGCGACGCGTAGGCCGCTGCCGCCGCAGAGGTATTACCCGTGGACGCACACATCACCGCCGTCGCGCCCGCTTCCATGGCTTTTGAAATCGCCATCGTCATCCCGCGGTCTTTAAATGAACCCGTCGGATTTAAACCTTCAAACTTATAATAAATACGGATATTTTTAAGCCCGAGTTCTTTGGGCAGGGCTTCCGCCAAAATGAGCGGCGTATTGCCTTCATTCAAAGAAATGATCGGTGTTTTATCCGTCACAGGTAAATATTCCTGATAGCGCTCAATAATGCCGATTTTTTTTACCGCGTATTTTTTTGCTGTCGTCATACTTTCACCCTTCGATTCGAATTACTTGCGAGCGGCCTTTGATCGGTTTAAGCCGGTCAATCGCCTTCACGGCTTGGCGCACCGATTTCTCATGTGTCTCATGCGTTAACATAATTAAAGGCACCATTTTTCCGGCACTGCGTTCCTGCTGAATCACATCCGAAATACTAATCTTATATTTACCTAAAATATTTGCGATGCCGGCCAAAACTCCGGGCTGATCAATCACTTGAAACCGCAGATAATAACGCGAATCCGTTGAAGCGATACTGCGCACTTTCAGTCCGCCGTCAATGCCGCGCATAGAAAGCGAATTCTGAATCGGTCCATAAATGCCGCCTTTGGCAATATCCACAAGGTCAGAAAAAACCGCGCTAGCCGTCGGATGGGAGCCCGCACCGCGCCCATAAAAAAGAACTTCACCGACTTCATCACCGCAAACTTGAACCGCGTTAAAAGATCCGTTCACATTAGCAAGAATATGCTTTTCCGGCACAAGCGCGGGCTGAACGCGCGCTTCCAACCCCGCTGAAGAACGCTTCGCGATCGCAAGCAGCTTAATGCGATAACCAAAATGACGCGCAAACTGAATATCCTCACTTTTAATTCCGGCGATCCCTTCGCGGTAAATTGAGTCAAACTCAATGCTTCCGTTAAACGCGTACCTTGAAAGAATCGCAAGCTTATGCGCGGCGTCGGTTCCGTCAATATCCAGTGTCGGGTCGGCTTCAGCGTAACCTTTTTTTTGCGCCTGCTTGAGCGCTTCGTCAAAGCTTGTGCCATTCTCAGTCATACTGCTTAAAATATAATTACTCGTGCCGTTGATAATCGAAGCAATCGACTGAATCTTGTTGGCAACCAAGCCTTCGCGCAGAGCTTTCATCACAGGGATACCGGCCGCGACGCTTGCCTCAAAACAAATCCAGCGCTTTTTTTGATACGCCAACTTAAAAATCTCATCGCCATGCTCCGCAAGCAAAGCTTTATTGGCAGTCACCACATGTTTTCCGGCCTTGAGCGCTTCTTTGACCAAAACTCGCGCTTCCTTGGTTCCACCGATCAATTCCACTACTACATCAATGGCCGGATCTTTCACAACCAGCCTGGGATTATTCGTCAAAAGATGGGGCGCAACCTTAAACGGTCTTTTTTTAGCAAGATTTCGTACCGCAATCTTGCGGATTTCGAAATCAACACCGAGTTGAGTCATGAACCAGCCGCGCTTCGCCTGAAGAATCTCAACCAATCCTCCGCCGACTTGCCCTAAACCTAATAATCCAATACGAATTTTTTGCGTTGCCATAACCCTTTCCCGCCTTTTTTAGGCCAAAAACGATTGGGCAGTATAGCACAACTCTTCTATTGAATTGTATTGGGAATTTAGACTCTTCGGGGGTATACTTCCAGCAGACTATGGACGACCGACTATTGACTATCGACCGCTTTCTTTCCCATAGTCATTGTCTATAGTCTTTAGTCATGGCTGAAAGGGCTCACAACATGCGTAATACTTTTAAATTTTGTTTGGTTTTGGGGATATGCGCCCTGAGCTTGGGAATGGGCCGAAGCGGGCAATACGACGAAGAGGCTCGTGACTTTGAGAAAATGCAGAAAGAATACGAAAAAGCGGGTTATGACACCCCTTCCGACGGCAGTGCCGTGGGACAAATGGCCGGCGGCGTTAAACAAGCCACGTATGACAGCACTAAGGGCTTACTTCAAGATACTGCTGAAGGCACCGCTGAAAATCCCCCTGTCGTGGGCACTGTTCAGGGAGTCATGAAGGGCAGCGGCAAAGTTCTGGAGAACACCTCCAAGGGCATCGCTGAGATTGTGACTTTGGGCCGCGCGGACAGCAGCAGCTTCCGTGTTGAAGAGCCGGAAGATAACAGCGAAGACACAACAAAAGTCAAATTCAACTTTTAACAAAGTTGAATTTGACGGACTACAGACCGACGACTAAAGACCACCGACTTATAAACACATCATCTAATCTATTTTGAGAAATCATTCAAAGTAGTTTGGATGCCAGGCGCAATTGAGCGGTTGAAGGAGGTGTGCTGAGAGCGCACATTGACTGAAAATCGCGAAATTGCAACGTCGCAGACGAACTGCTTTCAATGATTTCTATGCGGAGAATTGAAGATCGTAGAGGTCTTTGTATATTCCATTCTTAGCGAGCAAAACATCATGCGTTCCCTCTTCGATCACTTTACCGTGACGCATCACAATAATACGGTTGGCTTTTTTGACGGTGGATAAGCGGTGCGCAATCACAAACACCGTGCGGCCTTTCATCAAATTCTCAAGCGCGATTTGAACTTCGGATTCACTTTGCGTATCCAGGTTTGAAGTCGCTTCATCCAAAATAAGGATTGGCGGGTTTTTCAAAAGCGCGCGCGCAATCGAAAGGCGCTGTCTTTGTCCGCCTGAAAGGTTCATGCCGCGATCGCCGATATTGGTGTCATAGCCCTGCGGCATGGCCGAGATAAAAAAATGCGCCTGCGCCGCTTTTGCCGCGATTTCCACTTCTGCCATCGAAGCTTGTGGATTGGCATAAGCAATGTTTTCACGCACGGTTCCGTTAAACAGAATCGTATCCTGCGTCACAATCGCGATCATGTCGCGCAAAGACTTCAAAGTCATGTTTCTAAGATCCGTACCGTTCACGCGCACCGAGCCGGCCGAAGGATCATAAAAACGCGGCAATAGGTTCACCAAAGTACTTTTACCGGACCCACTTTGACCGACAATCGCCAGCACTTCTCCGGCTTTCACCGAAAGTGAAAAATCGGAAAAAATATCGCCGCCGGTTTGATATTTGAAAGAAATTTTGTCATAAACCACTTCGCGGACAGTCTCTTTAAAATCAATCGCATTGGGCAAATTGCGCACGGACGGCACTTCGTCGAGAATTTCAAAAATACGCTGCCCGGCGGCCACGGATTGCTGAATAGTGTTGTTGACCTTGCTGATTTTTTTGACCGGTTCATAAAGCAAAAACAAAGCGACAAGAAAAGAAGTGAAGCGTTCGGGAGTAAAATCATCCACCGACATTCCCACAGCAAGCGCGGCGCCGGCCGCGCCGATCATTTCGATCATGGGCCGCTGCAAAATCGTGACGCGAATCGTCTTCTTGTAATGTTCAAAAACCGAAGCGTTGATCGAATTAAATTTCGCGATCATGCGGTTTTCTTGATTAAATGCTTTCACAATCGTCATGCCCATCAGGCTTTCTCCGATAAAAGCCGTGATCTCGCCGGTTCTTTCCTGCATTTTTTTGGTTGTGCGTCTGAGTGTTTTACCCAAAATCACAATCGGCAAAGCGACAATCGAAAAAACACCCACCGCGATCAATCCGCTGGGACCGCCCCAAAGAAAAACCGGGGGCAAAAGAAAAAGCACTGTAATCGGCTGCTTTACAAGGTCGGTCAAAACATCGGTGACGCCACCCTGAATCGCGCTGACATCGTTGGTAATGCGGCTTAAAAAATCACCCGTGCGGCCGCGGCTGTAAAAATCGCTCGAAAGCTGAGTTAAATGCGCGAATAAGTCTTCGCGTACTTTGCGGACGGCGCGAATCCCCACATTGGTCATTTGATAATTAAGAACGTAATCAAAAAAACTTTTAAATCCGATCACGCCAAAAATGAGTACCGGCAGCCAAATCACGCTGAAACGGATGTCAAAATCAAAAGGAAGATGCGAAATCACATCGCTGGATAAAATAACTTCGCGCTTATTAGTCAATCCACTGATGGTCAAATACGGGATAGCGGACGCTAAAGCGACCGTAATGGCATAGCCCACCATGCACACAACCGCAATGCCAAAGCGCCATAAATGCGGCCGAATATATTCCAAAAGCCGCCGATAAATTACCATTGAGTTTTTTTCGAGCTTGTTGCCCACGCTGGAGTGTCCCCTTATTTGACGTATTCTAACATCACCCCGCACTATCCACCATTCACAATTCACTATATAATTCGCCATGCAAAAAAAACTACGCGTCGGTGTTATCGGTGTCGGTTATCTCGGGAAAATTCATACCCGAATTTACCATGAGCTTCCGGAAGCGGAACTGGTCGCCATTTGCGATTCGAATCCCGAAACCAAGATCCGAGCGGATGAATATCAGACCGGATTTTTTACGGATTACCGTGATTTGATCGGTAAAGTTGATGCCGTCAGTATTGTCACGCCGACCTTCACGCATTATGCCGTCGCCAAGGATTTTTTAAATGCCGGCATTCACACCCTGATTGAAAAACCGATTACACTCAAGCTGGAAGACGCCAATGAGCTGATTGAAATCGCCAAAAGCAAAAACCTGGCATTGCAAGTAGGACATCTTGAACGTCACAATCCGGGCTTTAAGCGCATCACCGAGATTATTCAAAATGTCGGCTTCCTCGAAATCCATCGCCTTGGGCCATTTACCGGCCGCATCAATGACTGCGGCGTTGTGCTCGACCTCATGATTCACGACCTTGATATTTTGTTAGGACTGATCAAATCCCCCGTCAAAAACATTGATGCGATGGGCATTCACGTTTTAACACCTTATGAAGACATCGCAAATGTGCGTATCCGTTTTGAAAACGGCGCCGTTGCGAATCTGACAGCGTCACGCCTTACATTCGAAAAACAGCGCCGCCTGCGCGTCTTTCAGGAAAATGGCTACCTTTCCCTGGATTATGAAGCGCAAAGCTGCAAAATCATCCGAAAGATGGGTGATCAGATTGAACAGGAAAGCATTGATATCCAAAAAGGCGAACCGCTTAAAGAGGAATTGCGGTTTTTCATTAGCAGTATTCTCGACGGCTCAGGCTTGGGAAAACCGGACACAGCCGCGCGTGACGCTTTGGCACTAGCAATTCAAATCCGCGACTCAATCGACAAGCAAGCTCAAACACGGTTGGGCGCAGCCCAGAGCTGAAATGAGAATGCACAAACGCATCTTTATTACCGCGCTTGAAACCTCAGCCGATCATCACGCTGCTGAATTGATTCACGAACTTAAAAAAAATCTTCCTGATCTTGAAATACAAGGTATCGGCGGCCCGCAAATGCAAGCGGCGGGCATGACACTCCACCGCGACATGACCCAAATTGCATCGCTGGGCTTCATGGATGTCATCCGCAAATATCCGCTTTATAAAAAAATATTTGAAGAAACAATCACTCAAATCGAAAAAGTAAAACCGGATTTAATTGTCTGCCTTGATTCGCCCGCTTTTAATTTGCGTCTGGCGAAGCGTGTTTCAAAAATAGCTCCGATTTATTATTACATCGCACCGCAGCTTTGGGCCTGGGGTCAAAATCGCGTCAAAGTCGTTCAAAAGCATGTCCGGAAAATGCTTGTTCTGCTTCCCTTTGAACAGGAGTTTTACCGCAGAAAAAATGTCGAAGCGCAGTATGTGGGACACCCACTCATTGAAAAGCTGGCTTCAGTTCCGGCAAAACAGCCCTGCCAAATTAAGCTGGGACTTTCTCCCTCGCAAATTCATATCGGACTTTTTTCCGGATCACGATTACGCGAATTAAAAAGAATTTTTCCTGTCATGCTTGCGGCCGCACAGCAAATTCAAACCGCAATGCCGCAGGTTGTTTTTCACGCTAATCGCGCGCCGGGCTTGCCTCCAAAGCTTTACGATGAGCTTGCGCGCCAGGTGGGCGTTTCCGTTCACTTCCATAAAACTTCATTTGAGGAAACCGTGCGGGCCATGGATTTCGCTTTGGTCGCGTCAGGTACCGCCACACTTGAAACAGCATTGCTTGGAACGCCCTTTTTCTTGCTTTATAAAACCGAGTGGACGACTTATTTCTTAGGGAGAATACTGGTGAAAGTAAAGTACTTGGGCCTGGGTAATTTACTTTTGGACGAGCCTGTTATTCCGGAATTCATTCAAAATGACGCCTGCCCGGAAAAAATTGCGGAATTGGCAATTGCTTATTTAAAATCTCCTGAGAAAATCACCGCGATGAAATCGAAGTTTCAAAAACTGCATGAAATTCTCGGTCATCAATCCGCCAGCCAATCCGCCGCCGCAGAAATTTTAAAATTTCTGAAGACCAACGACTGAAGACAAAAGACCACAGACTCAAGACAACCAATATTTGTCCGTTGAGGTTGCCAAAACCTTCAAAAAATCTGGATGAATTCGCTCAAAAAAAGGTTACCTTCTCGCACGAAAAAGCGCCAAGACAGCAATTTCTCAAAAGGGTTTAGATTCAAGGCGCGCATAAGCGCCCGACGAGACGCACTGTCGCTAGGTGCGTCGCACTAGCCCTTCCATAAAACATCAAAATAGCTCTGCTATTTTGAAAAACAATACTCAGGGCTGTGTCTCGTGAATTTAAGACCGCTCAAAAAGTTCGGGGACAAGGCGCAATTAAACGCCCGCGGAGGTGTAGTGAAACCTACACCGCACAAGGAAGTGAAAATTGCAACGCAGTAGCCGGGCTTTTTCAGCGGTCGGCTTATCTGTTTTGGACGGTTGGGGAGGTTTTGAGCTTATCCCACGGCAACTCCGGCTGAACAATCGGGCCGTATTCTTTGGGAAGAGGGATAGGAAAAG
>ERZ761609.1039-NODE-1039-length-27065-cov-53.562940_pt1 | contig 27065 bp, 22 predicted proteins | sample MGYA00511163_ERZ761609 | MGnify/ENA primary metagenome ERZ761609 (study PRJEB28899, sample SAMN02445070) | bioreactor sludge metagenome | biome: EBPR sludge | place: Australia: Brisbane, Thorneside Wastewater Treatment Plant | collected 2011-12-16 ... | reverse complement strand
CACCCCGGGCTCCCGCGATTGCCGCGCCAGCGCCGTCGTCGCCGCCGTCGTCGAGGCGATCCCCCCCAGCACCCCCGTCAACGCCAGTCCACGCCCCGCCCCCAGAAACTTCTGCAGGAAATACCCCAGCCACGAAATCGAACACACCAGAATCACAAACATCCACACCCGCCGCGGACTGAAGAACCCGAACGGCCCATACTCGGCATCCGGCAGCACCGGCAATATCACAAACACCACCGCCAGAAACCGCAGCGTGTCGTGAAACTCGCGCTCCGTGATCGTCTCGCGGAAGAACCGGTTCAGCGCCTCCCGCGTGTCCAGGAACAACACCAGCACCACCGTCAGCGCAATCGCCAGCGGCGACCCCCACGCCAGCCCTGGCGTCGTCGTCAGCACGCACAACAGGAATGTCGCCACCGCCGCGATCTCCGTCGTGATCCCCGTCCGCCCCGGAGTCTGCCAGTGAAACAGACCCAGCAACCCGACGATCGACACCAGCACCCCCACCGTCAGTGCTGGCATCTGCATCAGCCCGCACAACCCGCCAGCCAGACCGATCGTCACGAAATCGCGCAGCCCCGCGTGCCGCTCCTCGCGGTCGCTCTCCCTCTCAATGCCCACCAGCAGGCCGATCAGCACTGCCTCCGCCATCGCTATCCACGCCTGTGCCGGGATTTCCATCGCTGCCCTGATTGTAGACTAAGAAAGTGACCCTTACTTCCGGCAAAAAACAGCATATCCAGGCTCTCGCCAACGACTCCGGCATCGTCGCCGCCGCCGCCATGGACCAGCGCGGCAGTCTCGCCAAAGCCCTCGGCCCCAACACCTCCCCGGCCATGCTTGAGGAGTTCAAAACCGCCGTCTCTGCCGTCCTCAGCCCCCACGCCACCGCCCTCCTCCTCGACCCCGAATACGGCCTGCCCGCCACCGCCGCCCGCGATCCGCAATGCGGCCTCCTCCTCGCCTACGAAGCCTCCGGCTACGACAACACCCGCCCCGGCCGCCTCCCCGACCTCCTCGACCACGTCTCCGTCCGCCGCATCAAGGACTGGGGCGCCAACGCCGTCAAACTCCTCGTCTACTACACCCCCTTCGAAGACCCCAACGTCAACGAAATCAAACACGCCTTCGTAGAACGCGTCGGCGCCGAGTGCGCCGCCGAAGACCTCGCCTTCTTCCTCGAATTCGTCGGCTACGACCCCGCCGGCCAGGGCGAAAAATCTCTCGAATACGCCAAAAAGAAGCCCGAAATCGTCACCGCCAGCATGGCCGAGTTCTCGAAACCCCAATACCGCGTCGACGTCCTCAAAGTCGAATTCCCCGTCAACCCCAAATTCGTCGAAGGCAGCCGCGCCTTCGCCGGCGAACGCGCCCACACCCGCGCCGAAGCCCTCCACCACTTCAAAGCAGCCTCCGACGCCGCCTCCCTCCCCTTCATCTACCTCAGCGCCGGCGTTGACAATGACGTCTTCATCGAACAACTCGAAATGGCCGCCGAAGCCGGCTCAGCCTTTTCCGGCGTCCTCTGCGGCCGCGCCACCTGGAAGGAAGGTATCCCCGTCTACGCTCAGAACGGCGTCGAAGCCCTCCGCGATTGGCTCGCCTCCGAAGGCGTAACCAACATCAACCGCATCAACAACGCCCTCAAACCCGCCCAGCCCTGCTGGAACCGCCTCCCCGGATGACGATCGCCCGCCGCGATCCCGCTAGATTCCCAGTACGGCCAACCCCTCGGCTTTGGCCGCGCTGCATAACTCCTTGTCCAGGGAGGCGAGCGGGTATCCTCTTCGGATCGCGAGTTCCAGATAAGCTGCATCGTAGAGAGTCAACCGGTGGACCTCGGCCAGTCGAAGGCTCTCGCCCCATGCCTGCCGGTCCGTCTCCGGATCCACACTGATCGGCAGAACCGCCAGATCGGCGAGGCAGGCGTCCCGAAAGGCAGCGTCATGCCGGCCGCGCCGGACACCGGTTTCGAGCACGTTCGCCACCTCCAGCCTCCACAGCCCGGGTACCCATGCCCCCTCTTCACCCACATGGTCCATCACAGTTCGGACGGGTTCCGTCACCTCGTCCGCATACACCCAGGCCAAGGTCACGGAACTATCCAGAACCAGGCTCATGGACGCCCTTCCTCCCGCTCCGCCTTCACCTGCGCCCAATCAAATGGCTGATTCAATCTCACCGCGCGTTGTCGAATCCGCCGCAAGGCCGCGCGAGCCTCCTCGTTCTGTATTCGGGTCGTGCTGGGAACCAACCGGGCCACTGGCTTGCCATGGCGCGTAATCAGAATCTCCTCGCCTTGCTCCACCCGGTCCAGCAGCATCCCCAGCCGGTTCTTTGCTTCAAAGGCGCCGATTTCCATGGCGAGCCTCCTTTCATCTAGTATAAGCTGGCTCAACTGAGCAATTCAGGTGCCCACCGCCCACCTTCACCCCGCCAACACCCACTGCATCGTCATGCACGCGCCCAGCATCCCCGCGCAAACCCAAACCACCCGTTCCAGCCAGGCAATCGACTTCATCCACATCCTTCACCTCCTCGTCCGTCACCACATTGTGCGGAAACCGAGGCCCAAATCGCTCACCGCCCCCGCGTCTTCCCCTTCGGCGCCACCGCCGCCCGCATCGCCGCCTTTTGCCGCTCTTTCTCCAGTTGCAGCAACTCCGTCCGCCGCCGCGCCTTGATCGATTCATCCAGCCGCGACCAGAATTTCAGGAAATAGTCCCCCGCCGAAGCCAGCGCGAACAACATCGTCCCCCACAGCGCCACCTGTGCCCACAGCTCCAAACCCGGCGCCTCCCGCGCTGCCATCACCAGCGCAATCGCCAGCACCTGCGTCGCCGTCTTCGTTTTCGCCAGGTCCGAAGCCGCAATCGTGTACCCCTCCGCCGCCGCAATCGACCGCAATCCCGACACCGCGAACTCCCTCCCGATAATCAACACCGCCATCCATGCCGGAACGCTATGTATATGCACGAGTGAGATCAGCGCCGCCGACACCAGCAACTTGTCCGCCACCGGATCCAGCAGCATCCCCACCGTCGTAATCTGATTCCACCGCCGCGCCAGATAGCCGTCCAGCAGATCCGTGAACGCCGCCATCAGGAAGATCAGGAGCGCCAGCCAGTGATTGTTGATCAGCAGAGGGCCGACCTCCACCCGCAGATCTTCGGAAACCAGCGCCGCCACCAGCAGCGGAACGAAAAAGATGCGCAACAGCGTGAGTGTGTTCGGAACGTTCACAATCTACACCCTGAGCATAAACCACCACCCGTCCGGCTGTGTCCTGTGCAAATCATGCCCCGGCCAACTAACTGTAAAATAATGTACTTCACAGGTTGTCCCCAAGTCTTCCACATCGTTTTCCACAGCCCCTCCCACACTCACCGCACCACATATTCACCCAGGCGCCGCCTCACCGATTCCGGGGCCAGCGCCCGCACCTCCACACCCTCTTCGTCGTAGCGCTCTTCCACCACCTGCGCGTATTCGTGCAGCATGTGGATTCGCCTGACCTCCGCCGGAGGGAAGCGGAACACTGCCTCCTCCACCGGATCGGCAGGCAGCGCCCGGTCGATCATCGCCAGCATCCTGTCGAAACCCTCGCCGGTCCGTGCGGAAACCACTGCCGCCTGCTGACCACCCGAAAGGCGCCGGATCACCGTCTCCGGATCGACCGTCAATCGGTCTAACTTGTTCAGAATCAATAGTTGCTGTGTTTCGCCCGCCCCGATCTCGGCAAGCACTCCCGCGACGTGGGCAATGTGCTCCGCCGCCAGTTCCGACGAGGCATCCACGACATGCAATACCAGCGACGCCTCCGTCACCTCTTCCAGCGTCGCCCGGAACGCCTTCACCAGCGTTGTCGGCAACTGGCGGATGAACCCGACCGTGTCCGACAAAATCACCCGGCGGCGAGACGGCAGCACCACCTGCCGGACCGTCGGGTCCAGCGTGGCAAACATCCGCGCGTCCGCCATCACCCCCGCTTGCGTTAACCGGTTGAAAAGAGTGGATTTTCCCGCGTTCGTATAACCCGCCAGCGCCAGCGTCAGCAGCGGCACCGCCTGCCGTTGACGCCGTTGCACCCCGCGCGACGAGCGCACCCGCTCCAGATCGTCGCTGATCCTCTTGATCCGCGTCCGGATCCGCCGCCGGTCCGTCTCCAGTTGCGTTTCACCCGGTCCCCGCGTCCCGATCCCGCCGCCCAAACGCGACATCGACGCCCCCCGCCCCGTCAGCCTCGGCAGCAGGTAGTTCAACTGCGCCAATTCCACCTGCAGTTGCCCCTCGCGCGTTCGCGCCCGGCTGGCGAATATGTCCAGAATCAACTGCGTCCGGTCCAGCACCTTGCACTCCAGCGCCTTCTCCAGATTGCGCTGTTGCGTCCCCGCCAGTTCATGGTCGAAGATCACGGCCGCCGCGTCCAGCGCCGTCACCATCTCCTTTAATTCCGTGATCTTGCCGGAACCAACCAGCGTCGCCTGATCAAACGACGGCCGCGATTGCAGCACCGACTGCACCACCTCCGCCCCCGCCGACGCCGCCAGCGCGCCCAACTCCTCCAGCGATTCCGCTGCGTCGAACGCCGGCGCAAGGCTCTCCCCTCGGCGCCGGGTCAACTCCACCGCCACCAGAATCACTCTTTCGTTGTCTGTTTGTTCCAAGCCTGGCTGCGTCTACCCCTCGCTCGGCTCGGGGATGCCCGGCGATCCCGGCGCCGCGGGCGGTCCCCCAACGGCATAACCGCCGGATCCCCCGTGGCTCGGCCGTGAGACCACAACTGTCGAGATGGCGTGCTTGAAGATCAGTTGCTCCTGATTATTCGTCTCCAGGATCACCGAGTACTTGTCGAAACTCTTGATCCGTCCCGAGAGCTTCACTCCGCTCATCAGGTAGATCGTCAGGAAAATCTTTTCCTTCCGGGCATTGTTCAGGAAGGCTTCCTGAATGTTCTGAGCCAGTTTCTCACCGCCGGGCCGTTTCGGCCCCCCTGGGGCTTTTCTGATGTCATCCATTTTGGTTGCGCCCCTCCTTGCTTCGAGGATTTCTGCAATTGCCTGCAAATACACACAATTCCGGCTGGTTCCGCAATTCTGCCGAACCGGGCCCCGGACAAAGGCCCAGCATCCCCGCCGGCCGCCAGACCGCCGGGGCGCTTACCAAAGTGTAATCCCGCCCGCCGGTGCGATCAAGTCAACTTAACACCCGCCTGCCTGCGCGATAATCGGCAGAAGTGCTCCCCACCGAAAAACTCGGTCAGCGCGTCGCCCTCATCAGCATGGCTGTCAGCGGTCTGCTCGCTGCCGCCAAACTCACCGTCGGAACCCTCGCCGGCTCCATGGCCGTCGTCGCCGACGGAATCGAAAGCGCCAGCGATGTCCTTGTCTCCGGCGTCGTCCTGCTCGGCCTCTGGATCGCCGCCCGCCCCCCGGACGACAATCACCCGTACGGACACGGCCGCTTCGAAACCCTCACCGGACTCGGCGTCAGCCTCGCCCTCACATTGACTGGCGCCCTCATCTGCTGGCGCTCCCTCGGCGGCCTCGCCGGGCCCCACGAAGCACCCGCCCCCTGGGCCGTCTACCCCCTCATCGCTTCCATCCTCGCCAAAACAGGCCTCTCCATCTACAAATTCCGCGCCGGCCGCCGCATCGGCTCCAGCGCCCTCATCGCCGATGCCTGGAATGATACGGTCGACATCCTCTCCGGCGCCGTCGCCCTCCTCGCCGTCGGCTTGACCCTCTCCGACCCCCTCGCCTTCGCCACCGCCGACCACTGGGGCGGCTTCGCCATCGGCATCATCGTCGTCGCCCTCGGCCTCCGCCTCATGCGCGATGCCGCCCTTCACCTCATGGACACCATGCCTTCTGACCGCCGTATGCGTCTCATCCGCGCCTCCGCCTTGACCATCCCCGGCGCCCTCGCCGTCGAAAAGTGTTTCGCCCGCAAAACCGGCCTCCGCTACCACGTCGACCTCCACCTCGAAGTCGATCCCGAACTCACCGTCCGCCTCTCCCATTCCCTCGCCGAGCAAGTCCGCAATAAAATCAAGGAAGATCTCCCCTGGGTGGCCGACGTCCTGGTCCATGTCGAGCCGCACGAAGGTCCATCTGCATCCACTTAAGGAGCCTATGTTGTTATCCCGACGCCATCTGCTGCTGGCCGCTGCCTATGCCCCCCTGCCCCGAGGCATCCGCCGCTTCTCCGATGAACGCTCAAAACGCGAAGTCTGGCAAATCACCAATGACGACGGATTCAACCATTGCTGCTACTTCGAGGCCCAACCCTTCACCGCCGACGACCGCTACCTCGTGTATGCCTCCCGCCGGACCGGCGCCATGCAACTCTATCGCGTCGACCTCAAAACCGAAGAACACGCCCAGATCACCGAAAGCAAGGACCTCAACAGCATGTCCTACTCCATCTACCCCGATGGGCGGACTGTCATCTACCAGGAAGGCGCCCGCCTCGTGCGCACCGAAGTCGCCAGCGGCCAGGTCACCTGGGCCGTTGACCTCGCCAGCCTGCGCATCCCCGGAGCAGAACGCTTCTCCGCCGGCCGCACCTACTCCCCCGATGGCCGCTACACCGCCGTCAGCTATTCCGGCGCCTCCGAGGGCATCGCCCTGATCGACCTCGGCCACGGCAAAGTCCATGGCACCATCGACAACCCCGCCGGCACCGGCGGCCACCTTCTCATCTGCCCCAGCGACCCCATGCAGGTCACCTTCGTCAAGAAACCCGACGAACAGAACCAGATGGACCTCCCCCCGGATCGCCGCGCCCGCACCATGGTCGCCAACTTCCGCACCGGCGCCATCCGCCCCTTCCTGACCATGCCCACCGGTTTTCGCGCCACCCACGAATACTGGGATTCCCGCGGCGCCCGCCTCTATTTCCACCGCAAGTCCGTCCCCGGCTGGGTCCCCACCTCCATCTGCTCCGTCCGCCGCAATGGCACCGACCTCCAGACCCACTTCACCCACGAAACCCTCAAACTCGGCCACTCCATGATCTCCCGCGACGGCCGCTTTATCGTCTCCGACGTCCAGGAACCCGACAATAACCCCCTCATTCACATCGACTTGCGCTATGGAGTCCACCAGATCCTCTGCTGGCCCGACTCCTCCGTCAAGGAAGGCCACCCCGGCCAGGCTCACGTCCACCCCTCGATCAGCGCCTCCGGCAAATTCGTCGCCTACACCTCCAACAAAGGCGGCAATCCGCAGGTTTATGTCGTCCCGCTCTGACTTTTACGACCGTTTTCGCCGCCATGGAAAACCTTGAAATCGCCCGCCTGCTGGCCGAAACCGCCGACCTGATGGAGATCGCCGAGGAGGACGGCTTCCGCATTCGCAGCTATCGCAACGGTGCCTCCGCCATTGAAGGCCTCGGCGAACGCGTCGCGGACATCCTGGCCGACCCGAAACGCAAAATCACCGACATTCCAGGCATCGGCAAGGGCCTCGCTTCCGTGCTTGCCGAAATCGTCGAGCGCGGCTCGTTCGGACGCCGCGACGAACTGCTCGAACGCTACCCGCCCACCGCGCTCGAAATGCTCCGGATTCAAGGACTTGGCCCGAAATCCATCCGCGTCCTCTGGGACCATTTCCGTGTCTCCACGCTCGAGGAACTAGAGAGGCTTTGCCGCGAGGGCAAACTCCGCGACCTGCCCCGGATGGGCGCCAAACTCGAGGAGAAGATCCTCAAAGGCATCAGCCATTACCGCCAGGGCGCGGGCCGGTTCCTGCTCCACTTCGCCGCCCAGGCCGCCTCGGAACTCGTTGATTATCTTGGACAAACCCCCGGCGTCGAGAGCGTCACCCCAGCCGGCAGCCTGCGCCGCGGCCGCGACACCGCCGGCGACCTCGACCTCGTCGTCACCGGCCAAAACGCCGCCGCCGCTCTCGACCGCTTCGTCGCCCACCCGCGCGTCCACGACGTCCTCGGCCACGGCTCGAACAAAGCCAGCGCCCGCTGGGGCCTCGAAGGCCTCCAGGTGGACGTCCGCGCGGTGCCCGCCGAGAGCTATGGCGCGGCAATGCAGTACTTTACGGGCTCCAAGGAGCACAACGTCGCCCTCCGGCAACGCGCCCAGCGGATGGGCTTGACCCTGAACGAATACGGCTTGTTCAAGATCGACAGCGAGGAACGGGTCGCCGGCGCCAGCGAAGAGGAGATCTACCGGGCGCTCGGCCTGGCCTGGATTCCGCCCGAAATGCGCGAGAACCAGGGCGAAATCGAAGCCGCCGAAAAGGGCGAACTCCCCGATTTACTTGAACTTGCGGCGATGCGCGGCGACCTGCACATGCACACCCGCGAAAGCGACGGCCGCGGCACCCTCGAAGAGATGGCCGCCGCCGCCCAGGCGCTCGGCTACGAGTACGTCGCCATCACGGACCACTCGAAGGCCCTCGCCATGGCCAACGGCCTCGACGAACTCCGCGCCGTCGCCTTTGCCGCCGAAGTGCGCGAATTCAACGCTCAAAACCCGCACTTTCGCGTCTTCTCGGGCCTGGAATGTGACATTTTGCGCGACGGAAAGATGGACCTGAGCGAGGACGCCCTCGCCGAACTCGACTTCGTCGTGGCCAGCGTCCACAGCTACATGAACCTGGAATCCGCCGAAATGACCGACCGCCTCCTCCGGGCCCTCGAATCACCCTCGGTGAAGGTTCTGGGCCACCCGACGGGCCGGGTGCTGCTCCATCGCGACGCCTACGCTTACGACTTCGACACCATCGCCCGCGAAGCCGCTAAACGCAACATCTGGATGGAGATCAACGCGAGTCCCGAACGCCTGGACCTGCACGCCACCCTGATCCGCCGCGCGAAGGAACTGGGCTGCAAATTCACCATTTCGACCGACGCCCACCACCCGAAACACCTCGCCAATATGCGTTTCGGCGTCACCATGGCCCGGCGAGGCTGGCTGACCGCCGCCGACGTCATGAACACCCGTTCGCGGGCCGCTTTTGCCGAAGCGATCGGCGCCGGCGGCCCGCGCGGGTGACACAACGGGTCAGAAGTAGAACTTCAGCGCAAACTGCACGGTCCGCGACTGAATCGTGTTCTGGTTGAGCTGATAGAAGCCAGTATTCAGGTTGAGCGTGCGTGCCGCGCACGCGGGGCTGAGGTTGGCTCGGGCGTTGCCGAGCTCGGCGGCGTTGGAGGGACATCCGAGGCCCCCGGGCCCCGGCCCCGCCAGTGCCGCGATAGCGGTATCGACGTTCATCCCCTGGCTCTTGTTGACGATGGCATCCCAAACGCCCGGCATCCGCAATGCGGCGAAGCGATTCTGGACGTCCGCGATCGGGGTCTGGTTCGGACGGGTCCCGGCCAGCAGCGGATTCTGGTCGCCGCTCGAGAAGATGTTGGTGTTGAAGTTGGGGTGGAAGGTCCGGTGGTTCAGGATGTTGAAGAGCTCGCCGCGGATCTCGAAGTAGCGGCGCGACTCCTTGAACGGCAGGATCCGCTTGGTGAAGGAGGCGTCAAAACTCTGCACCCAGGGCATCCGGACCGCGAAATTGCGGGCGGCATTGCCGATCTGCCCGGGTTCCGGCCACGCGAAGGCGCGGGGGTTCATGTAGGGGGTGAACAGCGCGTTCTGGGGTGTCCAGTCGGGATTCACCAGTGGAACGCCGTCGATCAGATCGGGGCGAAGCGCGCCGCCGGGGATGCCGGTGTCGATCGAGTTGCTCCGGCCGAGGGTGGCCGAAAGCGGCCAGCCGGAACGGATCTTGGAGAGGCCGGAGATCTGCCAGTCGCCCACGATGTGACTCAGCCAGCCTCCACTCGAGAGCCAGCGCTTGCCGCGGCCGAAGGGCACCTCCCAGAATCCGATCATGTTGAAGTTGTGGGGGGTGTCCGTCGCGGCGATGCTGCGGTCGTTGTCCAGGAAGTAAGGATCCTGGTTCCGGGTGAGCGGAACATCGCCGGAAGCGTTGGTGAAGGAGTTGTTGGGAATCGGGAAGTTGATGCCGCCGGAGGAGTTGTCGATCAGCTTCGACCAGGTGTAGTTGAAGCGGAACTGGAGTCCGCGGGAGAACCGGCGTTCGATCTCCGAGGTGAAGGCGTTATAGCTCGAACTGGCGTTGGTGGTGTTGATCAGGTAGATGGCGCCACCAGCACGTCCGGCAAACCCGGGGATCGGCACCGAACCCGTGAACGGGTCGGTCCGGTTGAGGTTGACCGGCGGCCCGAACAGGTGGCGGCCCTGGGAGCCCTGGAATCCAAAGGTGACCACAGTATTCTCAACCAACTGGTACTGCATCTGCAGCGAGTAGTTGTGGATGGCGGGCATCATGAAGTCCCGGTTCCCGACGATCCCGGTGGCCTGGTAGCGGACATCCTGACGCAGCGCGCCACTGGACGTGGAGCGGTCGGCCACATCACCGGGGCGGATCACGCCATTGGCGGGTATGTTGAACAGGCTGGGGTCCGAGGCCAGCACCATGTTGTTGTAGCCCAACTGGAACGGGACGTTGCTCTCGTTGCAGCGCGCCAGACCGCAGGTGGCGGTGTTGGTGGGCGGCAGCCAGTCGTTCGAACCCAGCAGGTAGGAGTGGCCCCGGTAGGCGGTGAAGGTCTGGGATCCGAGATTGGGCAATGGTTCGCGATCGTTGCCCATCAAAGTGGCGTGGGTCATGCCATAACCGCCGCGAAGGACGAACTTCCGCGAGGAATTCCAGGAGGCGGGTGGGGTCCAGGCGAAGCCGAAGCGGGGCTCGAAGACGTTCTTCTGCGGCGGCATCAGGTAGCGTGAGCGGCCATCGACGCCGGCGAACTCGAAAACGGGGGCCGGCGTGGGCTGACCGGCGGCATTGAGGACAAAGGGATTGTCCTCCATCCGGTCCAGATTCAGCATGCCCTGGAAGTTGTTCTTCTCCCAGCGCGGCGACTGGTACTGGTAGCGGACGCCGAGGTTCAGAGTCAGGTTCGGGGTGACGCGCCAGTCGTTCTGCAGATAGGCGCCGATGTTCTTCCAGCGGTAGTAATACGTTGCGGAGAGATTCTCGGTCTGGGTCTGGACCCAGGTCGGGACGCCGACCAGAAAGCTGGCGAGTTTGTCTCCGCCGAGCGGGTTGCCGGAACAGCCCGGGATATTGCCGCCGATGGGGACGGTTCGGCACCACTTCTCGCCCGTGGTTTCGCGGTTCCAGGAGAAGCGTCCGCCGGCGAGGGAGCCGACGCCGAGGTTGGCCTGATTCAACTGGAGATGAGAGGCGGCGAAGCCCATTTTGAGGGTCATATTGCCGCGGATCATCGAGAGATCGTTGGTGATGTTGTAGCTGTGTTCGATGTTTTTGCCCACATCCTGGGGCTGGTTGAAGCCGGCGCTGCCAAATCCCTGGCCGGAGGTGGTTCCATTGAGACCGGTCGGAGCGCCGCCGTCATACCAGCGGGGCATGCCATAGCCAAGCAGGTTGACGGCGCCCACGCCGGGTCCGCCGATGTCGAGGTATTCGCTCGTATAATCCTTGTTCAGCAGCGGTTCGGGGAAGTTGCGGCCAAAGTTTCCATAAACATACGAGGCGCGGAATTCGTTGATGGTGGTCGGGGTGAAGGCGCCGGTCCAGTTGAGCAGGGCCTGCCGGCTCTGGTTGGCATCCGAAATCAGGCCGTCGGTGATGGGATCGCGGAAGAAGCGGTTGCCGAACTGGGGCTGGTCGGTGTAGCGGAAGAACAGTTTGTGGTTGTCGGTCAGATTATGATCGAGGCGCATGGACCAGCGGTCGTCGAGGAACTCGGTTTTGCGGAAATAGACATAGTTGGCGCCGAGAAGATCGGCGACAGCGTTGGGGTCGGTGATGTTCGGCCCAGGATAGAACTCGCGGAGGATCCGCTGCGCGACCGGATTGACATAGCTCCGGCCGCTCGCATCCACGAGCACGCGGCCACGGCGGTCCGCGTTGGGATCATTGGGGTTAAACAGGGGAAAACCCTGGTAGGCATAGCGGGAGTTGGTCACGCTGACCGGCAGATTCGGGTTGTAGCCCGGATTGGGCAGGTGGGCGAGGGTGCCATCGTTCAGGCGGACGAACTGGTTATAAAGCAGGGCGGTAGGCTGGGTCACCACTGTGCCGTTCGGCAGTCGGGAGTAAACCAGGGACTTGGAGAAATCGCCGTTGATTTCGTCCTCGGTGGGAACCCGGATGAAACTGGGCCCGCCGGGGTTCGAGGCGAGTTGGCGGGTGGGCTCAAAAGCGGCATACCAGAAGGTCTTGTTCTTGCCGTCGTACACCTTGGGGATCACAACGGGGCCGCCGCCGGTGATGCCCACCTGCTGGCGGCGAAGCGGCGGACGGGAGTCGAAGTTCAGGGTGGCCTGCCGCTGGGCCCCGAAAGGATTGGCCGTGAAGGCTTTCTGGCGGTGGAACCAGTACAGGGTGCCGCGCACGTCGTTGGACCCGGATTTGGTGGTCTGCTGAATGATCGCCCCGCCGGCCTGGGCGAACTGCGCGGAATAGTTCGACTGCTGGACCGAGAACTCCTGGATGGTGTCGGGAGTGAAGGAGATGGCCATCCGGGCAAGCGCAATCGAGGTGACATTCGCGCCATCGGCAAAGAACTGCGTGGAGCCCATCCGGCCGCCGTTGATCGAAAGTTCACGGCCAGGAAGAGGTTCATTCGTGGTCAACTCGCTGATTTCACTGCCGGCCGAACCGGTGGCGCCCGGCAGAACCAGGGCGAGCGCAAGGGTATTCCGCCCATTGAGGGGCATTTCGGTAATGGTGCGCTGGTCCACGGTATTGACCACCGCGCCCGTGACGGTCTGCATCAGCGGGGCTTCGGCGGTCACTTCGACGGTTTCGGAGACCGATCCGACCTGAAGCACGATATCGAGGCCCACTTCGCGGGCGGTATCGACTTTGACGGCGGAGACCAGGGTGGTGCGGAAGCCCGGCGCCTCGGCGGAGACATCGTAGGTGACTGGTTCGAGCGCGGCGGCGACATAAACGCCGGAGTCGCTGGTCGTCAGGGTGACCAGACGCTGAGTGCCGACGGCAGTGATCTTGACCGTGGCCCCGGGGACGGGCGCGCTGGATGCATCGCGGACGACGCCGCGAATGGATCCGAAGTTGGACTGGGCGCTGGCGGTGGCAGTGAAAAAGATCAGAAAAGCGGCGCCGGCGCGGGCGAATGAGGAGAAACCTGGCCTCATCGGGAAACCTCCTGAACAGCAGTGTCTGGGTCAGTTTGAACCCGGCCGGACGCGGTGCCAAGGTTCGGAACGGTTCAGGACGTCAGGTCGGGACTTCGGCGAGGATGTTCCTGCATTTTGTTGCATTTTGGCGAATTTAACGGGACGTTAAGAGATATACTGGCTACTACCGGAAGGGTCAGAATATGCATGCGCCAGTCTTGGATTTGAACCAGCGCGCGGCAGTCGAGCAGGAGTTGGAGCGAATCCTCCAGAGTGCTCATTTCCGGACCAGCCGGCGGAGCCAGCAGTTTCTGCGCTACGTGGTGGAGCACAGTCTGGACGGGCATGATGACCGTCTGAAAGAGCGGTCCATTGGGGTGGCGATCTTCGACCGGGCGCCTGACTACGACACGGGCGAGGACGCGACGGTCCGGGTGGCGGCGAACGAAGTCCGGAAGAGGCTGGCGCAATATCATGTGGAGACGCCTCCTCCGGAGGTCATGATTCACGTCCCGGCGGGCAGCTATCATGCTGAATTCCGTTGGGTTCGTTCACCGCAAATCACAGTCGGGTTAGAGGCGCCGGCCCCGACGGCAAGGCGACAGCGGCGATGGATGCTTCCAGCCGCGCTGCTGTTGCTGGCGATTCTGGCCACCGCTCTGGTTTTGAGACCGCCGGGACCAGAACCGGTGTTTGAGCAGTTCTGGGGGCCACTGCTGGATGCGCGGCAGCCAGTGCTGATCTGCCTGGCGAATCCGGCGGTGTTTTTGCTCGCCGACCCGCTGCCGCCGCTGGGCGGTCCGGCGGCCGGTGCGGGGCCGGAGGATCCGGATCCCCGGCAACTGGGCCGGCGCGGCCTGATCGAGAGTCTCGATCAGTATGTCGGGGTGGGTGATGCGTACGCGGCGAGCCATTTCACGGCTCTGTTCAGCCGTTTGGGGCGGCCGGTGCAGATCCGGATCGGCAGAGAGGTGGCGTTCGCGGACCTCCGGACATCGCCGGCGGTGCTGATTGGCGCCTACTCGAACCGCTGGAGCATGGAGATGAACCCGGAATACCGTTTTGGGTTTGACCGGTATTCAATTGTGGACCGGCAACAGCCTGGCCGGGTTTGGCGGTTGGAGAATCTCCGTCCGGGCTACCGGAGCGACGAGGATTATCTGCTGATCTCGCGGATTCTGCACGGATACAGTGGGGAACCGCTGGTTCTGGCGGCGGGCATCACGCACGCGGGGACACAGGCGGCGGGCGAACTGCTGACGCGGCCCGAGTATCTGGAGGCGGCGCTGCGGGAGGCGCCTCCGGGCTGGCAGGGTCGAAACTTGCAGCTTGTGCTGCACTGCCGGGTCGTGGACAACACGCCGCGGCCGCCGAGGCTGGTCGCCAGTCATTCCTGGTGATTTGCGACAATCGGGGACATGCCCATGAAACTGATCTCGTCGGAAGAGATCTGCCGGACGTCGATCTTTCACGCCACGATGGACCACGCCGTTGATCCGAAAGGGTTTGAGATCCAGCGCGCGATCATCCAGCACCAGGGTTCGGCCGTGATGATGCCGGTGGACGCAAAGGGGCGGATTCTGCTGGTCCGGCAGTATCGCTTGCCGGCGCGGGCGTATTTGTGGGAGTTGCCGGCCGGGCGGGTGGACCCGGGCGAGACCGTCCTGCGCGCGGCAAAGCGCGAATTGCGCGAAGAAACGGGTTTTCAGGCGCGCAAATGGAGCAAACTCGTCAGTTTTTGGGCGTCCCCAGGTTATGTCGCGGAGAAGATGACGATCTACGCGGCCGAAGACCTGACCGCTGGAGAGGCGCAACCGATGGAGGACGAGCGGATCGAAACGAAGTGGTTTACCCTCGATGAGATCGAGCAGATGATTGACTCGGGGCGGATCTCGGACGGCAAGACCATCATTGCCGCGGGCCTCTGGCGGCGGCGCAACTCAAAGAAAAGAGGGCAGAAATCATGATCACCCGGCGAGGCGTGCTGGCGGGAACAATGGCGGCGGCGGGCGCAATGGCGCAGGCGCCGAAGCAGGAATGGCGCAACCGGCAGCCCGGAATGGCATACCGGCAACTGGGGCGGACGGGACTGATGGTGTCGGAGGTGGTCTGCGGCGGCGACCCGGTCCGGCTGAATAACTGGGTGCACTTGCGACTGGCCGAGGAGAAGGGCCTGAATTACCTGGACATGGCGCCGGCGTATGGGCGGGGCGAGGCGGAGACGACGTACGGGAAGTTCCTGGGAGGTCCGGCGCGGCGGGAGAAGTTTTTTCTGGCGACGAAAGTGAGCGGGTTCGCAGGGTTACGAAACCGGCTGTATCTGGAGATTTACAAGGGGTTGCCGGAGTCGCGGCAGAAGGCGATCCGGGCGCGGGCGGACGAAATGCTGGAAGCCCGGGGCGGGATGAAACCCGGCTACTTTCTGGAGTACTGGCCGGGGATCACGCGGGAGTTGCCGGCGGCGTATTTGTCGAACGCGATGATGACGGACTTCGGGCACCGGGTGGAGGGGTCGAAGGAGTTCAGAAAGTTCATAATTGAGGCGCTGGAAGGCAGTTTGAAGCGGGTAGGAACGGATTATTTCGACATTTTCCACATTCCGCACGGCGGGGCGGCGCCGGAGGAACTGGACATCCCGGAGATCCTGGCGACGTTCGGGGAGCTGAAGAAGCAGGGCAAAGTGCGGTTCCTGGGGCTTTCGACGCACTCGGATCCGGCGGCGATGGTCCGGAAAGCGGCAGCGCTGGGCCATTACGACATGGTGATGTGCGCGTACAATTTCGTGAACGGCGGGGCGATGGACCCGGCGATCCGCGAAGCGGCGGCGCGCGGGGTGGGCATCATCGCGATGAAGGCGGCGATGGCGGCGGCGACACAACACAAGGAATTGCAGCCGGTGCCGGAGTGGCGGGTGGCCATGATCAACCGGTTGATTCCGGGGGACATGAAGCCGGCGATGAAGGCGTATTTGTGGGCGCTTCAGAATCCCAATCTGACGGCGGTGGTGTCGAATTTGTGGGACGAAACGCACGTCCGGGAGAATCTTTCGCTCGCAGGGCGGAAGGTGAAGCTGCAACTGGCGTAACCGGGGTCAGGGGCGGCTGCCGGCGTCGCCGGGGTATTTGACCTGGGTCAGGAAGAGCCCGGCGCCGGGGGCGGTCCATTCGGCGGGATCGCAGCCGGGCTGGGGCTGGGCGTTGATCAGGAGTTTGAACTGGGCGGGAGTCAATTGACCAAGGCCGACGCGGGCGAGTGTTCCCGCAAGGCGGCGGACCATCCGCCAGAGGAAGTGGGAGGCTTCGATCTGGAACAGGACGAGGTCGCCGGACTGCTGGACGGAGGCGGAATGGACCTGAACGAGGGGGGACTCGCGGGGGCCGGCGGAGTCGAGGGCGCGGAAGAGGGAGAAGTCGTGGCGGCCGGGCAGATGGCCGGCGGCGAGGCGCATCGGGGCGAGCGAAAGCGGCTGTTTGATCCACCAGACGTACTTTTTGTCGAAGGCGGTTTTGCGGATGGAGTAGCGGTATTCGTAAACGCGGGCGATGGCGTCGTGGCGGGCATGGAATTTGGGAGGGACTTCGACGGCGTGGAGGACGGCGATATCGGCGGGGAGTTTCTCGTTGAGGAGACGGACGAGTTGTTCGGGGGCGAAGGAGCGGCGGGTCTGGGCTTTGAGATGGGCGACCTGGCCGGTGGCGTGGACGCCGGCGTCGGTGCGGCCGGCGCCCATGATGTCGGCGCGGAGGCCGAGGATCTCCTCAGCGGCTTTGCGGAGTTCGTTGGCGACGGCGCGGGCGTTGGTCTGTTCCTGCCATCCGGCGTAACGGGAACCGTCGTATTCGAGGGTCAGTTTCCAGGCTTTCAGGGGTTGTGACTCCGGGGATGAAACTTTTCGCGTGCGTTTGCCCTCATGGTAGCGGAAAATAGGAGGGGTGGCGGGCGAACGAACAACGATACTGGTCGTCGATGACGAAGCGAACCAGCGCACGGCGCTGGCGAGCATGATTGCGGGCTGGGGCTACAATGCACGGACGGCGGCCGACGGCGAAGATGCACTGCGCCAGATGGAGGCCGAGGAACCGGGGGCGATTGTCACCGACCTGATGATGCCGGGCATGGACGGGGCGGAGTTGCTCCGGAGGTTGCGGGAGATGCCGGACGCGCCGCCGGCGATCATGTTGACGGCCTTTGGGAGTCTCGAGACGGCGATCGAGATGGTGCACGATCTCGGGGCATTCTGGTTCATCGAGAAGCCGCTGCAACCGGGGGCGTTGAAGCTGCTGTTGTCGAGGGCGCTGGAGCACCGGCGGCTGAGGGCGGACAACGAGCGGTTGGCGAGGCAGTTGGCGGGGCAGGGGGTGCTGGAAGATCTGGTGGGCGTTTCTCCGAAGATGCAGGAGGTGTTCTCGCTGCTGCGGCAGGTGGGACCGACGTCGGCGACAGTGCTGATCACGGGCGAGAGCGGAACGGGGAAGGAACTGGTGGCGCGGGCGATTCACCGGCTGAGTCCGCGCGCGGCGGCGCCATTCATTGCGGTGAACTGCGCGGCGCTACCGGAATCGCTGATCGAGAGCGAGCTATTCGGGCACGAGAAGGGCGCATTCACGGGGGCGATCGAGCGGCGGCGGGGCTGTTTCGAACTGGCCGATGGAGGCACGCTGTTGCTGGACGAGATCGGCGACATGCCGATGGCGACACAGGCGACACTGCTGCGGGTGCTGGAGGACCAGCGGGTGCGGCGGTTGGGCGCGCCGAGAGAGATTTCGATCGATGTGCGGGTGTTGGCGTCCACGAACCGGGATCTGCGCGAAGCGATCCGGGAGAACCGGTTCCGCGAGGATCTGTTCTTCCGGCTGAATGTCTTTCATGTCGATCTGCCGCCGTTGCGGGAGCGGGGGCAGGACATCGAGGCGATGTGCGGGGCGATGATCGGACAGTTGAACCAGCGGCACGGGTGCCAGGTGACGGGCTACGACGAGGCGGCGCTGGCGGCGTTAACGGCGCACGATTGGCCGGGCAACGCGCGGGAGTTGCGGAATGCGCTCGAACGGGCAGTGATTCTGGCGGGCGCGGGCGTGATCCGGGTGGAGCACTTGCCGCGCTTTGGCCCCACGTCGGTGGGGGCGGCGGTGGAGGAGGCAGAGGCGGGGCTGGAGGCGATCACCCTGCCGGTCGGGACGAGCGTGGATCAGGGCGAGCGGGCGCTGATCGAGATGACCTTGCGGCACACGGGAGGCAACCGGACGCGGGCAGCGACGATTCTGGGGGTGAGCGTAAAGACGCTTTTCAACAAACTGCGCGAGTATGGCGCGACGGAGGGCGGGTAGAGCGGCATGTCTCTGAAAGTCCGTCTCACGGTGACGATGGTGGGCATGGTCGTGGTGGCGGTTCTGATTCTCTCGGGGATGCAGTTGAACGGACTGGTGGCGACGTGGCTGGCGCACAACAGTGAGCGGTCGCGGACGACCGCGGAATTCGTGCAACGGTGGGTATCCTACCGGGTCAATGAGATGCCGGCGACGCCTCCGGGCACTTCGATCGACGAAATCCGGCGCTCGTGGGTGGAGCGGATCGCGGCGGATCGGGAGTTGCCGGGGGTATTGACAGGGGCGCTGATCCAGACTCGCTCGATCGTGGAGATTTCGATCGCAGGGCCGCAGAACCGGATTTTGACTTCGTCGAATCCGGAGCGAGTGGGGACGCTGCTGGCGAGCAAGCTGGCTCTGGAGGAGTTGAACAATCTGGGGCCGCTGGACCGGCTGCTGGCGATTCTGGGCGGGCGGATCGACTACGAGACGCGGCGCGAACTGGGGATTCTGGGAGCGGGGCGGCAACCGGACGCGGTGTTTGTCATTCAGGTGCTGGTGAGTTCATCGCTGCTGCGGGCGGCGGTGGCGCCGGAGATTCTTTGGACAACCGGAGTTTCGCTGCTGTTCGTGGTGATTGCGGGACTGCTGGCATACCTGGTGGCGCGGCTCACGCTCCGTCCGCTGGAACGGATCAGCGCGACGATCGACAGCATTGCGAGCGGCGAGGTGGCGCTGGTGCCGCAGCGGACGAGTTCGGCTTCGGAGTTTCAGGCGGTGGAAGAGAAGCTGAGGTTGCTGGGGGAGCAGTTTCGCGGGGCGAAGGAAGGGGAGACGCAGTTGCGGTCGTCGATGGACCGGCGGCTGGCGGCGATCAACCGACTGACGGGCGGAGTGGCTCATGAGATCAAAAATCCGTTGAATTCGATCGCCATCCGGCTGGAGTTATTGAGGAACCATTTGCGGGAGGCACCGGAAGCGGAGGAAGAGATCAACATCATCTCGCAGGAGATTACGCGGTTGGACCGGGTGGTGCGGACGTTCCTGGATTTCACTCGGCCGGTGGATCTGGCGACGACGAATCTCGACCTGGGGAAGCTGATTCAAGAGTTGCTGACTCTGATCGAGCCCGAGGCGACCCAGCACCGGGTGGATCTGGAGCTCAACGCGCCGGGCGTGCCGGTGCGCATTCGCGGGGACGCGGATCTGCTCAAGCAGGCGTTGATGAATATCTGCCGGAACGCGCTGGATGTGATGCCGGACGGAGGACACCTGCGGGTGGGGCTCCTGCGGGCGGGCAATGACGCGGTGGTGTCGATCGCGGACACGGGACCCGGGATTCCTGCCGAGCACCGGGAAAGGGTTTTCCAGTTGTACTACTCGACGAAGAAGAAGGGGTCTGGGATCGGGCTGGCGATGACATACCGGGCGGTCCAATTGCATGGGGGCTCGATCGAAGTGGACAGCGCCCCGGGGCAGGGATCCCTGTTCCGGCTGCGGCTGCCGGTGGCGACATGAGGCGTGAATGGACACAGGCGATGCTGGCGGTGGCGCTCACCGGGATGCTGGGCGGGTGCTCGATGCGAAAGAAGCCGGTTCCGGCCGCGCCGCCGCCGCTGCCACCGGCGATTCAGCCGGCGCCTCCGGAACCGGTGCAACCGCCGGAAATTGAGCCGCGGGTAGATGAGTTGCCCGTGAAGGAAGCCCCAGGCACATTGGAGGCTCCGTTGCCACCGGCGCCCAAGCCGCCGGCACCGCCAAAGCGCCGTCCGAGGCGGCCCGCGGCCGCCCGTCCGGCTCCGGCCGAACCCGCGGAAGTGGAAGCGGCGAAGCCGTCCGAGCCAGCCCCACAACTGGGCGAAGTGCTCACGGTGGACCGGCGGGCGGAACTGGCGCAGACCTTCCAGACCTCGGCACAGGAGGCCCGGCAGGACCTGGCCCGGTTGTCCGGGCGGCGGCTCAGCAACACGCAGGCGCAGTCGGCAGCGCGGATCCGGGGCTTTCTCGTCCAGGCGGAAGGGATGGTGGAGACTGATCCGCGAAGCGCAGCGGAGCTGGCCAGGCGGGCGGCGCTGCTGGCGCGGGATCTGGTGAAGTCGATCCGCTGAGAGCGCGCGCCCCGGTTCGGGGGGATGTTCACGCACAAAAAAATTGAGGCGAACCGTCGGAGGTCGGTTCGCCTCGAAGCGGCGTTGGGGGCGCCGCAAGGGAAGGAGGAGTTAAATGTCGTTGCGCCACCTGAGACTTCCGGAGCGGCCGGCATCCAGCGAAGCCTGCTCTGGCTCGCGGAGCCCCGCGGCAACCACCAGAGGAATACGCTTCTACCCTCTGCCGATGCCGGCCTCACTCTCCGGATCCCGGCGGTCTGCGCTATCCCCGCCGGCGGATCCCATGAACGCGGCCTGGTCTTACCGTTGCGCCGAAAGCTTCACTTTCGGCATGGCGAGGTAACCGACCAGGGTATCTTTGCGGACTTCATTGACGACCAGTTCGTAGGGCACCCGGGCCCGGCTGAGGACATAGAACTGGACGGGTTCGTTTACGGTCTTGTCTTTCTTCTCAACGCGCTTGTCGTCGGCGACGATGTCGATCGTGAAGCGGTTCCGCTTGGTGTCGGTCCGCTTGACCTGCATCACGATGTCGCCGATGCGCTGCTGCTTCTGTCCCTTGGTGATGGTGAATTCGTAGTAGTCGCGCTCGCCCATGGAGCGAAGGGCTTCGAGTTCCTTGCGGTTGGTGGCAATGAGGCCGCTCATGACGCCCATATCGCCAGTGGTGCGGCGGAGGTCGGAAATCGTCCGGTCCAGTTCACCGCGGGTGGAGGCGACTTCGGTGCGAACGGCGCCGACATCGGACGTGATGTCGGTGAGCCGGGCGGTGGCTTCCTCGGTGGTGGTCTTGATTTCGTCCAGCTGTTCGGCGAGTTGGCGTCCCTGCTCATCCTGGCGCTTGGTGAGCCGGGAGGCGATCACGTTCGTCTGCCGGCGCAGCGCTTCGCGGGCTTTCTCCACGCTTTGAGCGCTTTCCTTGCGGGTGTTGTCCAGTTCGGCACGGACGGTTTCGAGCGTCTTGAGAACTTCGGAGTCCGCATCATTGGCGGCCTGGCGAAGCACCCGAACCTCTTTCTGCACTTCGGCCATTTCCATGCGGAGGTTCACCATATTGGAGTGCTGCCAGAAACTGAGGCCAAAAGCACCCAGCAGGCCCACGCCCAATACGACGGCCATGAAGGGGAATCGGCTCGACTTTTCTTCCCGGATTTCGTAGCTGGGCGTCGGAGGAGGGGTCATGTTTTCACGATTGTTCGGTTCGCTCATATTGACTGCTTCCTGCCCGTGGAGGTTGCAATCGGCGTGCCATGCTGGCTGTCTATTTGGAATCAACAAGTTGGGCTGGAAGCCGCCGCTTCAACCGGAAGATATTTCCGGCTGGCGGACAAAAGCGGATGGCAATTATTGCCGTGAGGGGGTTGCCTGCGGCGGAAGGAGACACGAGAACGCCCGCCGCCCGTTCCCGGGCGGCGGGCGTTTCGGAAAGAAGGCGAGAACCGGCTATTCCGCGGGCGGACCAGCGGGTCCGGGCGCGGCGTTGAAGCTTTGCAGCGCGAGGTAGTTCAGCCCGAAGCGATGGATGTTCTCCATCTGCTGGTCAAAAATCTCATAGTGCTGTTCTTCATCGACGACAAGGGCCTCGAAGATCTGTTTGGAGGCTGAATCGGCGTTCTGGGCGCACTCCAGGGCCATCTTGTTGTAGTCCGCGGCGCTCTGTTCTTCCATCGAAGCGGCCTTCTTCAGGATGGCTTCAGGATCCTGAATGGGCTCGACCGGGGCGGCGAGTTCCATCTTGACGTCGCCTTTGAGGAACAGAATGCGTTCGGCGAGAGTCTCGACGTGGCCCATCTCCATGATGGCGATCCGCTTGAAGAGGCTCGCCAGCGGGGCGAAGCCCTGGTCGTCGAGGTGGAAATGGAAGTACATGTACTGGTGGACCGCCTGAAGCTCATCGGCGACGGCGGCGTTCAGGAGGGCAATGCTCTTTGCTTTATCCATATAAAAGGACCTCTCTCTACCAGAATAGCAGCCGGGGCTAGGGAGCCGTCCATTCATAGACGGGCGCGCCGTGGACATCGTGAAGCCGGAAGGTGAGCTTGCTGGTGTTCCCGGCCGGGGTGACTTCGACCGAGGCGTAGCCGCCCTTGATGCGATGGAAACGCTGGACCTCCTTGTCCACATCGGGCGATCCGCCGGCGTGCTCGTCGCTGGCCGGGCCGACCGAGAACTCGTTCAGGCCGGTCTTGGCGTCGACGGAGTGATACTGCCAGTGGCGGTCGCCGCACACGACATAGACATTCTTCTGCGAGGCGGCCCAGGCGCGCATTTCGTTGCCTTCGGTGGCGAATCCGCTGTTGGAATAGTTGTCGTTCTTTCTCGACCGGTCGGGGCCGACCCAGGGAGTGGGGCTGATGATGATCTTGTGGTCGGCATCGCTGGCGGCGACCGTGGACTTGAGCCACTCCTTCTGTTTGGCGCCAAGGATGGTCTTGCCGGGGCCGTCGGGGGCGTTGTTGGGGGAGCGGAAGTCGCGGCCTTCGAGCAACCAGACCTGGAGACCCTTACCCCAGCGGAAAGTGCGAAAAGTGGGATCCTGGACGGGCGCCTGTTCAAGGAAAAGCTGGCGGCCGGTCTCGAACGTCAGGGGCAGCATGAAGTCGGGGTCCATGCCGGGCCAGCAATCGTCGCTCAGCGTGTCATGGTCGTCCTTCATCCAGTATTGCGGGGTGACGGAGAGCAGGTCGACATGGCGGGGCTTGGCATACATGCGCTGCCAGTGGTAACGGGCGAGATCGCGCGTGACGGCGCGGGGGGGTTCGTTGTCGTAATAGACGCTGTCGCCGGTGAAGACGAGGAAACTGGGGGGATGCTTGCGCATGGCCGCGAAGATGTGGAAGCCGTCATCGTGGTCGAGGTCGCGATACATCAGGCCGGTGACGGTATTGAAGCGGACAGCGGCGCGCTGGCGGGGATTGGGAGCCGTGGTAAAGCTGGCGTGGGGCTTTTCCGGCTTCTCGTTGATCTCGACGGCGACATAGTAAGTGCGGCCGGCACGGAGTTTTTCGAGTTTGAGATGGACGGTGTAGTCGCGGTCGGGCCCGGTCTGGAAATCGCCGGCGGGCTTCATGTCGCGCAGGTCCTCACGCGTGGCGAGCCAGAGTTGACCGCGCCCGGTAATGCCGGGGACCGCGCCGGGGAGTTTCCAGGTCTCGGTATTGTCGGGCAGCAGGCTCGCGGGGGCGCGGCGTGGCTCACTCTCGAATTTGCCGGGGATCGGGTGGGTCAACGGGGAGAGCCGGAACCAGACGAGGGCGGAATCATCGGTGACTTCACCGACCCGCACGCCCTCGGGCAAGTACGGACCCTGGGCGAAAGCCAGAAGTGGCAGGAGGAGAAGGAGAATCAGCTTAGTCATGGCATCACCTGTTTACACGGAAGAACCGTGTCCATCCTGACGCGCCGGGAAGCGGGTGTCAACTTGGAAGGCGGGCGTTGGGGGGAGATCGGACTGGCAGGACCGGCAGGACTCGAACCTGCGACCCTCTGCTTAGAAGGCAGATGCTCTATCCAGCTGAGCTACGGTCCCGCAGATTCCAGTTTAACCCGCGCGCCCGCTGAGCCGTTACAATCGGGAGATTCGGGTTTGCCGAATGAAAAAGCGTCTTCGCCCAGTCATCCTCCTGTTGCTCGCCGCCGCGCCACTGGCGCTGGTGGCAGGGGTGTGGTTACGAATGACGGCGCCGCTGCCGCCGGAGGTCCGGCTTCCGGCCTCGCGCTCCGCGCTCGAGGACGCCGCGCGGCGGCATGCGGCCACCCTGGGACTCGACGCGGGCGCGGCGTCGGTCCGCATCAAACCGGAATTCCATGACTCAGCCCGCATCTATGCGCTGCGGGCCGCGAAACCCGGCGTGGTGGCATTGCTCGATCCCGGCTTCGTCATCGGCGCCGGCCTGCGTGCGGGCGAGATCAGCGCATCCATTCGGATGAACCCCCACGGTCAGCTTTTGGGCTTCGATCTCGAATCTGAAGAACTCTCCGCCCCGCCGGAACTGACGGAGGAAGTGGTCCGGGCCGCGGCCACGCGTTTCGTCGACGGCTGGCTGGGTTTCGCGCCTGGACTCACCATCAGTCCGCTCGCGCGGGCGCCCCGGGGGCGGGCCAACCGGTTCACCTTCGAGGTGCTGCCGGGCGACGAACCCCGCGCCCGCTTCTCGGGCTCGATCCTGATGCATGGAACGCGCCCGCTCAGCGCCCAGTTGCGGCCCGAGTTTGACAGCGCCTTCGCCGCGCGGTTCGGCAAGCGCACTGCCCTGCGCAATACCATCTCGTCCATCACGGCACTGGTCACCATCGGGCTCACGCTCTACGCGCTGGTCCTCTACCGCCGGCGCATCCGGGAGAAGGAAGCGCCCCGATCCCGCGTCCGGATTCTGATCATCGCTTTCGCGCTGTTGGGCGGTGGACACATCGCACTGAATTTCGAGACCTTCGCTAATGTCGACGCACCGGGCGAGGCTCTGCCCTGGTATGCCTCCGTGCTCGCGGCCGCCGGCGGCGGTGTTCTGTTCGCCGCCGGCGGCTTCCTCGCCGGAGCAGCCTATGGCGCCGGCGAGGGCCAGTTCAGGGAGGGCTTCCCCGGGAAAATGACCTCGTTCGACGCCCTGCTCGCGGGCCATTCCCGCAGCCGCAATGTCGGCCGCTCGGTCACGGCCGGCGCCGCCGCGGCCGCCTGGGCCCTGCTGGCTGTCTCCCTCGGCGCGATCGTGCTCGGGCCGCGCTCGGTCCTGCTGTTGCCCGGTCCGTCGATCGCCTCCAGCCTGGGCAGGCTCCCCTGGGTCAGCACGGTGATGGATCTTCCCCTCGGGGCCGTCTTCGTCATCGTCGCCGGGTTGTTCATGCCGCTCACTTTCGCTTTACGCCACGCCCGTCCAGGCTGGCGGCGCTGGGCGATCCTGTTGACCTGCACCTGGCTCGCGACCGGCGGCTTCAACGACTACAACTTCGTTGATTCCGGACAGATGCTCGAGCCGCTCATCGCGGTCGCGGTTGTCCTGGCTCCCTTCTTTCTCGTGGACCTGCTCGCCGCCATCACCGCCACATCACTCTACTATTTCGGTCTGCAGGCCTCCGCGCTGGCCGCCGTGGCGCCGTGGATGCTCCCGGGAGTCCTGGCTCAGTTCACGGCGGTGACTCTGGTGCTGCTGATACTCGGTCTGGCCTGGCGCTCGGGCGAGGATGTCTCCGAAGAAGAGGTCAAACCGGACTACGCCAGGAACCTCGATCAGAGGCTCTCCATGCGCTCAGAGATCTCGGCCGCCCGCGAGGCCCAGTTGCGCCTGTTGCCGGCCGAACCGCCGGTCGTGGCCGGACTCTCGCTCGCCGCCTCCTGCCGGCCAACCGGTGATGTGGGCGCGGATTTCTACGATTTCTTCCCCCTGCCCGATGGCCGCCTCGTCGTCTTCGTCGCCAGCGGCGGCGGCCTCGGCGTCGCCTCCGCGCTGACGATCGCCCTCGCCAAGGGCTATCTGATGTCCGACCTCCGGCGCAGCGATCCGCCCGGCGCCACGCTCACCCGCCTTCGCGGCCTCCTCACCGGACGCCTCGGCGAAGTGGCCCAACGCGCGCGGTTCGCCCTCATTCGGATCGATCCCGGCACGGGCCTCGTGGAGGCCGCGCGGTGGGGTGAAGTGCCAGGGGTCTGGCATGTCTCCAGCTCGAACCAACAAGCGACTCCACTCGCCTTCAGCGACGCCGCCGGCAGCCTCCCGAGCACCGATTGGCATCTAACTCCCGGCGACGCCCTCATCCTGCACACCGAAGGACTCATCTCCGCTCTTGAAGACCAGTCCTCCGCCGGAATCCTTCACTGGTTTCAGCGTCTCTCCGCGCACGGAGCCTTTGATGCCCATATCCTCCATGCCCACCTGCTCCTCCAGTTGACCCGGGGCAAGGAGAGAACCCTCCAGCGCCGCCTCCGCAGCGACCTGACCACCGTCGTCCTCCGCCTCGAGCACCTGAGCGCGAAGCGCCAGGAGGCCGCCGCGTGAAGCCCTGGCTCCTCGCCGGCGCTGCCGGCCTCGCCGCCCTGCTCTTTCTTCTGCCCCGGCACCATGACGCTCCCTGGCCTCGCGAAAGGGTCATCGGCGAGACCACCCAACTCGCTCGCCGCCTCGGAGTCGACCTGACCGGCTGGACCTTTGCCGTCACCGCGCACCACGAAACCACCTGGCGCCGCCTCCGCCGCCGGTTCCCCGACGAAGCTACCGTCCAATGGCTCCCTGCGATCCGCTACGAAGCCCACGCCCGCGCCCCGGAGGGCGAACGCGCCTTCTGGGCCGCGTTCGGCGACAATGGCCGCCTGCTCCGCTTCGGCATCCGCCCCGAGAAGGGCCACCCCCAGCCCGCCCTCGCCATCGAGCAACTCCCCGCATTGTTCCATCCCTCGCACCCGGAGCTCTTCGAACGCTGGCGACCCGGGGAAAGGCGCCTGACCGGCCGCCCGCCATCCGCCCCCCGAAAGCGGGGCGACCCGCCCGGCGCTAGATCGGAAGAGCG
>ERZ761609.1038-NODE-1038-length-27080-cov-42.569362_pt1 | contig 27080 bp, 26 predicted proteins | sample MGYA00511163_ERZ761609 | MGnify/ENA primary metagenome ERZ761609 (study PRJEB28899, sample SAMN02445070) | bioreactor sludge metagenome | biome: EBPR sludge | place: Australia: Brisbane, Thorneside Wastewater Treatment Plant | collected 2011-12-16 ... | reverse complement strand
GTAGTTACCTGGAATCAGCAGTTCGGCAACCGTGCAGGGGGCGGCCTGAGTGCACCCCCGCGGCGCGCGGGCCGGCGCGCCGTGGAAGCTGTAGAACCCATCGTCCACTCCAAAGATCGACACGCGGTTGACGCGCGTGTCCGTCCGCTGGTGGACCGCCGTACCTTCGAGCGCGATCAGCGCCGTCACACGGAACGGATCGCGGAAGGCCTCGGCCAGATCGGCGGGAAAGAAGTTGCGGCCGATCAGCGCCTGCCCGGTCGCGCCCAGCCGGCCCACGGCCAGATCATGCAGGCTCCGGCGCACCGAATGGCCGGTCAGCAGCGCGCCGCACAGCACTGCCGTTGCCACCGCCGCGCCGCCCAATATCGCCAGGTTTGTTCGCCCATACCACCGGAGCGACCGCGCGAGGTAGCTGAAGCGGGTCATCACGGCGCGCCGGTCTCCACGAACGCCCCTCCGGCCAGCGAAGCCCGCCGCTCGAACCGCCCCGCCATCTCGGCGCTGTGCGTTACCACCACAATCGACATCCGGTGCTCGTTTTGAATCTGCTGCAACAGTTCAGCCACCGTCACGGCCGAAGCCTGATCCAGGTTGCCCGTCGGTTCGTCGCACAACAGCAGCTTCGGCTTCCGGATCAGCGCCCGCGCGATCGCCACTCTTTGCTTCTCGCCGCCTGAAAGCTCCCCAGGCCGGTGGATCAGCCGGTGGCTCAGGCCCACCTGCTCCAGCAGTCGCCGCGCCCGCGCCGGCGCCTCCGGGTCGCGCGGACCCACCAGCAGCGGCATCAGCACGTTTTCCCCCACCGTCAATTGCGGCAGCAGGCTGTGGTCCTGGAATATGAAGCCGACGCGCGTGTTGCGGAACAGCGCCTGCTCGGGTTCGGGCAGCGTGTGCGGGTTGACGCCGTCCAGTTCCAATTTACCCGAGGTTGGCGGCTCCAGCGCGCCCAGCATTTGGAGTAGCGTCGACTTGCCACAGCCGCTCGGCCCCATCACCGCGAGGGACTCGCCTTCGCCAAGCGTGAACGAGACGCCGCGCAGGATCTCGATCTCGCCCCCTGGCGCCGGGTAGCTTTTGCGGATGTCCTGAACCGTGAGCATGAGGTGGCTGGTAAGAACCCGGTCTCCTATTCCATCACATCAGGCCGAGGCCGCGGCCCGCGGCGCGGCCAGTTGTTGGTACACCGCCAGCGTCCGCCGCGCCATCGCCTGCAGTGACCGGTGCCGCGCCACGCCCAGATGGCCCGCCGCCCCCAGCGCACGTGCCCGGATCGGATTCTCGGCCAGTTCGAGCAGCGCCCCCGCGATCGCCTCGGCATCGTCCGGCGCCACCAGCAACCCGCCTTCACACGCGTCCACGTGCTCGAGCAGCGCGCCGCGTGCCGGCGCCACCACCGGCACCCCGCTCGCCATCGCCTCCAGCAAATACAGCCCCTTCGGATCGTCGTACACCGGAGGGACCGAAAAGGCGTCGAGCGAGGACAGGAACTTGAGCTTCGACCCGCGCGCCAACTCGCCCACATAGGCGAAGTCCGCGCCCAGGCCCCATTCGGCCATCTGCCGCTCGATGGAATCCAGATACGCCCGGTGCTCGGGCGCCAGGTAGCCCGCCGCCTCGAGCAGCGCCGGCTGGCTGAAGTTGCGGCGGAACTCGCGCCACGCCTCAGCCAGCAGATGCAGCCCCTTCTCCGGAGCGATGCGCGCCAGATAGCCGACGCGGAACACACCGTCGCCGCGCTCGGGCGCGCGGGTGAAGTCCTCGGCCGGCACGCCCAGCGGCGCCGTGTGAACGCGCTCCCGCGGCAGGCCCAGATATCCGGCCATATGATCCGCATACCAGTCGCTGATGGCGATAAAACCGTCCACCGCGCCGGCATGGGTGCGGATCAGCGCCCGCGCCTGCGTGGCGTATGGCTCGATCAACTGGTCCAGAAAGAGATCCTCGCCCTGCATCGTCACTGTGATGGGACCGTCATAAACCCGCCGGATCGAAGGCGCGATCGAGATCAGCAACGCGTTCGGCAAATTGATGATGTCCGGCCGAGGCTGCCGCCGCAGCCAGGCCTCAAACTTGTCAAACTCCTTGCGTAGCCGCCCGTCGCGGCCTTCGAGCATCGAGACGGTCATCTCGCCCAGGAACTTCGGGTTTACGTCGATCGACCGGCGCGCGGCCGCGCTCAGCGCCCACTTCGAGTCCCACAGCTTGTCCAGCAGCCACGGCGTCCGGCGGAACAGCGCCGAGTTCTGCTGGAGATACACCGAAATGCCGCCAAACAAGACCTTGCCGCCTTGCGACGCGTTCGCCTCGTCGGTCTTGGTCGGCGTATAGACCGGCATCAGCGTGATTTCGTGGCCCTGCCGCAGCAGTTCGCGCGCCAGGGCGTTGTCGCGCAGACAGGAGCCGCAGTACATATTCGCGGCTCCCGCGGTGAGCGACAGAATGCGCATGGGTTACCTGGAGGCGCCTGCCAGGGCCGGCTCCTCCACCATCTGGAAGGCGCGGCGGCCGTAAAGATGGTCGAAGAGGTTGCCCTCGTGCGGCTGATCCCAACTGATGACGTTCGTCGGCACGGCTCCAATGTTGAGACGGCCCACATGTGGCGAGGCGAGCAGCCGCCGGATCAATGCCTGATTGCGCGTGATCGCGGTCACCACCAGCGTCGGCCCCAGCACCTCGGGGATCTCGCGCTCCTCCACCTCTACCACCGACGCGAACGGGAACAGGTACTCCTTGTTGGCCAGCGTGTGCTCGGCCGAATCGCACCGGACGATGGTCGGCAGCAGATAGGTGCAGCCCTGCCATTCCACGCACCGCTCGGGCCGGTATCGCGCCGAGACGTCCCTTGCGCCCTCCTCGGCCAGACCCGCGTCCACCATGCCGCTGATGCGCCGGCCCACTTCCTGGTTGGCGAACGGAGCGATGCCGGCCTCGGGATCCTCGGCGCCGCGGGGACGGATCGAAGCCAGCCGTTCCGCCAGCGCCTCGGCGATGCGGTCGCCGTGGCGCGTCACCCAAACGCCCGAGGCGTTAATACAGGAGCGCCCGCCGTTGTCGGCAATCGAGCGCGCGATCACATCGATGTGACTCTCCCACTCATCCACGCAATCGTCACCGATCACCACCTTCGAGTAACCGGGGCCGTGGAGTTCGATGCGCGGGTCGGTGGCCCAGTTCTTCACCGCGCCCACGTCGCCGAACAACATGCCACGGCCGGTGGAGCGCAGAATCTCGTTGGCCCCACCATGGTCGGTGGGGTAATAGCAAAAGGCATCAGGCGGCGCGCCGGCCTTCAGAAAGGCCTGAATGATGCGGTACGGCGTCCAGGGTTCGGATGAACCGGGCTTGAGTACCAGCGGCGTCTTCAGCGCCACGGCGGGAATCCACAGCGAATGCACCGCGGGCGAGTTCGACGGCAGCACCACACCCAGCGAAGCGGCGCGCGGGAAGAACGAGATAGGCGAGCCCTCGACCGAGTAGCCCTGGTCCAGCACATTCAGCGCCAGCCCGCGCGTCAATCCATTGAGCACGGTCTCCATCGACGTAAACATGGCGTGGATCTTCGCCATGTTCCGCCGGATCAGCACCCAGGGCATGCCCGTGGTGGCCGAGGTCTGCTCGACATAATCCTGCGGGGATTGTGCGGCATCGCCGAGCGGCAGTGTGTCGTTCAGGAAGTGCTCGCCGGCGCGGGCGCACATCGCGATCAGCTCGCGCGTTGAGTATCCGGCCAGCCTCTCGCGCGCGCCTTCCTGGTTCCGGAGGTCGCGCCGGATCAAACCGAAGTTGGCCTGCGAGATTTCGGCCATCGGCTCGCGCGTGAGAAAATGCACCGCGGGCGCGGTGTCGATCGAGCGGTACTCGCGCCCGTGGCGCAGGATGGGAATGTGCAGCATCAGTACACCCCCTCCACCACGGACTTGTCCAGCTTCTGGAACGGGCGGACGTTGCGCACGCCATCCCACGGATACTTCTCGTAGGGCACATCGCGCTCGGCTTCGTCGCGTTCAAGGAAGCGCGGCATGAAAAACTCGCGGGTCAGCGTGGTCAGGCGCACGCGGCCAGTCGCGCCGTAGTCCACCACGCGGTTGGGCTGGTTCGGGTCCACCACTTCAACCATGGCGCGCGGCGAAGGCGGGTAATAGACGATGGCCCAGCCGTCCTCGGCGCGCACCGGCCGCGAAACCGCCAGGCCCATCAGCGTGTTCCCATACGTCGGCGCGAACGCCACCCCCTCCAGCAGCTCCTCGTGGGCGAAGCGCACCCATTGGGGCGTCATCTCGGTGCCGCCGCAGAAGATGCCCTTGATGCCGGCCTTGCGCAGACTGATCCGCTCACACAGGGCCTCGAGCAGCTTCGGCGTGGTGAACATGCACTGGACGCTGTCGTGCGCCTTCAGGATGGTCAGCGCTTGGTCGATCACATGGCGCTTGTACGCTTCCACTTCGGCCATCGCGCCGCGCTTGATCAGCTTGATCACCCAGCGCGGGTCCAAGTCCACCGAAAAGCACGTCCCGCCGCGGAATTGGGCAAGGTGTTCGACCGCGAGGCGCAGACGCCGCGGGCCTGAAGGGCCGATATGGATCCAGTCCGAGCCCTTGGGGAAGCCGTCGTCGGGCAGCGTCTCGGAAAAGTGCTCGTAGTCGATGCGGAAGTCCTCGGACGAAATGCGGGACTTCGGCACGCCGGTCGAGCCCCCGGTCTCGAAAACGTAAATCGGCTTGCCTTTGAGGCCGCGGGGGATCCAGCGTTCCACCGGCCCGCCGCGGAGCCACTCATCCTGGAAAAAGCCAAGTTTGTCGAGATCGTCGTAGTTGTGGACTTCCTTGCGCGGATCCCAGCCCAGTTTGGCGGCGTACTCAAGCCAGAACGGCGCGCCGGTTTCAGGGGAGAAGTGCCATTGGATCATCTCGCGCGTCCAGGCGTCGAGTTTCTGGCGGGCGTCGGCCATCCGCGGTTCAAGGTCCGGAGAGACGGTAAGGGTAGATGCCATGGAAAGATCCTTTGGGGGGTTACAGACAGTTTACTGCTGAAGCCAGACCCCCTGCAGCTTTAGATGCGCCGTCAAGCCGCAGCGCCTGATAGAATGTGGCCCAACTTCACCCACAGGAGACCAACCATGCACATCCGCACCCTCATTCCGGCTGCCCTGCTGGGCGGCGCGCTGCTGGTGGCGCAGGCGCCGCCGTTTAATGGCCTGGACGTGGGCCTCCACAACCTCTACCGGCTGTCGAACGCCGAGACGCGCTCGATCAGCCCCGAAAACTTCACCGGCGAGAAAGGCAAGGGCGGCATGGCCACCGAAGGCACCGGCAAGAACGCCGCCCGCAACCTCGGCCAGGGCTGGAAGATCAGCCCCAGCGTCCGCATCAAGGGCGGCGAAACCTTCACGCTCGCCGACATCAAAGGCTCGGGCGCAATCCAACAGATCTGGATGACCCCGACCGGCAACTGGCGCTGCTCGATCCTTCGCATCTACTGGGACGATGAGACCGAGCCGTCGGTGGAAGTCCCCGTCGGCGACTTCTTCGGCATGGGCTGGGGCACCTACGCCCACCTCAACTCCCTGGCCATCACCGTCAACCCCGGCAGCGCCTTCAACTCCTACTGGCAAATGCCCTTCCGCAAGCGCGCCCGGCTCACGATGGAGAACATCGACGAGAAGGACATGGTGCTCTACTACCAGGTCAACTACACGATGACCGATGTGCCCGCCGATGCGGCCTACTTCCATGCCCAGTTCCGGCGGGTGAACCCGCTGCCCTACAAGGACGTCTATACCCTGGTCGACGGCATCAGGGGCGCGGGCCACTATGTGGGCACCTACATGGCCTGGGGTGTCCGTAATCGGGGCTGGTGGGGCGAGGGGGAGATCAAGTTCTACATGGATGGCGACAAGGAGTTCCCCACCATCGCCGGAACCGGCACCGAGGACTACTTCTGCGGGTCCTACAACTTCGAAAACCGGGTGACGCGCCAGTACCAGGAGTTCACCACCGCCTATGCCGGGCTGCACCAGGTGATCAAGCCCGACGGCGTGTACCAGTCGCAGCAGCGGTTCGGAATGTACCGCTGGCACATCGTGGACCCGATCCGGTTCAAGCAGGATCTGCGGGTGACAATCCAGGCGCTGGGCTGGAAGTCCAACTCGCCGGGCGAGTATCTGCCACTGCAGGACGACATCAGCTCAGTCGTCTACTGGTATCAAACCGAACCGCACGCCAAGTTCCCGGCGCTGCCAAAACGCGAGGACCTCGAGGTCAATTAGGGCTCCGGTCCTGATGGCGTCCACCCCTCCGCCTGCGGCGGCGGTACGCGACAAAACGCCCGCGCGGCGGATAGACTGGGGCCATGGAGATCGACGTTTACCAGGTGGATGCGTTCACCTCCCATGCCTTCGGCGGCAATCCCGCCATGGTCTGTCCGCTGGCCGAATGGCTGCCGGACGACACCATGCAGGCCATCGCCATGGAGAACAACCTCTCCGAAACGGCGTTCTTCGTGCGCGAGGGCGACGGGTTCCGGTTGCGCTGGTTTACCCCCGCCACCGAGGTGGACCTGTGCGGGCACGCAACCCTCGCCTCGGCCTGGGTGCTGTTCGAGATGCTCGAACCGGGCCGCGAGGAAGTCACCTTCACCACCGCCAGCGGCGAGCTGACCGTGACCCGCCACGGCGACCGCCTCGCGCTCGACTTCCCGGCCCGCCCGCCCGAACCCGTGGAGCCCTGCGAGGGCCTCATCGAGGCCCTGGGCCCGGCGCCCGTGGAAGTGCTCGCGGCGCGCGACTACCTGGTGGTGTACGAGGACGAGGACGTAGTGCGGACGCTCGAACCGGATATGCGGGCGCTGATGGACATCGACCTCTTCGCGGTCATCGTCACCGCGCCCGGGCGGCGCCATGACTTCGTATCGCGCTTCTTCGCCCCGGCGAAAGGGGTCAATGAAGACCCCGTGACGGGGTCGGCGCACTGCACCCTCATCCCCTATTGGGCCAAAAAGCTCGGCCGCAATCCGCTGCGCGCGCGGCAGGTCTCGCTGCGGGGCGGCGACCTGTACTGTGAACACCGCGGCGACCGGGTGACCATCGCGGGCGAAGCGGCGCTGTTCCTCAAAGGTCGCATCATTCTGCCCTGACCACCCGGTTTTCCGAACCCGCGGCCGCGGCGCCTCGTTATCCCCTATATAAAGGAGAGAGCCATGCCAACCGGAACACCCCACTTGATCGACAGCACGCCGGAGGCTTCGAAGAAGAAGAACCGGCACACGGCGCAATTGATGGTCAAGGGCCGGGCGGTTCGGTGCCCGCTCTGCGGGCACGAGTGGTTCTGGGAGAAGAAAGTGCTTCTGAACAGCCGCGGCAAGACCTTCTTCGGCCTCGACTGGGCGGACCGCGAAGCGCGCGCAATGGTGTGCGACGACTGCGGACACGTGCTGTTCTTCGCGCACTGAGGAAGCGCACAAGGACCGGCGCCACGACATTGCCCGGCTGCTTCTCTCAGCGGCAAGAAGAAAGCCCGCCGCGCGGAGGCGGCGGGCCACTGATTCTTAGCCGAGGCGCGCGGCTTACGCCACTGCCATCGTCTTGTACCGCTCGGCCATCTGCTCCAGCGGGATCGGCTCGTAGTCGCCCGCGTGACCGGCCTGGCCGAACTGCACCATGCGCTCCATCACCACCTTCTTCATCGCCTCGCGGGCAGGCTTCATGTAGTCGCGCGGATCGAACTTCTCGGGCGCTTCCATGAACACCTTGCGGATCGCGCCGGTGATCGCCAGCCGGTTGTCGGTATCGACATTCACCTTGCGGACGCCGTTGCGGATGCCAAGCTGGATCTCCTCGACCGGCACGCCGAACGTGGGCTTCAACTTGCCGCCGTACTTGTTAATGATGTCCTGCAGCTCCTGCGGCACGCTGGAGGAGCCGTGCATCACCAGGTGCGTCTCGGGCAACCGCTTGTGGATCTCAATCAGCACGTCCATCTTCAGCACTTCGCCGTCGGGCTTCCGGCTGAACTTGTAGGCGCCGTGGCTGGTGCCGATGGCGATGGCGAGCGCGTCGCAGCCGGTCAACTTCACAAACTCTTCGGCCTGCGCCGGATCCGTCAAGTGATCAAGGCCGTCGCCGCCCATGCCGTGGCCGTCCTCGATGCCGCCAAGGCAGCCGATCTCGGCTTCCACCGTCACGCCCCTCGCGTGCGCCATCTCCACCACTTCCTTGGTCACCTGCACGTTGTACTCGAACGACGAGGGCGTCTTGCCGTCGGGCATCAGCGAGCCGTCCATCATGACCGAAGTGAAGCCCATCTCAATGGCCGATTTGCAGGTCTCCGGACTGTTGCCGTGGTCCAGGTGCAGCACCGTTGGGATCTCCGGGTACAGTTCGGTCGCCGCCATCATGAGGTGATACAGAAAACGGTCCTGCGAATAGGCGCGCGCGCCACGGCTCGCCTGGACGATCACGGGCGACTTGGTCTCGCGCGCCGCCTCCATGATCGACTGAATCTGCTCCATGTTATTGACGTTGAAAGCGCCAATGCCATAACCACCCTTAGCGGCCTCGTCCAGAAGCTGCCGCATCGATACCAGTGCCATAGTTTAGTCTCTCCTTGTCAACCTGGATTCGGCCCGAGTGCGGCCGTCTGGCTGCATTCCCCATTGTACAACGGCGGACTTCGTTTCGGACAACTTGATCCAGATTTCAAGTCTGCCCGGCAGCCTCCTTCACCGCACCGCCCCGCTCGTCACAAACTCCCACGCCCGCCCGGCGGATTCAAGGATGCGCCCCCGGTCCGCGGGCAGCAGGAACCGCTGCTTCTCGAGCGCCGCCGCCGAGGCTTCGATGCGCTTCAGCCACGCCTCGCGCGTCCCATAGCGCTTCCCGATCTGCTCCTTCGTGAAGGGGAAGAATGAGCCGGCCAGGCCCAGCAATTCCTCCGGCGCTCCGGTTTCGCGTGCGCGCAGGTTCCAGCCCGTATAGATCCCCAGCGGTTCGGCCACCTCGGGCAGACGGATGCCGCCCTGGTCGATCCCATCGGCGTCCGCCTGCGGCACCAGCATCGCGTACGGCTCGCCGAGCGCGGGCGGTTCCTTCGTGACGATGCCGCGCGTGGTGAAGTCCGGGCCGAAGTCCATGCGATGCGTGAGCTTCGGACGCAGCGGCACCGTGACGCCCTCGGGCGCGGGGAAGCGCAGCCCCGCGCGCGGGGTCAACTCGCCCTTTTGGACCTGCGGATAGACTGACGCAGGCGGCGCAACGCCATCTTTCACCCACGCATGGACAGCCGCCAGCACAGCGCGCTGGAACGGCCGGTGGTCGAGCGGATTCCCCGGATTCTGCGTGCCGTTGCGGCGCGGCGGCCACGCGCCCGGCCCGTGCTGCGCGCCGCTCAGCACATAGAGACGGACATTGGGGGGCAGCGGCACATCCGCGCGGCCGTCCACCGAGGTGTGCACCAGTGCCGCCGCGCGGCTCCAGTATTCGGCCGATCCGTTCGTATAGATCACCTTCGGCTGCAGCGCCTCGGGCGTACGTTCCATCAGCCCATCGCGCGCCTGCGTCAGCGGGTCGGTCTGCGGCAGGTCGGTGAAGGGGAACAGGTCCGAGGGGTAGAGCGTATTGAAGTAGGAATAGCCGTCGCGCGAGGCCTGCGCGAACCGGTGATTGAAGCTGCCGCGGCCCGCGCCGGCCACATCGGCCCACAGCGCCTCGTAGGCCGGACGGCCGTTTTCGCCCGCGTTGAAGCCATAGTAGAGGAACGTGCGCAGGAAGCGGCCCGACTGCGAGATGCCGAAAGCGATGGCGCGGCGGATCAGGCGCGGCTCGCCGCCGAGCGGCGACCCGGCGGGCGCTTCATGCTTCAGCCAGATGGCGAGGTCGCGGTAGGCCGCCAGGCTGACGCCCGCCACCTGCGGATCGCGCGCCTGATACACCGCCTCATAGATCACGCCCGGCTCGAAGCCCGCCGCCATTTCGATCGCCGTGCGGTCCGCGTTCAACCGCCACGCCGGGGCGGGGATCTCGCGGCGCGGACCCTCCACCGCCGTGCGCGCGGTGAGCGCGACCGGTGCATCGGCCAGCGCGGGATAGGCGCGGTGGTTGCGGTCGCTCAGCGGCATGGTGTTGACGGACGCCGTGGGAATGAACTCGGCGCGCACCGGTCCTGTGAGGCCCTGGATCACCGGTGCGTCCAGCCGCAGCAAACCCGGGGTGTCCGGCACATCCCATTGCCAGCCGAGCCACGCCAGCGTGTAGCCCTCGCGCATCAGCCACTGGTCGCCGAACTCCTCCGCCGTGCGCGGCGCGAGCGACGAACGCGCGTACTGGAAGCGCGCCAGCAGCGCTTTGCCGCCGCGGTTCGGGACCTCGATCAACAGCGTGCCATTCGCGCGCTTTGGGTCCGTCGGCTTGAGGACGAAGAGGTCCGCGGAGAACTCCACCAGCCCTTTTGCGTTCACGGGCGCAAGCGCAAGGTCGCGGATCTCGCGGTTCGCCGCCGCCTTGGGATCGAGCACGAAGTGGACCCGCGCCACGACGCTCTCATAGGAGCCATCCAGCACGGGCGACCGTTCGAGAATCTCCACCCGCTCCACCGCCGCACGCAGCGGCAGCAGGCAAAGCAACAGCAGGACAAGACGCGCCATTTGAGAAGAGTCTAACGCGCGGCGCAGCACAAGAACAGGCGTGCGAGCCTCAGAGCAGCCTCGCCGGGCGCGGGCGGCTCAAGCGGGCTTCGAGCCGGGCACGGCGCTTCTCCAGGTCCGGCGTCGGCTCCAGCGTGAGCGCGGTGCGGGTCATCTCGAGCGCCATCGTGGCGTTCCGGTCGCGGTGCTCATAGTGGATCGCAAGGCGTTCGCAGGCCTGCGCCTGATAGCGGTTGCGGACCGTGGCAAGCTCGCTCCAGAGCGCGACCGCCGCATCGTGCGCTCCGCGCTTGCGCTCGATATCGGCCATCTGCCAGAGCGTCTCGTACAGCAGCGCCTCGTTGAGCGGGCGGCGCGCGGCTTCGCGCATCAACTCGAGCGCTTCCTCGATACGCTCCTCGGCGCGGAGCCAGCGCGCCACGCCCAGCATTTCGGCCGGTGATCGCAGGCGCGCCGGTTCACGGAACGCCGCCGGGACGATGGCGGCGAGGCAGGCGAGCGAGAGCAGGTCGAGCGCGTTGTGGTGGAAGACGGCATCGAGCGGGCGCGCGTGGCCTGTCCGGAGGTAGTCCACGTAGAGCTGCGGGATCAGGTTGCCGCCCACGTCGCCCACGCGCTCGAAGCCCAGGATGCGCACTTCGAGATCCTGCAGGCGGCAGCGTTCCAGCGCAAGCCGCCAGAGCCGCCGCGCTGAGTAGAGCAGGTCGATGTGGCGCATCCGCGCGAACGGCGGCTTCAGGCGGCACATCCGGTAGCGGGTTTCGAGCAGCGGGATGTCGAACGCGCGGCCGTTGTAGGTGACCAGCACCTCGAACGGCGCCAGCCATTCCGTGAAGCCTTCGAGCAGCGAGCGCTCCTCGCCCGGCTCGCGCAGGAAGAACTGGTCCACGGTGAAGCCCGTGCGCGTGATGGCGCCGCCGCCCACCAGAAAGGCGAACGCGCCCGCGCCGCCCGTCAGTCCGCTGGTCTCGGTATCGACGAAGGCCCAGCGCTCGGGCGGCGAATGCCAGCCTGCGTCCTCGGTAAGCACTTCGAGCAGCGAGCCGGGCAGTTCCGAGAGCGCGCCCACGTCGGCGTTGCCGTGCTGGTAGTGGGCGGGCCAGGAGCGCTCCATCCGCCAGTGAGTCCCCGAGGCCGTGGCCGCTTCCCTGCCCTGGTCGAGCGCGGTCGGCGTCCGCGGGGCGGGCGTGCGGGCTTCAATGCGAGCGATCTTGCGGCGGAGTTCGTCAAGCTGCGCCTGGAGCCGCGGGTCCATGGGGCCTTACTTCGCGTCGCGCCAGTTCGGGCCCGTGCCGGTGTCGGCCAGCAGCGGGACCTTGAGCTTCGCCACCGATTCCAGCCGTGTCTTCACCAGCTTTGCCGCATCGGCCAACTCATCTGGCGGGGCTTCGAGCACGAGTTCGTCGTGCACCTGGAGCAGCATCCGGGTCTTCATGCCGCGCTCGCGCAAGTCACGGTCCACCTGGATCATGGCGAGCTTGATGAGGTCGGCGGCGGTGCCTTGAAGCGGCGTGTTGACGGCGGTGCGCTCGGCAAAGCCGCGCGCGTTGGGATTGCGCGCGTCGATGTCGGGGATTGGCCGCCGGCGGCCGTGGAGCGTCAGCGTGTAGCCCTTCTCTCGCGTCTCCTCGATCGTCGCGTCGATCCACTTCTTCACCCCGGCGTAGCGCTCGAAGTAACCGCGGATGTAGCGCTCGGCCACGTCGCGCGGCACGCCCAACTGCTGCGCGAGGCCGAAGGAGGTCTGTCCATAAACGATGCCGAAGTTCACGGCCTTTGCGTTGCGCCGCATCTCGGGAGTCACCATCAGCGGGGGCACGCCGAAGACCTCGGCGGCGGTGCGCGTGTGGATGTCCTCGTTGTTGCGGAAGGCATCGACCAGCACGGCGTCGCCGGAGAAGTGGGCGAGCAGGCGGAGTTCGATCTGCGAGTAGTCGGCCACCAGCAGCGTCCAGCCCGGCTCGGGGACGAAGGCGGCGCGGATCTCACGGCCCAGTTCGGTACGCACCGGGATGTTCTGGAGGTTGGGGTTCGAGGACGAGAGCCGGCCGGTAGCCGCGCCCGCGGGGTTGAAGGTGGTGTGGAGGCGCTGGTCCTCGGGGTCGAGCAGTTGCGGCAGGGCGTCCACGTAGGTGCCCTTGAGCTTCGTGAGCTGCCGGAATTCGAGGACCTTGGCCGCGATCGGCGCTTGCGGGGCGAGGGCTTCGAGGACGTCGGCGGCGGTCGAGTAGCTCTTCGTCTTCCCCGTGCGCCCCTGCGCGGGGAGGCCGAGGTCTTCAAACAGGATCTTGCCTAATTGTTGCGGCGAGTTGATGTTGAAGGGTTGGCCGGCGAGGGCGTGGATCTCCTCGGTGAGGCGGGCGATTTCGGCGTCCATCCGTTCCGAGAGGCGGGCCAGCTGGCCGGTCTCGATACGGATGCCGGTCTGCTCCATGCGGGCGAGGACGGGCGCGAGCGGGAGGTCGATCTCGTCATAGATGCGGCGCAGGTCGCCGGTGACGAGCGGGCGGAGCTTGGCGGCGAGCAGGGGGAGGGCGCGTTCGGGTTCGGCGGCTTGTTCGAGGTAGCGGGCGATGAGGGAGTCGAGCGCGCAGGCGCTGGGGTCGGCGAGGACGAGGAAGGCGTAGAGCAGGACATCCTCGATGGGGTCGCCTTCGGGGCTGGCGCCGGCCTTGAGGTGCGTCTTCCAGTCGTAAACGACGCGCGTGGTGGGCGCGTCTTCCGGCTCGGGCGCGGGTTCGGAGCCGAGGTCGAGTTCCTTGAGGAAGCTGAAGAACTCCCACTCGCGGAACAGCGCGGCGAGTGTAGGGGTATCCGGCTCCTGGACGGCGAGCGAGGCGGGCGTGGCTTCGAGCGGGATGTCGCAGTGGATGGTGGCGAGGCGCTTGGACAGTTCGATCTGCTCGCGGTGCTGCTGGAGGCTCTCGCGGTAGCTCTTGCGGGCGACCTCGGCGGCGCGGTCGAGCAGGGCTTCGAGCGAGCCGAACTCGGCGAGCAGCGCGACGGCGCCCTTGTCGCCGATGCCGGGCGCGCCGGGGATGTTGTCCACGGTGTCCCCGGTGAGGGCGAGCAGGTCGGCGATGCGCTCGGGCGGGACGCCCTTGAACTCGGCCACCTTGGCCGGATCGTACAGCGTGTCCTGCTTCATCGGGTCGAGCATGAAGACGTCCTGGTTGACGAGCTGGAGCATGTCCTTGTCGCTGGAGACGATCCAGACCTCGAACCCCTCGGCCGAGGCGCGGCGGGCCATGGCGCCGATGACGTCGTCCGCCTCGTAGCCCGGCGCTTTGAGCACCGGGACGCGCAGGGCGTTGAGCAGTTGCTCGATGAGCGGGATCTGCTCGATGAGTTCGGGCGGCGTCTCGGTGCGGGTGGCCTTATAGCCTTCGAAGGCTTCGTCGCGGAAGGTGGGGCCTTCGCTCTCGAAGACCGCGGCGAGGTAGGGCGGGTCATACTGCTTGCGGAGCCGCCGCAGCATGTTGTGGAAGATGTAGATGGCCTCGGTGGAACTGCCGCGGGAGGTGCGCATGGGCGGCGCGCCGGTCCGCTGGCGCGCGTGGAAAGCGCGGAAGATGAGGTTGAAGCTGTCCAGCAGAAACAGGCGCGGGCGCGGCATGTCCCTCATGATAACCCCAGACGGGGTCTCCGGCGAGCGGCGGAGCAAAGAAATTGCGAAAATTGGCATAGTCCACTACAGGATGCGCGATGTGTGTGGCGAAACAGCCTCACCTAGAATTCTGGAAGTCTTTCTGATGTAACCACTTACGCTTGCCCTCCCGTCTGGTAGGATGGACTCGATGAGCGCGAAGGAGCAGCGGCTTGCGATTTGAAACGACGATCGAACGGCCCGTGGAGACGCGCGGGGTGGGCCTGCACAGCGGGGTGGCGGTGGGGATCCGGATCGTGCCGGCTCCGGCGGCGACGGGCATCGTCTTCCGGCGGGTGGATCTGGATGGGTTTGAGATTCCGGCAAGCTGGCGTTATGTGCAGCGGGTGAGCTATGCGACAAGCCTGATGCGGCAGGGCGTGCTGATCTCGACCACCGAGCACCTGCTGAGCGTGTTCTACAGCATGGGTATCGACAACGCGTATGTCGAGATCGACAACCTCGAGGTGCCGATTCTCGATGGCAGCGGGAAGCCGTTCGTGGAGCTGATCCGTGAGGCGGGCATCCGCACGACGAGGCGGCGGCGGCGCTACCTGAGCATCCTTCGTCCGGTAGAGGTGGAGCAGGACGGTAAGCGGGTGTCGATCCTGCCGGCGGACAGCTTCCGGCTGACTTGCGACGTGGTGTTCAATCATCCGCTGGTGGGGCGGCAGATGATCGAGATGGAGGTGACGCCAGAACGCTACGCGAACGAGATCGCGCCGGCGCGGACGTTCGGCTTCGAGAAGGAACTGGACCAGATGCGGAACATGGGGCTGATCCGCGGCGCGTCGCTGGCGAGTGCGGTGTGCTTCACGCCCGAGGGCGTAATGAACCCGGGCGGGCTGCGGTTTCCGGACGAGCCCTGCCGGCACAAGGCGCTGGACCTGATCGGCGACCTGGCGCTGATCGGCCGTCCGCTGCTGGGCCATGTGATCGCCGAGCGGGGCGGGCACGCGATGCACGTGGCGATGGTGGCGCGGATCATGGCCGACCCGACGCTCTATGAGATCGTGACGTTCGACCAGTTGGCGGGGCGGGTGGCACACGCTCTGGTGAGCTGAGCGCGGCCCGGTATGGAGCGAGGCTGGTGGCGCTTGCCGCCGAACTGGATCACGCTGGCGCGGATGGCGCTGACCCCATTCATTGGCTTGGCCCTGGCGCGCAGCGACTACGGACAGGCGTTTCCCTTGATCTTCGTGGCGGGTGTGTCGGATGCGGTGGACGGTTGGCTGGCGCGGCGGTTTGGGTGGGGGAGCGCCTTTGGCGAGCGGCTGGATCCGATTGCGGACAAGCTGATGGTGGCCGTGGCATATCTGGGGCTGGGAGCGGGCGGCGGGTTGCCGGTTTGGCTGGTGGTGCTGGTGCTGGGGCGGGACCTCGCCATCCTGCTGACCGCCGGTGCGCTGATGGCCCTGAGCCGGGCGCGGCGCTTTCCCCCGTCGGGTTGGGGCAAGGTGAGCACCATCGGGCAGATGACGCTGGGCGGAGTGGCGGTGCTGGCCGGGGCGGCGCCGGAGTGGGGTTTCAGGGGGACGGTGGCGCCACTGACCTGGGTCGTGGCGGGGCTGACCGTGGTGAGCTGGTTCGACTACGGCCGGAGGGGTTGGTGGATGTGGCGGAATCGCGAATAACCTGTTTCGGCTGATAGCGTTAGGTTGGGTCTGGGTTCGATTTGCAGAGTCACGCGATGCTGCGTCCGGGGGGCGGCCGGGTTGGGGCGGAGCCGGCAGATAGAAGTGGTTTTCAAAATGAACCCAGAGTGGTCTTATCCTATTCATTACAAATGGCTTATTGACGATTTTGAAGAGACGGGGGCGGTCTTCGGGATGTCTGAGCGCAGTTGTGGCGGAGTGATTGGACATGGAGGTTCCCACCTAGCTTCCATTGTACTCCGCGGATTTGAGGGAGGAGCTGGGGCCGGGTTGGTCGCTTCTCTGGATCACATTGATTATCAATGGGTTACTGTGTCCGAGATTTTCTTGAAAGTGGTGTGACGGGAGTTGGGTGTCCTTGGCTGTTCCAGGGTCGTTGCCCGCCTCCTGACGGAGGCGGACACGGGTTTGAGGCGGGGGGGGTTATGGAGCGCCTGGGATGGTGTAGAGGCGGATGACCGAATTGGTGGCGACGGCGAGCAGGTCGCCTTGGGGTGAGATGGCGACCCTTTGGTCGAGTTCCGCGGATGCGACGTCGAATTCTTTCACTTTGCGCTGGGACTTGGGAGGCAGCCTCAGGAGCACGGCGGACCTGGAGTAGTCCCAGACGATCCAGCCCTTGAGATAGGGCATGATCGGTCCGAAGGCGGCCTGAAGGGCGGCGTCCGGGCGCGAGCCCGCCGTGGCCACGGCAAGCGCCGTGCGAAGCGCGGTCTCCTTGGCCGGGTTGATCTCAGGCAGAATTGGTTCGGGACATACGGCCCGGGACGCGGATTGCGCGAGGCCAACCGGCGGCCCGTAGTGTTCGGGGGGCGGGAGCATTGAGATCCGCCCGCCGGAGAAGACGTCAAAACAAGCGCCGGCCCAGGACCGCTCGCGGGTGGGCGCGGCTGTGCATACCAGTTTGCCCTGCTCGCCGAACGCGCCGGTCAACAATTCGATTTGCGTTGGGTCTCTCCGCAGGATTGGACCCGCGGGAATTCTGAAGTCGAACGGCGGCGGGAATGCCATCTCGCCATGAGCGCCACTGAGCAGGTACTCTCCCTCGGCCCGGAACAGGATGTATCTGCCGTTGGGCAAGACGCGGGCCGCCGAGGCGGGCGGTGGCACAGCCGTTCCGGCGGACTCACAGGCGGGAGTGAAGAACTCGAGGCGCGCAGAATCGGCGCTGGGATGGTGGAGCACGAACAGCGGGCCCTCGACGAAGCCAGCCGGGGCACCCGGCCGGCCGGGAGGGAGCGCCAACTCGCAACTCTCGCCCGAGGGGAGCTGGATGAGGCGGATCCCCACGTCGCCCTGGTAGGCCAGGGCGCTAGCGTCCGGGCTCCAGAAGACCGCGCGATAGGATTCCGAGGTCCACAAAGTCCGAGGCATGCGGCTGTCCAGCGGAACGATGATGAGGTGTCGCGTCATTTGCGGCAGGTTGCCTCTATAGTCCTGCAGGACGAGCGCGAGGGTCTTGCCATCGGGCGCGAAGCTGAGGTGGAGAGCGATCTGCTGCCGGTCTTTGGATTGAACGGCGGGCGCGGCTTCGATTTCCGCAACGGGCGGCGGCTCCGGCACGGGTGGGGGCGGGGGCGCCAGTGCGCCAGCCAGCAGAGCGGCAAGGAATGAGGCCAGCATGAGCCGCCTCCCTGGCTCCAGCATACTCCTGATCTCCTTCGCAGGATCCTGCGAATTTCGGATTGAGTCTGAGGGCGTGAGGGCTTCGCTCCGACGGGACGCGGTCGAACTATCTTCAGACTATTGAATAGATTTGACTTGACTCCCTACTCCGGCTCCCGCAGACTGAATGGAATTCGTGGGCCTGGAGGGACTATGGCCAAGACGATCAAGGGAACAGTGGGCCGGGGAGGAAAGAACTTTCCCGCCGATGATGTGCTGACGATCCAGTACCTTCTGAACTGTGTTCCGCCGCAGAGGGGCGGCCCTCAGCCAGAGCTGGTGATGGACGGCGTTTGCGGCGCGAAGACGATTCGGGCGATTGAGGCGTTTCAGTTGCGGAATGTGGGAGCTGCCAATGGCCGGGTGGAGCCGGCCGGGGCGACACTGAAGGCGCTGCAAGGGTTCGATCCGGCGCCGCATCAGATGATGGGACCCGGGACCGGGCTCGCAAAGGTCCATGGAAAGTGGCAAGGGGGGGGTGTCATGAAGATGCCCAGCCCGCCGAGCCCGCATGTCGCGGGCAAGGTGGGGATGGATTCGCCAGGGAAGTTGGGCGGGACCGGAAATTTCGGCACGGCCGATGCCGGCGGGAAGTTCGGTGGTGGGGCTGCGAAGTGGGAGAAGCGCGGATTCAATATCGGTTTGATCAGTAAGGTTGGCGGGAAGAAGGGCGGCTGAGCGCCAGGCGCAAGGCTATGCCGGAGGCATTGACGGCGTTTGCCCGCGAGGTGGTGCTGCCGGGAGGGCCGGGGGCACGGCCGCGGTTGGATCCTGCGTTTTGCCGTTACCGGTTGCGGGCGGGACGGTCGAGGATTCACCGCTGGGGGATCTTCGCGGCGGAGGCGATTCCGGCGCGGCGGCGGGTGATCGAGTACACCGGGGAGCATATCGGATTGCGCGAGGCATACAGGCGGAGGATCCGCCCGTTGCTGTACCTGTTCCGGACGGGCTCGAGGAGTTGGGTGGATGGGGCGATTGGGGGCAGCGGCGCGGAGTATATCAACCATAGCTGCGAGCCGAACCTGGTGGCGCGGGTAAGGAAGGGGCGGATTGTGCTTGTAAGTTTGCGGAGTATCGCGGCGAGCGAGGAGTTGTTGTTGGATTACCGGATTGTGGGCGACATTCCGCGGGTTGAGTGCCGGTGTGGGGCTGCGTCGTGTAGGGGATATTTGAATTTTCCGGCGGAGCCGGAGGGGGATGGGGAACCGAAGATCCACGCAGGCTGAAGGCGCAACCTACTCGGGCACAGTTGCATTCGGTTCCATCCAGAGCGAATGAAGAGGGCCGGCTCCTCCAGGCGAGGGGCCGGCCCGGAATCGTGGGCGGGGCTTACTTGGTGGCGGGAGCGCCTTCGAGGCTGCCCTTTTCCTTGTAGTACTTGCCCACGTCGTTCAGTTCCTTCATGTTGCCTTTTGGATGGCAGTGGGTACAGGCTTTCTTTTCCTTCTTGGACATCTCCTTGGTCGCATAGGAGATGCCGCTGGAGGCCAGGAACGCGGCCATCAGCGTGAGGATCGGAATTGCGAGTCGAAGTGCTTTCATGAACCTCCCAATCGAGTCCGCTGGATGCGGTACCGGACAGTGTATCACTCGCCCCTTAGGATGTGGACAAGGGGGGAAGCGTTACAGGCAAGACTTCAGGACTTGGGCGCGCCTTCGAGGGAGCCCTTCTCTTTGTAGTACTTGCCGACGTCGTTCAACTGCTTGAGATTACCCTTGGGATGGCAGTGGGTGCAGGCCTTCTTTTCCTTCTTGGAGATTTCCTTGGTGGCGTAGGAGATGCCACTGCTGAGAAGAAAGGCCGCCGCGAGGGTGAGGGCCGGAATAAAAATGCGAAGGTACTTCATAGAACTCCCAGATGGGGCCGCCAGTTGCGGCCTTTCCTCACTATAACATCCGGAAGTCCCGTATTTCTCCTATCGAAAGAAGTTGAGGAACTGGGTGATGATGAGGGCGTTGGTGAAGTCAATGAGGAAGGCGCCGACGAGGGAGACGACGAGAAAGGCGCGGGGGGCGGGGCCGTAGCGGGTGGCGAGTTCGTTCATGCAGGCCATGGCGTTGGCGGTGGTGCCGAGCATGAAGCCGCAGTAGCCGCCGCTCATGACGGCGGCGTCGTAATCGCGGCCCATGGCGCGGAAGACGACCCAGCGGCTGAGGGCGAGGACGAGAAGGATCTGGACGGCGAGGATGATGAGGACGGGGAGGGCGAGGGCGAGCATCTCCCAGAGCTTGAGGGTGAGCAGGGCCATGACGATGAAGAGGTCGAGCGAGACGTTGCCGACCTGGTCCATCTGGCGCTGGGAAATGCGGACGAAGCGGAGGCGGTCGTCGAGGTTGCGGATGACGGCGGCGCAGACCATGGCACCGATGTAGGCGGGCAGGACGAGTCCGGCGCGCTGGAGGGCGCCGCTGACGACGGTGCCGAGGCCCATGGCGACGGCGATGGCGAGGGCGTTGGCGAGCAGGGGAGAGCGTTCTTCCTCGTGTTCCTCGGCGAAGCGGGACGGTTCGGCTTCGTCCTGGCCGTCGTAGGCGAGGTCTTCGGCGCGGGCGGGGGCGGAGGCGGTTTCGGGGGTGAGGTGGTTGCGGCGGATGAGGGAGCCGCCGGCGAAGCCGCCGAGGAGTCCGCCGGCGACGATGCCGAAGATGGCGGCGGCGACGCCGAGCGAGGGCGCGCCGGGGACGCCGAGAGCTTCGAAGGTTTCGCCGAAGGCGAGGGCGGTGGCGGGGCCGCCGGCCATGGTGACGGAGCCGGCGAGGAGGCCGAGGAGCGGGTCGATGCCGAGGACGTAGGCGGCGCCGAGGCCGATGAGGTTTTCGCTGAGGACGCCGAGGGTGGCGACCCCGAAGAAGATCAGAACCTGGCGGCCGCCTTTGCGGACGACGCGGAGGCTGGCGCTCATGCCGATGGTAGTGAAGAAGGCGACCATGAAGATGTCGCGGAGGGTGACATCCATGTCGAAATTGACGATGCGGTCGCGCAGGAGGAGGACGAGGAGGGCGTAGAGGAGGCCGCCGACGACGGAGCCGGGAATGTTGAGTCGGTCGAGGAGGGGGAAGCGGCGTTTGAGCCAGATGCCGATGGCGACGCCGAAGGCGGCGAGGCCGAGGATCTGAACGGGATTGAGAGGGACAACCGGAATGGTCAAGCTCGGGACTCCTGGAGGGGTCTGGCGGGCGGGGCCGAAGAAGGATGATCGCGCAAGGCAGGAGGGCGGGTCAAGCGGAGGCGGGAGGAGTGGCGTCCGATTCGGGGGCGGGAGCGCGGGGAGCGGGGGTGATGAGCTGGTAGCCCTCGGGCGAAAATTCGACGGTGCGGACCTGGCCGCGGGGGCCGACGGGTTCGAGAGCGCGGCCGTTCCATTCGAGGTCCATGCCGCCGGCGTTGCCGAGCAGGACGCGGATGCGGCCCTGGGCGCCGAAGCTGCGGGCGTCGGCCGTGTTCATGAGGTTGGAAAAGACGCGGCGGCCATCGGCCCAGACTTCGACCCAGACGGGCTCGCGGGCGGCGAGACGGAGTTGAACCGGCCCGGATGCGGGGGGCGGAGCGGGTTCGGCGGCGGAGGTGGATTCGGTGGAGGGAGGGGCTTCCGAGGTGGCTTCCGTGGTTGCGGCGGCGGACGGGGTGGCGGGCGGAGGCTCAGGTTCGGCAGGCAGGGCGATGGGCGGGGGTTCAGGTTCGCCGGTTTGAGCGATGTCGATCGGGGTCCGCCAGCGCAGGTACACGGTGTAGAGCATGGTGGCGAGGGCGACGACGGCGATGAGGGCGGCGAGGCGGACGACCCAGCGGCGGGTTTCGACGGCGCGGTCGGTGGCGCCGGTGGGCATGGGGGGAACGTCGATATGACGGTCGGGCAGGGCGATGGGATCGCGCGCTTCCTGTTCGAGGGAGCGGGCGATTTCACTTTCGTACACGTCCTCGGGGAGTTCGAGAAGGCGGGCGTACTGGCGGAGGAAGCTGCGGTAGAAGAAGCCGCCGGGCAGGGATGCGCGGTCGCCTTCCTCGATGGCGCGGAAGTAGGCGGGATTGATGCGGGTTTGTTCAGCCAACGCATCGATCGTGAGACCGCGCTTTTCCCGCTCGCGGCGGAGGATTTCACCGAGAGATTGCATGCCTGGATTGGGGGCTTCTTGGTGGTATCATACAACATTTGCCGGACTTCACCCTTGAACCGTTGAGTGGGCCGGGCAGCACTTCCGTGGTGGTGGTGAACTGGAACCGGCGCGGACTGCTGCTGGCGTGTTTGCGTTCGCTGTGCCGGGAGCAGGGGGCGGAGTTTGAGGTGATTCTGGTGGATAACGGGTCGGAGGACGGCTCGGCGGAAGCGGTAGAGGGGGAGGCCTGGCCGTTTCCGGTGCGGGTGATCCGGAACCGGGAAAATCGGGGATTTTGCGCGGCGAATAATCAGGGGATTCGGGCGTCGCGGGCGGAATTCGTGGCGCTGTTGAACAATGACGCGGAGGCGGAGCCGGGATTTTTGTTTGAATTGCGGGAGGGATTCCGGCGGGGGGAGCGGGTCGGGATGACGGCGGCGAAGATTCTGGTGTGGGAGGATCCGCGGATCATCGACAAGGTGGGGCACCTGATCTGGCTGGACGGGCAGAACCGGGGACGTGGCGCGGGGGAGGTGGACGAGGGTCAATATGACGCGGAGGAGGAGGCGTTGTGGCCGGACGGTTGCGCGTGCATGTACCGGCGTTCGATGCTGGAAGAGATCGGCGGATTCGATGAGGATCTGTTCGCCTACGGCGACGATGCCGATTTAGGGCTGCGGGCCCGGATTGCGGGCTGGAGTTGCTGGCTGACGCCGAAGGCGGTGGTGCGGCACCATCGCGGCGCGACGTTGGGTGTGGCTTCGACGGGTCGGTTGCGGCTGATTGAACGCAACCGGATCCTGCTGGCCGTTAAACTGTTTCCTGGGACGCTTCTTTGGCTAAACGGCGTGTATCATCTGGCAAGGCTGCTCGCCGGCGCGAGGGCCGCGATGCTGAACCGCGGCGAAATCAGCCGGTTCTCCAGCCCGAGGGACAAGTTGCGGGCAGTGGGGGCGATCTTAACGGCATATTGGGAGGCGTTGCGGATGCTGCCACGGACGTGGCGGAAACGGCGGGCGTTCCGTCCGAAGCACCGGTTGAGCGGACGGGAGATCACGGCGTTGTTGAAGCGGTACCAGATTCCGCTGCGGACACTGAGCGAGCAGGCGATTCCGGAGATGCCGCGCCGAAGCTGAACGCGAGCGCGGCGTTGCAGCCCGAGGCGGCGATACCGGATGACCCGAATGCGTGCCCGGGGTGCGGGTGTCCACAATTCCAGACGCTGTGCCATGGGGGTGACCGGCTGTATGCGACGACCGCGCAATCGTTCCTGGTGATCGAGTGCAAGGAATGCCGGATGATGCGGCTGTACCCTTGGCCGAAGCCGGAGGATCTGGCGAAGTGCTATCCGGAGAATTACTGGTATGATCCGGGGGCGGATACGGCGGACCGGTGGGCGGAGAAGTGGCGGCGGTTTGTGCTGCGCGACCATGTGCAGTTCGCGCGGCGGGCGCTGGAGGAATCGGGCGTCGGAGATCGGCCGGTGCTGGACGTGGGGTGTGGCGGGGGGCTGTTTCTGCGGGAGCTGGGGATTCCGGAATCGCAGCGGGTGGGTCTTGACTTTTCGCCGAACGCGGCGGCGGTGGCATGGAAGACAAATGGGGTGCCGGCGGTGTGCGGGGCGCTGCCGCGAGCGCCGTTCCGCCCGGGGACGTTCGGGATGATCACGATGTACCACGTGCTGGAGCATCTCTATGATCCGGTGACGTACCTGGAGGCGGCGCGAGCGCTGCTGGCGCGGGGCGGGCGGCTGATCGTGCAGGTGCCGAACGCGGCGTGCTGGCAGTTTCTGCTGTTGGGCGAGCGGTGGAACGGGCTGGACATTCCCCGGCACCTGATGCATTTCAAGGAACGCGACCTAGTGAACCTGCTGGAGCATTGCGGGTTCGAGGTGGTGCGGACGAAGCATTTTTCCCTGCGGGACAATCCGGCGGGGCTGGCGACGTCGCTGGCGCCGGGGCTGGACCCGATGTCGCGGCGCGTCCGGCAAGTGAAGGAAGGTCCGGCGCTGAAGCTGTTGAAGGACGGGGCGTACTTCCTGCTGACGCTGGCAGCGATGCCGCTGGCGGCGCTGGAGGCGGCGTTTGGGGCGGGTTCGACGGTGATGATCGAGGCGCGGCCGGAGAAGGGATGACGTACGCGACCGCGCGGCAGGTGTTGCCGGCTTTCCTGGTGCGGTGGGTGTACCACTTCGAGGCGGAGCTGGACCGGGCAGTGGAGGAGTTCGCGCGAGCGCTGCCCGAGGGGTCGCGCGTGCTGGACGCAGGTGCGGGCGAGGCGCGGCACCGCGAGTGCTTCGCGGGGCGGCGGTATGTAGCGGTGGATCTGGCGGTGGGCGATGCGAGCTGGAACTACGGCGGGCTGGACGTGGTGGCGGATCTTGCGGCGCTGCCGTTCGCGGACGGGGCGTTTGAGGCGGCGCTCAACATTGTCACGCTGGAGCATCTGCCGGAGCCGGGCGCGGCACTGAAGGAGATGGCGCGGGTGATGCAGGCGGGAGCGCGGCTGCTGGTGGTGGCGCCGCATCAGTGGGAAGTGCATCAGGCGCCGCATGACTACTACCGGTACACGGTGCATGGGCTGACGTATCTGCTGAGGAAGGCGGGGTTCGAGGTGGAGGCGGTACGGGCGGTGGGCGGGCTGTACCGGTTGCTGGCGCGGAGGCTGTGGGCGGCGGCGCTGCTGTTTGGAGCGCCGTGGCGGTGGGTGGCGCTGGTGGTGGCGGCGCCGCTGGCGCTGGCGCTGCCGGTGTTCGACCGGGTGGACCGGAAGGGCGACTATACGCCGGGCTACATTGCACTGGCGCGGAGGGCGGCATGATCAGACTCGTTGGGGCGGTTGTGCTGGCGGCGGCGGCGCTCGTGGCGCAGGAGCCGTTTTCGGGCGAGTCGGCGTACAAGCTGACGGCGGAGGTGGTGGCGCTGGGTCCGCGTCCGCCGGGGTCGGCGGCGGCGAAGAAGATGCATGCGCTGATCGTGGCGAAACTGAAGGGCTGGGGCTGGCAGGTGGAGGAGGATGCGTTCACGGTAAAGACGCCGATTGGCGCACTGCCGATGCGGAACATCATCGCGCGAAAGCCGGGCACGGGGGGCGGGCGGATGCTGGTGGTGAGCGGGCATACAGACACGAAGAAGCTGGCGATCAACTTCGTGGGGGCGAACGACGCGGGGTCGTCCACGGGATTCCTGCTGGAGATGGCGCGCATTTTCCGAGATGCGCGTTTGAAACGCGATCTGGTGCTGGTGTTTTTTGACGGGGAGGAGGCGATCCGCGACTGGAGCGATACGGATTCGCTGTACGGATCGCGGAGACTGGCGGAGCGGTGGCGGAAGGACGGGACGATCGGGCGGATCGACGCGCTGATCAACGTGGACATGATCGGCGACAAGGATCTGGTGCTGCTGAAGGAGAGCTACTCGTCGGAGCCGTTGCAGAGGCTGGTGTGGGGTGTGGCGCGGGAGTTGGGCTACGCGAAGCACTTCGGCAACACAGGCTGGGCGGTGGAAGACGATCATGCGCCGTTTCTGCGGATGGGCGTGCGGGCGCTGAACCTGATCGACTTCGAGTATGGGCCGAACAATTCGTGGTGGCACACGGACGAGGACACGATGGACAAGCTGAGCCCGCGGAGCTTCGAGGTGGTGGGGCGGGTAATGGTGGAGAGCCTGAAACGGCTGGACCGGTGAGTGCGGGTCAGTCGGGGAAGGGTTCGCCGGGGCGGGCGACGCGGATGCGGTGGTCGGTGAATTTGGTGTGGGCGCCGGGGAGTTCGAGTTTGGGCATGTGGCAGGAGGCACATTCGCCGGAGGCGCCGGATTTGCAGGGATTCAATTGGGTGTGGCAGGCGAGGCAGGCCCGGTCGTAGTCGCGGGCGCTGCGCGCGGCGGGCTTGTGGGGGTCGTGGCAGGCAACGCAACTGGCGCGGCGGTCGCCGGCATCGTAACACTTGCTGAGGGTGAGCCGGTAAGGCTGGAAGCGGATGGTGTTGATGCCGCGGACGCCCATGAGCATGACCTGTTCCCAAGTACGATGACACTGGCCACAGAATTCGGAGATCTCCTCGCTCGAGGCGCGGCCGGGGTTGGGCATGGCGGTCCCGCTGCCTTTGCGGAGAGCTTCGAGGTGGGGCGCGGCGGGGCCGTGGCAGGCGCCACATTCGAGGCCGGGGCGGAATGAGGCGGGTTCGGCGGATTGGGTGGTGTGGCAGCCGAAACACTCTTTGGCGTCGGCGGCGCTCATGGGGCGGCCGATGGCCTCATCGAGTGAGGCGGGGGCGGCATTGGCCGCGCCGACGGTGAGGTCGAGGCCCTGAATGGAGGGATAGTGGCTGACGCGGGTTTCAATCCAGCGGCCATCGCGCTCAAAGACCCAGGTTTGGCCGGTGTGGCCGGAGCCAAAGGCCCAGGCGAGGGCGGTTTCGAAGGACTCATCGCCGCGCGAGACACGGTAACGGAGCTTGGCGCCGTCGCGCCAGACTTCATATTGGAAGCCGTCGCGGCGGGCGGTGAGGCGCGCGGAGAGTTTGCTGTCCGAGGCGGGCGCGAGGGCATGGCGCATGCCGCTGGCGCTCATGGCGGTGACCTGCTGCTGATGGCAGGGGAGACAGTCTGGGCCGGCGAAGGCCAGCAGGAGGAGGAAGGCTGTCACTAGGACCAATGTAGCGCGCGCTGGTCAATCGAAATCGAGGCGCGCAGCGAAGTCGCGGGCGACGGTGTCGGCATCGGCTTCGGGAAGGCCGCGGACGCCGGCGAGCCAACTGCCTTTGCTGAAGAGGAAAGTGGGGACGCCCGCATCGTCGCCGAAATAGCCACCAAAGTGGGCGATGAACTTGGGGTTGGCGAGTTGGGACTTGAAGTCAAACAGCAGGGTGGCGGCGGCGTTGGCGCTGGCGGCGCGGATGAGGAACATCTCGTATTCGCGGGCGCCGCGCTTGTACCTGGCGATGTTGCCGCCGGGGAGGAATTCCTTCCCGTAGAGACTGGTTTCGATGAGGGTGACCTCGGCGCGGTTGGCCGCGGGGAAACGGCGCGACTGGTCAACGGGCTTGGGATGCGCGGGCGCGGCCTTTTTCGGGGGTTCGGGCGGGGTGGAGGGACCGCAGGCGGAGAGCAGGAGCGCGACGGCGCAGGCAGAGAAAAGGGCCGTGGGTTTCACGGCCCTGATGCTATCACGAGCGGAGTCAACGGCGTGGCTTGTTGGCGGTGTGGCGGTCGTACACGAAGCCGGCGGCGCCGCCGCTGATGGCGCCGATGGCCGCACCCTTTCCGCCGCCGGCCAAGGCGCCAATGGCGGCTCCGGTGCCGGCGCTGCCGCCGACAATGGCGACGGACTTGGCGGTGGAGCGGCCCTGTTGGCGGGGAGCGGGCGCGGCGGCGGCAGGG
>ERZ761609.1036-NODE-1036-length-27125-cov-8.960325_pt1 | contig 27125 bp, 24 predicted proteins | sample MGYA00511163_ERZ761609 | MGnify/ENA primary metagenome ERZ761609 (study PRJEB28899, sample SAMN02445070) | bioreactor sludge metagenome | biome: EBPR sludge | place: Australia: Brisbane, Thorneside Wastewater Treatment Plant | collected 2011-12-16 ... | reverse complement strand
TTCATCAGGCCTTCGTCGATACGTTTGTAGTGGTTGTGGACGGCAACCGACAGAACACGCTTCGCGCGGTCCTGACCGATGGCGTAATCGTCCAGCACTTTCTTGATTTCTTTCGGCGTGGGGATGCCCTTGCCGGATTTGACGAGCTGGGTTTTGTCCTCTTCCTGGATAATATCCATGCAAAGCTCGACGCATTCATTGCAAATGAATACGTTGGGGCCCGCGATCAGCTTTCTGACCTCATGCTGGCTCTTTCCGCAGAAAGAGCAGTACAGCGTGTTTTTGGAATCCCCGGAAGCGGTCTTGCTCATTATCTTTTCCCTTCGTTATCGCCGGCTTGTCTGATGCCGCCAGCTTGTGTCTTAAGCTTAAGAATAGAACAGCTTAAGCCCGTTGCCAACTATAGCTTTTAACTGTGATTACGATTATTTTATTGCCAGCAGATTCCACCGAGGATGAACCGTGAATATGAATATAGACGAACTTGTGGATAACTTCGGCTTTCTCGAAGACTGGGAAGACCGCTATGCCTATCTCATCGATTTGGGCGGCAACCTGCCGCCGATGGATGATGCTCTTAAAACCGAGCAAAGCAAGGTCAAGGGCTGCATGAGTCAGGTCTGGATGATTCTGGGCTGGGACGCGGAGGGCAGGCTGACTTTTCTGGCCGACAGCGATGCGCAAATCGTGCGCGGGCTGATTGCGGTGCTGCGTGTGCTGTTTCAGGGGCGCAGCGCGGCCGAAATTGCCGATATTGACGTCGAGCAGACTTTCAAACGCCTCGGCCTCGACCAGCATTTGAGCCCGAACCGCCGCAACGGTTTCTTTTCAATGGTGGAGCGGGTGAAGGCCTTTACTTCGTGCCCACAAATTTGATGGAATCTTTCAGCTTCTGATAAGTATCGCCGAATTTTTCGTTCTCGGCGTTGAAGGCGACTTTCACCATCGTCGTCGTTTCGTTGCCCGTCAGGATATGGCAGGCGTAAAACATCAGGTTGTTATTGCGGTCAACGGAAAAGCCCGTGAGCGTGCCCCATTTCAGCGTGCCTGTACCTGCGGAGAAGCTGACGTTTTTGCGCTCCAGCTTTTGGTTATCGTATTCTTTTTCAAGCAGGTCGCGCACGGATTGTTCGTTGAGGCCAAGCAAATAATCGCGGCCGGAGCGGATGAAGGTGATGTCGATGTTAAACGTGTCGCCCGTGTTGGCATCGGTGCGGTGCAATGTCGCTTTTTCGCCGAGCGAGCCATACTTCGGGCGCTCTTCAATAAACGGAATGTCGCCTGTGTAGTCGTACCAGATGGTCTCACCGCTCGGCGCGTCGGGCAGTGTGACGCTGTATTCGCCGTCGTTATGGATGTAGGTGTACTCCGCGCGCGCGGGCGCGGCGGCCAGAAAAACGCCCAGAAGGGCGGCGGCGGTGATGGTTTTCAGATTTCGCGCAAAGTGCATGTAAATCCCCGTGTGACAGTCGCGCCCCCTCTGCCGCGGGCGCGGCGCAGGGCTTTTTTTATTTTAGCATGCTCCGCGCCGGACGGGAAACCCCTGTAGCGTTTCCGCGCAGGTTCAGGGCACCCAAAGGGCGGCATCGGCCGGTTTTTGCTCGCCTGTTGTCATATTCTTGACTTCATGCGGCTGGCCGTCCTTGAACGGGGGGAACCAGACATGGGCGATTCCCTTTTTCTCCGCATAGGCCATCTGGTTTTTGATTTTGGCGTCGCGGTGATACATCTCGACCTTGAACCCGCGGCTGCGCAGGGTGCGGGCGGTGTCACTCGCTTCGGCGCGGCGCGCTTCGTCCGGCAGCACGACCAGCACGTCGGCGGGCGATTTGCTGCCTGCCTCGATTTTGCCCTGGTCCATCAGAAGACCGAACAGGCGCGTGAGGCCAATCGAGAGCCCGACCCCCGGCAATTTCTGGTTGATGAACGAGCCCGCAAGGTCGTCATAGCGCCCGCCGCCGCCGATGGAAAGGGACGGTGCGCCCTTCGGCCAATGCGTGGCGTTTTCCTTGAAACGTGCTTCCAGAACGGTGCCGGTGTAATAATCGAGGCCGCGGATGATGCCAAGGTTGGCGACCATGCCGCCGCCTGGGTTTTTGTCGCCGTGCAGGTGTTTAAGGTTATCGGTCACGAATTGCAGCTCGGTGATGCCCTGTTCCATCAATTCGTTTTGTACGCCAAGCGCGCGGACTTTATCCGCAAAGCTGCTGTCGGGTGTTTTGATTTGCACGAAGGCAAGGGCTTTTTGCGCAACATCGGCAGCAACGCCTTCATCGGCCAGCACTTTCAAAACGCCGTCAGCGCCGATTTTATCCAGCTTGTCGAGCGCGCGTGTCAGCGGCGCAGTATCCGCAACGCCCAGCCCCTGCAAATATCCGATAAGGATTTTGCGGTTGCTGATATGAATTTCGACGGGCGGAATGCCGAGCGCCTGATAGGCTTCAAATAAAACCGCAGGCAGTTCGGCGTCGAAGTGAATGGGCAGCTCGTCGATATTCACAACGTCGATGTCGCATTGATAGAATTCGCGGTAGCGGCCTTTTTGCGGACGCTCCCCGCGCCACGATTTTTGCATCTGGTAGCGTTTGAAGGGGAAAACGAGCCCCCCGAAATGCTGCGCCACATAACGCGCCATCGGCACCGTCAGGTCGAAGTGAAGGGCAAGGCGTGCTTCCTTGCTGCCCTCGTCATCCGCTTGCAGGCGGGTCAGGGTATAAATTTCTTTTTCCGTCTCGCCAGCCTTGGCGGAAAGGGCGTCGATTTCCTCGACCGACGGGGTTTCGATGTTGCAAAAGCCGTAGCTTTCGAACACAGCGCGGATTTTATCCAGCCATGCAAGCTCCACCGCGCGATATTCCGGCAGCCATTCGGGGAAACCGCTGATGGCTTTGGGCTTATAGACTTTGTGTTGTTCGGACATCGAAAATACCCTCTTGTTTGCGGGCGATTTTAGCGCAGGCGGAGGGGGGAATAAACAGGAAAATCGGGCAGCTTTTACCCGCGCCGTTTTCGGGCGGGCTGTTTTTCGTCGAAAAGCTCTGCCAGTTTTTCGGTGATGGCGCCGCCCAGCTCTTCCGCATCGACGAGGGTGACGGCGCGTTCGTAATAACGCGTAACGTCGTGGCCGATGCCGATGGCCAGCAGCTGCACGGGGGATTTGTTTTCAATGTAATGGATGACGCGGCGCAGGTGCTCTTCCAGATAATTGCCCTGATTGGCCGAAAGGGTGGAATCGTCCACCGGCGCGCCGTCGGAAATCACCATCAAAATCTTGCGCTGTTCGGGGCGGTACATCAAACGCTCGTATGCCCACATCAGCGCTTCGCCGTCGATGTTTTCCTTGAGCAAGCCTTCGCGCAGCATAAGGCCGAGGTTCGCGCGGCAATGCCGCCACGGGTTGTCGGCGCCTTTATAAACAATATGGCGCAGGTCGTTGAGGCGGCCGGGCGTTTGCGGTTTGCCATCGGCCAGCCAGCGCTCACGCGAAGAACCGCCTTTCCACGCGCGGGTGGTGAAGCCGAGGATTTCAACTTTGACGCCGCATCTCTCCAGCGTGCGCGCCAGAATATCCGTGGACATCGCCGCAATCGTGATGGGGCGGCCGCGCATGGAGCCTGAATTGTCAATCAGCAGCGTTACGACGGTATCGCGGAAATCGGTTTCGCTTTCCTGTTTGTAGCTGATAGGCATAAGCGGATTGGTGACGACGCGCGACAGGCGGGCGCTGTCAAGGATGCCTTCTTCAAGGTCGAATTGCCATGCACGGGTTTGCTGCGCCATCAATTTGCGCTGCAAACGGTTGGCAAGGCGGGTGATGACGCCCTGCATTTGCGTCAGCTGTTTATCCAGCATTTTGCGCAGTTTTTGCAGCTCGTCCGCATCGCAGAGGTCTTTGGCCTGCACAACTTCGTCAAAATTCGTGCAATAAATTTTGTAATCGCCGTGCAGCGTTTCGTAAGGGTTTTCGCGCGGCTCGTTCCGGCGCGGCTCGTCGTCTTCGGACGTGGCGCTGTCGTCGTCCATTTCTTCAAGGTCGTTGCCGACCTGTGCGTCCATCTGCTGTTCGGCTGTGTCGCCGCTATCGCTTTCCTCCGCACTGCCGATGGGGGGCGGGGTTTTGGGGCTGCCGTCTTCGTTCGGCGTATCGGCGCCCTTGGCGTCTTCGTCGTCGTCGCTGTCGCCGTCTTCGGGGTTGCGCGGCGGCTCGGCCGGGGTCGCGACCATTTCCATGCGCTCTATCATTTGCTGCGCAAGGTGGGCGAATTTTTCCTGGTCGTGCATCGCGCGGTGCAGCGCCTCAAGCCCGTCTTCGCCCAGATGCTCGGCTATCCACTGTTTCCAGACCTTGGCGGTTTTGGCAGCTTCGGCGGGCACGGGGCGGTGGGTGAAGGCTTCGCGCGCCAGATACCGCAGCGCCTCGGCCAGCGGCGCATCGTCCATGCCCTTGACCAGATGCAGGCGCAGGCGCTTGGCATCGCGCTTCAGCGTGGTTTCTATATTGGCGGCCGCGCCCGGATAATCGGCGGTGCCGACGGCCTCGATGCGGGCGTCTTCGAGCGCCTCGTAAACCGCTTTCGCCTGCGCATCGGCGGGCAGCAAGCGGCTATGCAGCGTGGCGTCGTGATAGCGCAGGCGTAGCGCAAAATTGTCGGCAAGGCCACGCACAAAACGCGTATCATCTTCGGACATATCCTTGGGCAGGGCGGGCAGGCGGATGCTGTCCGGGGTCATCTCCGCGATATGGCCGCTGAAGCTGACGTCAAGGTCGTCGCGCCCCGACAGCGCGCGGGCGGTCGATTGCGTCGCGTTCTTGAAGTTTTCTGTCGGGTCGTGCTGGTCGGTCATGCGTAATCCAGCTCCAGCATCGCGTGGTCGGATACGACGGTGTCGTGCACTTTGAAATCGTTCACGGCCACTTTGTCATTCACAAAAATGTAATCGCAAATTTCGACGGGTTTGAACGATGTAAAATTGCGTGTGGTGGTAAAACCGTATTCTGCCACAAGGTCGCGCATGGTGGTCTGGAACGGCTTCAACGATGCCGCTTCCGGCCATAAATTCAAATCGCCCGTGAAAATGACAGGGCCGGAGAGGGGGGCGATATAATCCGCCACCATGCCCATCTGGCGCAGGGTTTCATCGTTGCCGATTTTATCGCCATCGAACCAGAAGCCGTGGTGGTTGATGATGTTCGCGCCGCCGATGACGGCATGCTGGAAATTCCACGGCAGCGCATCGCGGTTTTTAAACGAAAAATGGCTGCGGTAGGCGCCATAGGTGAAAACGGTTTTGACGGGCTCTATCGGCTGGCGGCTCAAAATCGCGTTGCCGAAAAACGTGGTTGTATCGCCTGTGGTGAAATCGACCGTGGGGGAATAGAAATCGTAAGTATAGCCAAGGTCGCGTTTCAGTTTTTCAAGGTTGTTGAAATTGAACCCTTCGCAGTCGGGGTTGCTCATGACCTCTTGCAGGCACAGGATATCGGGCGGCGCCTTTTCAAGGAACCGCACGGCGTTCATGATAAGACGCCCGTACCAGAGATTGAGCTGGATAAGCCTCATGCCGCTCCGCCGGTGGCGATGAGCGCGCGGTCGAAACAGCGCTGGTAGTATTCGGAAACGATGGCGCGTTCCAGCTCGTCGCATTTGTTGAGGAAGGTGAGGGTGAAGGCGAAGTCGAGGTCTTCGACAATCTGCGCGTTTTCCGCCCAGTTGATGACGGTACGCGGCGACATAACGGTCGAAAGGTCGCCCGCCATGAAACCCTTGCGCGTCAGCCCCGCCATGCGCACCATCGCAGCGACGGTTTTTTTGCCATCATCCGTTTTATATGCGGGCACGCGGGCAAGGACGATGTCGGTTTCCTGCTCCGGCGGCAGGTAGTTGAGCGCGGCGACGATGTTCCAGCGGTCCATCTGTCCCTGGTTGATCTGCTGCGTGCCGTGATAAAGCCCCGTGGTATCGCCAAGGCCGATGGTATTGGCCGTCGCAAAAATGCGGAAAGCGGGGTGGGGGTGCAAAACTTCGTTCTGGTCGAGCAGCGTCAGCTTGCCCGAAGATTCCAGCACGCGCTGAATAACGAACATCACATCGGGGCGGCCGGCGTCGTATTCGTCGAACACAAGGGCAACGGGGTTGCGCAGCGCCCAGGGAAGAATGCCTTCTTTGAATTCGGTTACCTGTTTGCCGTCTTTGAGCGCGATGACGTCTTTGCCGATAAGGTCGATACGGCTGACGTGGCTGTCAAGGTTGACGCGCACGCAGGGCCAGTTGAGTCGTGCCGCCACCTGTTCGATATGCGTCGATTTGCCCGTGCCGTGATAACCCTGCACCATCACGCGTTTGTTATGCGCGAAGCCCGCGAGAATGGCCAGCGTGGTTTTCTTGTCGAAGATATAGGCATCGTCGATTTCCGGCACTTTGTCGTCGCGGTGCGAAAAAGCGGGCACTTGCAAATCTGAATCGACGCCAAAAACCTGACGGACCGAAACCATGATGTCGGGGAGTTTTTTCTGTGCAGAGGCGGTCATTTTTCTATCTTTCGTCCAGTTGGCTATAGGTCTGGTAGGAGAGTTTGAGGATGGTATAGGCCATGTTGATTTTCTTGAATTGCTCTTCGGCGCCTTTTTCCGTGTTGGTGTCCGGATGATACTTCTTGGCCAGCGATTTGTAACGCGATTTCACTTCTTCCCAGCCCACGGGCGGGGCGAGGCCGAGGATGCCCAGCGCCTCCACCGTCGGGTGGGGGATGGTGCCGATGTCGATACGCGCATCGCTTTCGCGTTTGTTTTCCTCTTCGCTGTCGCCGTGCATGGAAAAATCGCCAAAAACGCTCTCGCCACGGCTGAAATGGGCGTAGATTTTTTCGCGGGCGCGCTCTTCGGAAAGTCCGGCCTCCGTCATACGCCACGTCGGGCGGTCCCAGACCATGGTTTTCAGCATGTGGTGTTCGATTTCACCCGGGCTCATGCCCTTGAAAAAATCCCAGTTCGCGTTGTAATCGCGCACATGGTCGAGGCAGAACCAGTAATAATCGCGCAGGTCATAACGCGACTTGGGGGCTTTGTAATCACCCGTATGCGGGCAGCCCGGCACGTCGCAGCCTTTGCGCGGCGTTGGCATTTTTTCTTGATGGTCGCGCAGACCATGCAGAAACGATTTTCCCTTAAAATCCCACATCTTAAAATTATGAACGTCCTTCGGCGTGAATACAAGGTGGCGCGGGGCAAAAACGCAGCTTTGCCATTGAAAACGCAGGGAGAATTTTTATGCGACCTGCCGATTCCTGCTGTTTTGCCGGAATCGCGGCAGCGCCGTGTATGCGGGGGTAAAAATAGTCCGCATAGCCGCGTAGGACAGGGCGGGCGGGGAAGCGGTTGTTTTGCGGGCTGTATTTTTCAGATTGCTGCACGCACGGGCAAGTCACACGCAATATGATGCAGCGCGTTACATCTAATTGTTGTAAAATTTTAATTAATTCAATTTATAGTTGTAATAAGAGGGGTTGCATTCTAGAGTACGCATACAGTACCACCAAGGGGCGGTTTTAAGGCCGTCTCTGCCCGCATGCGGGCACTGCCATAAAAACAGATTTTATTTTTGCACGAGATTTTTTCATGACACGTCTTTTTAAATCAAAGGGGGATACTTATGGCCGAGGCATTTCAACACTCTTCTTATAGTCACAACCAGCAAGACAAATTACCCGTACAGGCCGCACGCAAGGCTGTGCAGCAGGGCGCGCTGGTCAGCAAAAACGTGCGCATTCACGAACGCCGCACCAGCGTGCGGCTGGAGCCGGAAATGTGGCATGCCCTGCGCGAAGTTGCTGAGCTGGAGACATGCAGCATCCACGACCTTTGCGGCGCGGTGCATGACCTGAAAGAGCCGGGGGCGTCGTTTACCGCCGCGCTGCGCGTGTTCCTGATGGAATACTACCGCACCGCCGCGCGCACCAGCCAGCAGGTGACATCCGTGCAGCGCCAGATAAAAGCGGCGCGTGGCGGGGAGAGCAAAGCGCAGGAAAGCGCCCAGATTCCCCATAAAATCACGGCGTAAACTGCGCGGCCGAACAATGGTTTAGGCTGGGGCTTGGGCGAAAAACGGATTGGCGGCGGGGTTTCTTCCCGTGCTAAGCTGAAAGCATGAGCAATGATGCCACGCCCGAAAAGCCAGCGGCCACGCGCGCGCCAGAAAACGCCTCTGCCGCTGCGGCGGACGGGCATAGCCATGACGCTGCGCCGGATGCGGACGCCGTGCCGCTAGATGTCGTGCCTCCCGAGGCGGTGGACGAAGACCGCGAGGTTTCTATTCTGACGCCGCCCGATACAGGCGTTTACGATGATTTTGCGGCGGAATGGCCGGATGAAAATCTGGCCGGCGCGCCTACAAAAAAAACGGGCACAGACAAGCCGCCGCAAAAACGGAATGTACGCAAAAAGTCCCGGCGTCAACCGCTATTGCCGCCTGCTGTCCGCGCGCAGTTGGCGCCCGTCTGGGGATTTGCCAAAAAAGCTTTCAGCGGGGCGGGGCTTTTGCTCTTGCTTAGTGTGGGCTATCTGGTCGCGGAAATTGAATTCAATATGTCGCTGCTCGATATCGCGGGCAGTGTGCGTTCCGACCCCGCGAAGATGGAAGATTTGCAGGTCTTCGGCCGCAGCGTATCGGCGGGCGGATGTTTTCTTCTGGTGCTGGGGCTTTTCGCGTCGTCGTCGTTTCATGTCACGGCAGGGCGGCTGCGCTGGCTTTACTATATGGTCGGCCTGTTGGCGCTGGTGCCGATGATGGTGATTTTCTGGGCGACGATTGCAGGGCCCGGCAGTTTCCCCATCACGCCGTCCGGCAAAGATATTCTGCTGTCGATGGCGCCCGCGCTGGGGGTGGCTTATGGCTCGGCCATCGGGCGGGGACGGAATGTTTTTGTGAATGTGGTCAGCCTGTTTCTTATCGTCTGGCCTGCGGTGTTTCTGGGGCAGAAGCTGCTGATTGAACAGGCGCTTATCGAACGCACGACGTGGGAGCAGCGGGTGAATGCGCGCTATGTGCTTTTGCTGCGCTCCATTCTTGAAAACTGCACCATCAACCTTGAAGAGCTGGCGCTTTGCGATGCCGAAGACGAACTCGACAGCGTGAAGTCGGCACGCATTATTCTGGGCAGCATGTGGATGCTCAGCCCCGAAGGCATCCGTGCGGACATGGAAGAAAACAAGGATAAAATGGTGCAAAGCGTGGCATCGCGCGGCATGTGGTTTTCTCCGCGCGCGCAATATGACCGCTACCTTGAAAAAGTGTCCGAAGAGCGCACCAATATCCAGCAGCAGATGATTGACCAGTACTATATGCCCTATAGAAAGGCATCCGAAGAATACGACCGCGCGATGTCGCAGGAAGAAGTGGAAAAAGAAAGCCGCAAAGCCGTCGCCGAAGTCGAAAAGGAAATCGACAACGGTTGGAAAAAATATAAGGCGGGCGTGCGCGAATATCAGCAGCGCATAAGCGCGAGCGGCCTTAGCATGGTGCAGCGCATTGCCCCCTATAAAGACCGCCTGCGCGAATATTGCGCCACGCGGAATTGCCCGCCGCTGTTACAAGGGAAGGAGCGCAGCATCGTCGCCGATGTGGCGTCGGAGGCGGAGCGGGAATTCGCGGCGCGCTCCGGCGGCTATACGCCCGATATACAGACGCGGGCGGAATTTGTGGCGGCCTATCCGACGCAGCTGAAACTGCGCGAAAAAGTGCAGGAATATATCACGACCAAAATACCGGATGCCGGGCTGACCTTGCCCGTCAACTGGTATTACGAACCGGAATCTTTCCGCCAGACGGTGGAGGTGCTGGTACGGCAGGAAATCGACCGCAAATGGAAAAAGAAAGCGCCCGCAGGCATGCGCCCCGGCCTGTCGATACCCGAATTTTTCGAGGCCGCAGGCATCCCGCCGCTGCCGTCGGTGGATGAGCTGGTGATGTCGCCCGATGTGTTTTTCAAGAAAATGATTTTGCCGCGCTATCGCCAGATAGTCGATAACATGCTCGGCGATATCGAAGCGGAAAAACAGCAATACGCCAACGGCCAGCCGCTGGCGGAAAAGGGCAAGGATTACGCGCGCGCGGTTTATATTCCCGCTGTCGCGCTGATTATTTCGCTGCTGGTTGTTCTTTTGACCTTGCTGCGCTGGTGGAACATCATGGTGCGCGCGGGGCTTGCCGCGCTGATGCGCCGTCATTTGATGCCGGGCTACATGCGTTTCCCCGTGCAGGCGGTGATGATGGGCGTTTTTGTGGCGGCGGTTGTGACCGTACCGCGCTTTATGCCGAACCCTTATGCGGGCGTTACCTACGAAAAATACCGCGACAACGCGATTGCGCAATCGCCCGCCATGGCGCGGGTGCTGGATTGGGCCATTCATACGCAGCCGGCGGTTTACCGCCTCGGCTCCCCCATCCGCGAAATGTTGGACCGTCTGCACCAGAAAGCCCGCCCCGAAACAGCGGCCGCAAAACCCGCCGCTACAAAATAATAAAGCACCGCGTCATACCGGCCTGCGCCGGTATGACAAAAAAAGAATTCAGATTTCAAAAGCCACAGCAGCCGATGGGGTTGCTGTGGCTTTTTATAGCTATCGAAACCGTAAGGGCGAGCGGGACGGGTTAAACCGTATGCCCCATTTCAAGGAATTTTTGGCGGCGGCGGGTTTTGAGGGTGGCACCGTCGAGGGGTTTCAGCTCCGCCAGTGCGCGTTCGATATAATCGCCGACAACGTCGATGGTGCGCTCCGGCTCGCGGTGGGCGCCGCCCATGGGCTCTTCGATGATGGTGTCGATGATGCCGAGCTGTTTCAGGTCTTGTGCCGTGAGTTTCAGCGCGCGCGCGGCGTCTTTCGCAAATTCGGCAGAACGCCAGAGGATGGAGGCGCAGCCTTCGGGCGAAATGACGGAATAAATGGAATGTTCCAGCATCATCACGCGGTCGGCGGTGGCAATCGCAATCGCGCCGCCGGAGCCGCCTTCGCCGATAATCGTCGATACGACGGGCACTTCGGCGCGCAGGCAGGATTCGATGGATTTGGCGATGGCTTCGGACTGGCCGCGCTCTTCCGCTTCGATACCGGGGAAGGCGCCTGCGGTATCCACCAGCGTGATGACCGGCAATTTGAACTGGCTGGCCATGGCGAGCAGGCGCTGCGCCTTGCGGTAGCCTTCGGGTTTGGTCATGCCGAAATTGTGATGGATGCGGGTTTGGGTGTCGTGGCCTTTTTCCTGCCCCATGACAACGACGCTCTGCCCGCGGAAACGGCCAAGCCCGCCCAAAAGCGCGGCGTCTTCGCCGAAATAGCGGTCGCCGGCCAGCGGGGTGAAATCCTGAATAAGGCGTTTGGTGTAATCAAGGAAGTGCGGGCGGCTCGGGTGGCGTGCCACTTGCACTTTCTGGTCGGGCGCCAGTTTGGAATAGGTCTGGATAAGAATGCGCTCCGACTTCTCGCGCATGCGGGTGATTTCTTCCTGCATGTCGCCACTGTTGGACAGCTGTCCCAGTTCGGCGATTTTCGCTTCCAGCTCGACGATGGGTTTTTCAAATTCCAGATGATAGACCATGAGTGCTTTCCGTTGTGTCATAGGCGGCGCGGCAAGGCAGCGCCAGAAAGGCCGCAGTATAGCGAAATATGCCTTATATTCAAGGAAACACAGCAAGCCTCTGTTTACATAGACTTTGGGGCGGGCATAGAAAAAGGACGCTTTCGTTTGGGAAAGCGTCCTTCTTCAATTTTATTCACATACATGCCCCGGAACAGGCAGCGGTATGCAAATGGGGTGGTTAGCCGTTCGCTTTCTGCGCGAGCGGATGCTTCTCAGCAGCTTCTTTGGCCTGATCGCCGACGACCTGAGTATAAATCTGGGTCGTTGCGATGTCTGCATGGCCAAGCATTTTCTGCACCGAACGCAGATCCGCACCGTGCTTGAGCAGGTGGGTTGCGAAGGCATGGCGCAGAACGTGCGGGCTGACGCGCTCCGGATCAATACCGGCATTGCGGGACAGCTCTTTCAGCAGCTGGGCGAAACGCTGGCGGGTCAGGTGGCCGGATTCCGACGTACGCGACGGGAACAGCCACTTGCTTTGCGATTCGGCGCGATCCGGCATCAGGAATTTCGTGCGAATTTCCATGTATGCGCGCATCGCTTTCTGAGCCGGCTCGGAGAGGGGAGCCATGCGTTCACGGCCACCTTTGCCTTCGACAGTCAGGTAACGGCTGTCGGGGCCGATGGCGGTGAGGGGCAGACCAACGAGTTCGGAAACGCGCAGGCCTGTCGCATAGAGAATCTCGAGCAGGGCAACAAGGCGGATGCTTTCCGGGCCGCCTTGCTTCTGAGCGGTGTTGATGAGTACGGTGACTTCATCTTCGCTCAAAATTTTCGGAAGAGTACGGGTTTGCTTCGGGCTTTCGATGGTGGACGTCGGGTCTTCCGGACGTTTGCCTTCGGAAACCAGGAAGCCGAAGAACTGGCGCAGCGCAGAGATGCGGCGAGCGATGGTACGAACGGCCGTTTTGCCGCCGCCCTTGCTTTTCGCATTTTCGCGATCGCTGAGTTCGTTCAGATATTCTTTGAGATCAGCCGTGGTCGCGCTGTCGATGTCTTTGCCGCTCTTTTTCAGAAAAGCGCAGACGTCAGCGAGGTCACGTTCGTAGGCGTGGCGGGTGTTCAGCGCAGCGCCGCGTTCGGCGATGAGCATATCGAGAAAGCCCTCGACGCTCCCGGGCAGGGGGGCTTTAGGCATTCTGGGACGACCTGGACGAGCCATAGTGTGTTTCTCCTTTGTAAAGTTTCTGAGCACAACTCAATTGCCTTTGATTTATTGGCTTATTTTGAGCTGTACACCTCCGTAACAAGTGAACTTTAAGACATAAAGCCGTATCCCCGAGGGAATTGCAAGAGGGAATATGTGAAAATTTATTTTTAGTATTCACTGAACTTAAGGTCAAAAATCAAGAATTTGCCTAAAGCCATGAAATTTTCACGATTTTCCGTCATATCCCGTATAAGGCTCTCAGTCCGCCCCTCTGTACCCGAAAACGACTGTTTTTGAGTACCTTAGGGCGATGATACCGCCTTGGTGCCCGTGGAATCGTTCTTACCAGAATGATTCGCCGTCGGGCGTTATGTCAGGAAACCTGGAAAATGCGGAGCTCAGATGTTCCGGTTCAGGAACGCACTGCTGTCCAGCGTCTTTTCCACGGTCGTCTGGGCAACGGGAACGTCCCAGACTGCCAGAACCGCAAAGCCGCCAGCGGCAAAAACAAACGCGAGAAAAACAAGGGAGGTCAGGAGTTTTGACATGTGTGCCTTCTTTTTCTTTTACCGCGCGTTGTTGTCGTTTTGAATATGCCTCAAACGTGTTTGCGTTTTCAACATATTTGGCGGTTTTTGGCTCCGGTTTTCCTTTTTCGCGCCTTGCCCGTTTATTCTCAAAACGAGTTTAAGCGCCCGACCAAGGTTAAATACCATAAAGCTGCATAATGTTTTACGCTGGCGCATACCATAAGTCAATATATTTTTTCATAAGTGCAAAATATGGCGCTTGGCTTGATTTCGCCGCCGGAAACAGGCAGATTAAAGCACTGGAATAACGGGAAAAAATGCCAAAAACCTTACCGATAATCGTACTTGTGGGGCTGATGGGCGCGGGCAAAAGCCGTGTTGGCCGCGAATTGGCGCGCCTGATGGGGGTGCCGTTTGTGGATGCCGACCATGAAATCGAAAAATCTGCGGGCATGACCATTCCGGATATTTTTGCAGAATTCGGCGAAGCGGAATTTCGCAAAGGCGAGCTGAAAGTCATGCAGCGGTTGTTGCAAGGCGCGCCGATTGTGCTGGCCTCCGGCGGCGGGGCGTTTATACAGCCTGCGGTGCGCACCGCCATTAAAAAACACGCTGTGTCCGTCTGGTTGAAGGCGGATTTGGAAACGCTGGTCGCGCGCACGCGCCGCACGGCGCACCGTCCGCTGCTGCAGGGCGTTGACCGCGCGCAAAAACTGCGCGAGCTGATGGATGCACGCTATCCCGTTTATGCAGAAGCGGACATTACGCTGGTCACGGACCAGCAATCGCCGCAAACCATGGCGCGGCGTATACGGCGCGAATTGGCGCAGCAGGGCCTGCTGCCCGCCGGAGACATGCCGCGCGGCACAGCGGTGCGCACGGCGGATAAACGCGGAGAAAACACATGACAGGGGCGGATATGCAAACGGTGGCGGTCTCCCTCGGCGGCGGACGCGATTACAATATATATATTGGCGCGGGTACGCTTGCGGCGGCAGGCGCAAGCCTGCGCGGAGTTTTGCGCGCAAAGAAAATCTGCATCGTGACAGACAGCCATATCGCCGCACGGCCATACTTGCCTGCGCTGGTAGCGGGGCTTGAAGCGGCGGGGTTTGAGGTTGTGCCCCCTGTCGTCCTGCCGGCGGGCGAGGGCAGCAAGAATTTCGCACAGCTGGAGCATATTCTCTCAAACGCGCTTGCTGCGGGGATTGATAGGAAATCCGCGCTGGTGGCGCTGGGCGGCGGGGTTGTGGGCGACATCACGGGTTTTGCCGCAGCTGTTTTAATGCGCGGGATTGATTTTGTGCAAATTCCGACAACGCTTCTGGCGCAGGTCGATAGCTCCGTCGGCGGCAAGACGGGTATTAACCTGCCGCTGGGCAAAAATCTTGTCGGTGCGTTTTGCCAGCCGCGCGCGGTGTTTATTGATACGGACGTGCTGGCCACGCTGCCGCCGCGCGAAATGCGCGCGGGCTATGCGGAGGTTTTGAAATACGCGCTGATTAACCGGCCGGATTTTTTTGAATGGCTGGAGCAAAACGGCGCCGCGCTGCTGTCGGGCGACACGCAGGCGCAGCGCGCGGCGATAGCCGTCAGCTGCCGCGCCAAGGCCGACATCGTGGCGGAAGATGAACGCGAGGAAAAAGACATCCGCGCGCTTTTGAACCTTGGACATACCTTCGGCCACGCGCTGGAAAAAATTGGCGGATATGACGGCCGCTTGCTGCACGGCGAAGCGGTGGCGATTGGCTGCCTGTGGGCGGCGAAATTTTCGGTGCTGCGCGGGCTTTGCGCCGAGGACGCGCCCGTGCGCATTGAAAACCATCTGAAAGCCGCGGGCATGATGACGCATCCGCCTTTCGAGGTGGCTGCAGATGATGTGCTGGCCGCCATGCGCGGGGACAAAAAAAATGACGGCGGGCGCATCACGCTTATTTTGATGCGCGGCATCGGCGGGGCTTTTGTGTCGCGCGATACCGACGAAGCGGACGTGCACGCATTCCTTAAACAAGTAACGGGCTGACAACACAATGGGCGATTTTATTACTGAATTGGTGCTTTTCTTTGTGCTGCTGGTTTTGTCCGCGTTCTTTTCAGGCTCCGAAACCGCGCTGACGGCGGCGTCGCGCGCGCGCATGCACCGCATGGAAATAGACGGCAGCCGCCGCGCCGCCATGGTGAATAAACTGCGCGAGCATAAAGAGCGTTTGATTGGCGGGCTTTTGCTCGGCAATAACCTTGTGAACATTTCAGCCTCCGCGCTTGCGACGTCGGTTTTGATTAAAACGGTGGGCGAGGCGGGGGTGGCCTATGCCACCATCGGCGTGACATTTCTGGTGCTGATTTTTGCAGAGGTGATGCCCAAGACCTACGCGCTTTTGCATCCGGACCGCCTCGCGCTGGCCGTCGCGCCTGTAGTTTCCGCGATTGTGCTTGTTTTTTCGCCGGTCACGCGTGAAATTTCGCGTGTGGTGAACGTTGTATTCCGTTTGTGTGGTGTCAGCCGCGAATCCCTCGACCATGCAGAGGCGCAGCAGGAAGAACTGCGCGGCGCCATCGACCTTCTGGGCGGCGGTGAACAGCGGGATGACGACGGCGAGGGGCAGGAAACCCGCGCGATGTTGAAATCCATCCTCGACCTTGCCGATGTGAATGTCGAAAAAGTCATGGTTCACCGTAAAAACGTGCGCATGATTAATGCCGACCAGCCCATCGACCGGATTGTGGACGAAGTGATGCACAGCTCCTTCACCCGTTTGCCGGTCTGGCGCGAAAGCCCGGACAATATCATCGGTGTGATACACTCCAAACTGATGTTGCAGGAGCTGCGCCATTGCGGGGGGGATGTGTCAAAACTCGACCTGACGCGCGCGATGATGGAGCCGTGGTTTATCCCCGAATCCGCAACGCTGTTCGAACAGCTGCAGGCTTTCCGCCGCCGCCGCGAACATTTCGCCATCATGGTCGATGAATACGGCGCCCTGATGGGGGTGATTACGCTTGAGGATATTCTGGAGGAAATCGTCGGCCAGATTGACGACGAACATGATATCGCCGTCACCGGTGTGCGCCCGCAGACGGATGGCAGCTTTATTGTGGACGGCAAAGTCACCCTGCGCGACCTGAGTCGCGATATGGGCTGGAACATGCCGGATGATGATTATTCCACCGTTGCGGGGCTGCTTTTGTATGAAAGCCAGCGTATCCCCAGTGTCGGCCAGTCCTTTACCTTCCACGGTTTCCGCTTTGACGTGCTTAAAAAGCAGCGCAACCAGATTACCCTTGTCAAGATGACCCCGCTGCCCCCCGAAACGGCGGCCGAAGGCGACCGTATGCGGGAGGTTGGCGGCTGAGTTGTTATAGTGTAGTATGCTTGCGCGACGAAACGCCACGGTACCGGGGATACAGGGGATATAATGGCAGGCATAGCGGGTTATTTCGGTCAGGCACAGACGCCGGAAACCCTTCAGGGAATGGTGCGCAAGCTGCTTCACCGTGGCCGCGGGGGCGAGGCGTTTTATCACGCGAATCCTGTATTTATGGGCGTACGCACCACCGCAGCCGAAGGCGCGGCGCAGCCCGCCTATAGCCGCGACGACAGTATCGCCGTTTTGTTTTCGGGCGAAATTTCCAATTATGCCGCCCTGCGCGCGGACCTTGAGCGCAAGGGCATCCACTGCCGCAACGACAGCACGGCCGAACTTGTGCTGCATTTGTACGAGGCTTACGGCCTGAACCTTGCCACGCATTTGCGCGGGCGTTTCGTTTTTGCCGTGCATGATACGCTCAAAGATTTCGTGGTCATTACCCGCGACCGCATGGGGCAGGAACCGCTTTACTACACCACCACCCAATCGGGCGATTTCGTATTCGCGTCCGAACTGAAGGCGCTGCTGGAACATCCAGGTGTGCGTCCCGTGCCCGAATTGCGTGCCATAGATGCCTTTTTGTCTTTCGGCTATAGCCCGGGCCCCGGCACCTTTCTGAAGGGCGTGCATAAACTGCCCGCCGGCCACCGCCTGATATGGAACCCCGGCCTGCATGTGATGGTGGAGCCTTACTGGCAGTGGGAAACCTATATGCGCCCGGATGCGTCGCTGAAAACCGATGCGGATTTTCAGGCGCGTTTCGATACGCTGCTCGAAGATGCCATCGCGCAGTCTGCCGCTGGGCTGCACAAACCGGCCATCGCGCTTTCCGGCGCGGCCGAGGAAACGGCTATCGCCGCGTTTTTGACGAAGGACGCGCCGCCGCACGGGCTGGATACTTTTACCGTCGGCTATGACGGTGACGAAGAAGCGCTTTTGCCTGCGCGGGAAATCGCACGGCGTCTGGGCACGCGTCACAACGAAATCATCTGTACGCCGCCGGACATGGAAAAATTGCCGGAAATCGTCTGGGCGCTTGACGAACCGCTGGGCGACCCAGCCGTTGTTTCGTCCTATATGCTGTCGCAGCAAGCGGGGCAGGGCACGGACGGCATCATCCGCGGCGTCGGCGCCGAGGACATGATGTGCGGGCTTTTGCAGCAGGAAGCATTCTTGCGTATGAGCCGTATGCCGCCGCTCTTCTCCGCATTCTACCGCGCGGGTGTAAATCTGCTGCCTCAATCGTGGATGGACAGCCAGTTCGATTGCAATGGCCGCATCGGTGATAAATGCCGCCAGCGTATTTTGATGGTGCTGTCCGAACTGGGCAATAGACGCAGCAGCCTGATGCGCCGTTATGCCATGATGACGGCGGTTTTTACGGCGCGTGACAAAGCTGCGCTTTATACCGGCACGATGTCGCCTGTGATGGAAAGTTTCATGGACAGCGGCCGCGAAAGCGCGCTGTCGTGGCCGACCCCTATATCGTCGCTGCTGGCGCTGCAAAAAGACTATGTCCTGCAAGACAGCACCCTGCTGCGCGCGGATAAAATTGCCGGACTGACATCGACCACGCTGCGCCTGCCGTATATGGACAACGCGCTGGTGGAATTTATCCTCTCCGCCCCTGACCACCTGAAATATCAGGGCGGCAAGGGCAAGGTGATGATACGCAATTATGTGGAGAAGGTGGCGCCGGGCTTGCCCGAAATTTCGCGCCGTCATGCAAACTTGCCGATGCAGCGTTTCCTTTCCGCCCGCCTGATGCGCGATTTGATGGAAACCTGCCTGTCTGAAAAAGCCGTGCGCGCGCGCGGACTTTTCAATCCGGATGTTGTGCGCCACATTGTCGGCCGCGTGCGTGACGGGGACATGATTGAAATGCGCCAGGGCTTCGCGCTTTTGATGCTGGAGCTGTGGTTCCGCGTCTATATCGACGGCGACAAAAGCTGGCCGCGCTAAATCCGCTGCGCATCTGCACGGCATTGTGGATTTATTCTTATAACGCTTCCGCGATTTCAGCTACAAGGCGGCGGGCGACGTCCTGTTTGCTCATGTTCGGCCAGCTATCGGCGCTGATGTCCTTGCCGCTGTTTTTAAGGACGGTCACGGTATTGTCGGCCTGACCGAATACTTTGCCGCCTGCCACATCGTTCAGCACCAGCCAGTCGCAGCCTTTGCGCGCGAGCTTCTTTTTCGCATCTTCAATCCCCGCGTCGGTTTCGGCTGCGAAGCCGACGACAAGCGCGGGGCGATGGTCGCCTGTCGCCACCGTGCGCAGAATATCGGGGTTCTGCACAAGGGCGAGGGATATGCCGTCATCGCCGGATTTTTTAATTTTATGCGTGGCCGCTTCTGCGGGGCGATAATCCGCGACGGCTGCCGTGAAAATGGCGATGTCTGCCGGAAGTGATTTCAGCGTCGCTTCCAGCATTTGCTGGGCGGTCGTGATGCGCACGATATGGATGCCGGCGGGCGGCGGCTCCTGCACGGGGCCGGAAATAAGGGTGACATCCGCGCCCGCGCCCGCCAATGCGGCGGCAATCGCATGGCCTTGGCGGCCGGATGAAATATTGCCGATGAAACGCACGGGGTCGATGCTTTCGTGCGTGGGGCCGCTGGTGACAATTGCGCGGCGGCCGCGCAGCGGGCCGTTCACGGCAAAAAAATCCGATACGGCGGCGACAATCTCCGGCACATCTGGCAGGCGGCCGGTGCCATGTTCGCCGCAGGCCATATCGCCGACGGCGGGTTCGACAAAGCGGATACCGCGGCGTTTCAGCGTTGCGATGTTTTCCTGTGTCGCGGCGTTCGCCCACATGGCGGGGTTCATGGCGGGGCACATCATGACGGGGTTGTCCGTCGCCAGCAAAACTGTGGAGGCCAAATCATCCGCCAGCCCCTGCGCCGCGCGCGCCATGATATTCGCGCTGGCGGGCGTGACCAGTACAAGGTCGCAATCGCGCGCAAGACGGATATGCCCCATTTCCTGTTCGTCCGTCAGGGAGAAGAGATCGGTATAAACTTTGTTCTCCGACAGCGCGCCCACAGACAGCGGTGTGATGAACTGCGCTCCGCCCGATGTCAGGATGCAGCGCACATCGGCCCCGCGCTCCCGCAGGCGGCGGATGAGGTCGAGGCTTTTATAAGCGGCAATCCCGCCCGAAATAATCAGCAGGATGCGGCGGTGAACCAGATTTTGCGCGATAACTGTCATGCCATCATTATATGTGGTTTCCTGTTGCCCTGCGACAAGTGGCGTGCACGCGTGGCATGTTTTTTAGGTTGACATAAATTTAAAAGCGGTGCTATGATACCGCACATTCAGACAGCAGGAGGATTTGATGAGAAAAGCTTTTTTGACCGCGCTTTTGCCCTTTGCGCTTATGACCTCAGGTTGCGACGGCATGGCCGAAGCGCCCAAAACTCCCGAACAAAAAAAGGCCGAAGCGATTGAGCAAATCAACCGCGAATTCGGCTTGCAGGTGCGCGATGTGACGCTGCCCAAGGCTTTCTATGACCTGCCCGCGGGGCAGTACGAGGTCACCATCAAAGGCAAGGACGGGCAGGATAAAGACTGCATTGCCAACGTCATCCAGACCACCCATGGCCGCACCAACGTTATTTTGAACTGCCCCTGATTTTGTGCGCCGCACATAAGCTTTATGCACGCGTTTCGTAGCGCGAGGGTTGCCTGCGTGCGGGTATGCGGTTATGCTGCCCGCTCTCATATCGACAGGCATCTCTTAACCGAAGCGAAAGGCAGCAGGCGGTGATGAAAAGGCATGGCATTGTGGTGCGACCCGAAGGCGATTTGGGCGCAACGTTCAACCCGGGCGCGGCAAAACACGCCGACGGGCATTTTGTGATGCTGGTGCGCTCCGTGCCCAAGGGCTACCAGAAAATCGGCACCGTCAACCAGTTCGACGACAATTACACATCGCACCTGAGCCTGTGGGAAGGCGCCGCGCCGGACAAGGATTTCAAGCTTGTCGATGCCGCCGCGCTGAAGCCTGACCAGAGCTTTGACAAATTCGGGCTTGAAGACCCGCGCATCACCAAAATCGGCGATACCTATTACATCCTTTATACGTCGATTGCGAAAGGCCTCTCGCAGCCCGACGCGGACGAAGGCATCCGCATCGCGCTTGCCAGCACCAAAGATTTCCGCACGTTTGAAAAACACGGGGTCATCGGCCCCGACCGCCGCTGCAAGGCGGGCGTGTTGTTCGAAAGCGGCGGCAAGGTGCATTTCATGTGGAAAGACGAGGCAGGGGTGGAGCGCACCATGATGTCCCCTGCGCCCGAAGATTTCACAAACCCTGCCGCGTGGCAAAAAATGTGGGCAAGCTACGACATTGAAAAAGACCAGCTGCTCGGCCCGCAGAACAACGGCTATGAAGCGCACGGTATCGAGCCGGGCGCGCCGCCCGTGGAGCTGCCCGAAGGTTTGCTGCTTGTCTATTCCAGCATTTCGGACGATTTCAAATGGACGATTAGCCTGATGCTGCTCGACAAAAAAGACCCGAAAAAGATTTTGGCCAAGAGCGAAGCGCCATCACTGCGCCCCGAAGCCGATTACGAAATTTCGGGCGATGTGAACAATGTGGTGTTTCCCTGCGGCGCGGTGGTCGATAACGGGCGGCTTTACGTTTATTATGGCGGCGCCGATACGATTTGCGCCGTGGGCAGCGAGGATTTGGATACCATCCGCGCGGCGCTGAAACCTTTCCGGAATAACCCGCTGCCCCCAAAGCCGGCGCAGCCTTAACATCTGTTTGTTTAGTAACACTTTTTTTGCACGGCGGCGCGGCGTTGACTTTTCGTGCAGGCGGCATAGATGATTATTATCATCAAATACCGTGATGATTTTACGCATGAACACTTCAACGAAGGAGGAACTCATGACCAACCAAGAACAAGCCCAGAAAGACGATAGCGGCTGCTGTGCGACCGAAGCTGCCAAAAAACAGGCTGAAGCCGCCAAGACCGAGAAAAAAGAAGAAGGCAGCTGCTCCACCGGCGGCTGCGGTTGCGGTTAAGCCGTAACGTCGCTTCGTACAAGAAAGGCCGGATATCCTCCGGCCTTTTCTTTTTTACAGGGGGGCGCCTTTTTGGCTATGCTTTGAAACAGCAAAGGAGCCAGTCATGAGCCGGACACCAGAGGGTACAAGCGAAGAGGGCGTCGGCGCGGCGGCCATCGTGGAGATGCTGTCGCTGTTTTGCATGCTCTGCGGTCTTTTTCTCATGCTGGCGTCGGCTTATTTTTATATCGACATCACGCGCTCTGTGCACGGCGCAGTCCTGCCGGCCTTCAGCGACATCGGCAAGGCTATATCCGGCGCGGCGAGCGGCGGGCTTACCGACGAAGACCGCGCGGAATTTCAGGAGATTGCCGAGGAATCTGCAAGGTTGCAGGAAGATTTGCGCGAAGCGATTGCAGACGACGATAAAAATAACATCGAATATATCCGGCAGCAACAAAACGAACTGGCCGAGCGGGAACGTGAACTGGTCGAAAACATCCACTCCCGCGGCGATGACGATATGGCGCCGCTCAGGGAAGAAGTCGAAACACGCAGCGAAGAAATAGAAAAACAAACCGGAAATTTGCGCGAGCAGATGGAGGTTGCCTATACGCTATGCCTGTTCGGCGCGCCGATGTTTTTTCTGGGCGGTGCGGCGTATCGCATCACGCGCGCCATGCGGCGGGAAAAAGCGCTGCGGTAATTCTCGCTACAGTAATTCTCTAGGACGCTTTCGGTGTGCAGAGCTTGGGCGCGAGGGGTTGCCAGTTGTCCGCCCCCGCGGCAAGGCGGTGCAGGATGATATCCGCGATGCGCGCATCGCGCGTCAGCGACAGGTGGCCTGCATTGACGGGAATGTTTTCCGTGTTTGGCGCCGCGTAATTCAGGCTGGCGCGCCAGTTCACCATGCGGTCTTGCATGCCCACGATGGATGTGGTGGGGACGGGCAACGGGCTGCGCGTGTCGCCCGCGCTTTCCTGTTCGTCACTGAGCGGCGGGTTGAAGGCGTTATAGGCGCGGCGCATGATGGGGTCGAGTTCGCCTTTTTTATCCGTCATTGAAAACGGCGCGCCGAGGGTAATCACCTGCGATACCTTGTCCGGAAACTGCCGCGCCAGTTCGCGCGCGTAAACGCCGCCAAGGCTGAAGCCGACCAGCGCGATTTTCTGCCCCGGATGTTTTTGTGCAATCTCGTTCAGGCGCGTGCCCATGCCCAGCACGACGTCTTCGCTGATACCTGTATTGACGCCTTGCCCCCAGCCGTAGGCCGTATAGCCATGCGCACCGAGTTTGTCCGTCAGGCGGCTCATCGTCGTCTCGCCGCCCAGAAAGCCCGGCACAATCATCACGGGCTGGCCGTTGCCGCGCGGGGCGGCGGGCAGGGGCGCATCCGACAGAAGCATTTCCGTGCAATCGCGCGTCGGCAGATGATAGGCCTTGGTGGCGCGGGGGTGGACATAGGGGCTATCGGGCGCGGTCGCCTGCCATGCCGCGATGCCGCCGCCAGCTGCTGCAGCGGTGAAAGTGGCCAGCAATGCACCGCGCAGCCACGGGCGGCGCGGGGACTCTTTACCTTGGGGGTGTTGCGGGCGTTTGGGCTTGGACAAGGGGCACCTTTAAATAAGTTATGTGAACATACCGCAGCCGCGGGCAGGGTCAAGCAGCTCCGTTTTTTCGTAATGTTATAATAGACATACATTCTTTCGGGTTTTGTCCGGATTTCGCCTTTGCTGCACCGCCCCGCGCTTTACCCGAATCCGCTGAGTTGCTAGGGTCGCGCCACACACCCGAATATCTATCAAGGAGAGGCGCGTATGCAGCAGGCACACGATGTCGTCGAAAAAGTTCTCAAGCCGTGGCTGGAGAAACATCACCCCAATGCGGATTTGGTTATCATGGCGGGCTCTTTCGGCCGCGCGATGAAAAACGGCGGATACCAGCCCATCGCGTCTTCGGACGTGGATATGGTCATTATCTACCGCGACCTTGAAAACGGCGGTTTTAAAGCGGCCACGCAAATCTTCACCATGGAAGAAGTCGGCACCAAGCTGGGCGAAGAAAAACCCCGCACCATGATGATTGACACGAACATCCTTGATTTCGCATCGCTGTATTATCACGACCAGGTCGTGCGCGAAAACAAGTCGGTGGCCTTCATCAACGTCATGCTGGACGAAGGTTATGTGCTGAAAGACACGCTCGGCATCGGCCCTATCGTGCAGCAAAAGGCGAAGGATTTTCTGGCCGCAGGGCCGCTCGCGCTGCCCAAGGCGAAATGGGAAGATGAAATTTCCATGATGGAAACCTTCCTGAAGGATATTCGCGCAGCGGGTTCGGCGGAGGAAAAACAATTCCTCGGCGCGATGGCGCTGATACATGTGGCCGATTACGGTCTGCACCTGCAGGGCTTCTGGCCGCGCTTTAATCAGGCATACCGCAGCTATGACCAGTATTTCCCGGGCGAGGGGACGAAACTGACCGAAGCTTTCTCTCCGCTCGTGCGCGAGGGGGAGAGCCTCAAGGTTGAAATCCTGCTCGAAGAATACATCGCCCGCGGCCGCGAAAAGATGAAAACCGCGGCGGAAAAAGCGCCGGATGTTCTCTTCCCCGTGCCGCCCAACGTGCCCGAAGAGGAAAGGAAGGCGATTAACAAGACCTATTTCAAATTCGCGCTCGAACATTACTGCGAAGCGCTCGAGCCGAGCGCGCGCCGCGGTGAACTGGCGCAGCTTTTGAACCTGTCGGCGACGCTGCTGACGCTGAAATCGGCGCAATCCGCGAATGATGATGCCAAGCCCGTTATTGGCGCGGCCGCGATGCGCTTTTTTAACGACCGCGTGCCGAACACGCTGCCCGCCACGCTGGACGGTCTGCGCGAAAACAACTTCGATGGTCTGCGCAATGTTGCCGAAGACGTGCTGAAGGACGTCGGCGGGCGCCATTACAGCCGCCTTGAAAACTACTACCTTGACGACATTGCGCGCGTGAACGCGATGGCGGACAAACGCGCCAATGAAAACAACCAACCGGCGCAAAAGCCTAAATTCAAGCCGAACTATAAACTTTAACCTGACCTATACCGACTGGAACCATCATGTCCGAACCACGCTATGTGCTTTATAAAAACGACTTGCCCGACGGGCTGACCTTCGGCGACACGCTGGCGGTTGACAGCGAATTCATGGGGCTGAACGTCTGGCGCGACCGCCTGTGCCTGCTGCAGATTTATGACGGCAGCGAAGGTGGCAAGACGCACATGGTGCAGTTTGACAAGGACAATTACGATTGCCCGAACGTCAAAAAGCTGATGGCCGACGCCTCGAAGAAAAAACTGTTCTACTTCGCGCGCGGCGACATGCGGTGGATTGGCCATTACCTTGGCGTTATTCTTGAAAACGTCTATTGCCTGAAAATTGCGTCGCGCATCGCGCGCACCTATACGCAGGCGCATGACCTTGAAGACGTCGCCAAACATGTTCTGGGCGTCAAAATTTCCAAGGAACAGCAATGCACCAACTGGGGCGCGCCGGAATTGACGCATGCGCAGCTCGACTACGCCTGCAACGATGTTATCTATCTGCACGGCATTCAGGAAAAACTGGACGAGCTTTTGGCGCACGAAGGCCGCACGCACATTGCCGACGGCCTGTTCAAGGCGCTGCCCGCCGTGGTGCGTGCCGACCTTGCCGGCTGGTCGCACGAAGATATTTTCGCCTATCACGTTCCCAAGCCGTAAGCACGGGGCAGGGAAGAATCTGAAAACGCCGCAGGCTTGTGGCGTGTAGCATGAAGGGTAATTTTATTACCTTTAACCTTTGGAATACTTTTCACTCCATGCGCGGCCGGGCAGGGGGCGATTCCTGAGGATAAGAGATATAAACCATTGAAAATAAAAAGAATAATCGCGTTTGCAAACGCCGGAAATATTGGATAATGTGTCACCGTAATCGTTAAAAAATTATTGACATCCGCGCTTGACATTATGTCATCGCTTTTGTAATTTTGTCGCGATTAAGAAAAATAACCAGTCACGCAACCCCCATCGTTGGTGTACCCATAGATTCACCGAGGAGCCTTTCCAGATGATGAATAAACAGCACAGCGCCGAAGCAGATTTTAACCGCAATGCGGAAGACGGCGGCGAACCGAAAGACAGCCAGCGTATGAAGCGCGCGCGCGGTGGCGTGGTTTACTTCGAAGATGCGGAAGAAGACCTGCGCAAAGAAATGCTGCGCATCATGGACCCCATCGACAAAGCGCCCAACAGCTTCGAAGCTGTCATCAGCTATGGCAACGCGCCGCTCGACAAGCTCGGCAAAGTCGCGAACGAAATGATACGCGTCCAGACCAAATTCAACACCGAAGTCAACGTGATGGCTTCCGCTTTCGACAAACTCGAAAACGGCATCAAGGACATGAACCTTGATACCTTTGGCGAAGCGACCCGCAAAGCACTGCAAGGCATGGCCGGCGCGGCCGGTTCGGGCGTGAAGGGCGTAGGCAAATTCATGCGCGGCATGTGGGACAGCGTTTCGGGTGCCAAAGCAAAGCGCACCGAAGACGAAAAAGTCGTCAAGGAAATGCAAGAAGCGCTGCCGCAGATGCTCGAAGACCTGCTGAAAATGGTCAAAAACATCGAAAGCACGGAAAAAGGCATTATCGAAGTGACGCGCGAAGCTGAGAAGCTCGGCAAGGCGCGTACCGAAGCCACCCGCGAAATCTCCATCTACCTCGGCGCCGGCAAAGAAGTTCTGCGCCGTTTCGATGAAGACTACATCAAAGAAGCAAAAGAAGTATTCGAAGAGACGGGCGACCCCGAAGATGAAATCTTCATGAAAGAAGTCATCAAGCGCCGCGAAGATTTCGAAGACCGCCTGATGGTTCTCGAAGGCTCCCGCGCGCAGTCCGTCATCGCCGCTCAACAGCTGATGCAGATGATTGAGACGATGGAAGACCAGCGCAAGAAAATCCAGGACATCCTGCGCAACGGCCAGAACGAGTGGAAAGCAATGCTCGTCGCCGCCGGTATCGCCGGTTCCTCCCTCAAAGTCGCGCAGACCATCAAGAAAGCCGACGAAATGGGCGACCGCATGCACGACCAGACCCAGCACATGATCGAGCAAGCGTACGAACTGACCCAGAACTCCAAAGCACGCGGCACCATCGACCCGCAGAAACTTATCGAAGCGGCGCAGCGTCTTGAGCGCCTGCTCGAAAGCGAAGCGGAAAACCGCGAAAAACGCCGCGTTCAAATCGAAGCAACGTCGAAAGCCCTGCGTGGTGCGACCGACAAGCTTATCGAAGCCGCTGAAAGCAGCAACAAAGCCCGCCAGATTGAGGCCGTGCGCGTTGCTGAAGAAAACGCCGAGAAGGCACGCAAAGAGCGTGAAGACTCTGCCGAGGCAAACGACAACAGC
>ERZ761609.1035-NODE-1035-length-27150-cov-18.395719_pt1 | contig 27150 bp, 25 predicted proteins | sample MGYA00511163_ERZ761609 | MGnify/ENA primary metagenome ERZ761609 (study PRJEB28899, sample SAMN02445070) | bioreactor sludge metagenome | biome: EBPR sludge | place: Australia: Brisbane, Thorneside Wastewater Treatment Plant | collected 2011-12-16 ... | reverse complement strand
TTTGATTATTTCCCTCTGAATCAGTTCGTTGAACGTTAGCTGGTCGTTCAGAACATCTTTGGCCTTTCTTAGAAAGTCGAGCTCAGGATCTGATTGGCGAATATCCCAAGTTGTTTGAAGAAACAGGAGCGGAGGATGGTCCTTTGGTTGGAATACGCCGAGAGTGCCATAGCTCTCTAAGTTAAAACTCTCTGATCCTTCTACGCGTTTCATCGTAGCTCTCCGGAATTCGCTAAGTTGAAGTTGAACAGGTTGCCCAGGTGCGAGTTCAATGAACCGAGATATATCTGGTTCGGCGGTGACTCGCACGGGCCAGATTCTTTCGCACGACCAAATCTCCGTAATTCGCTGCAAATACTCGAGCCTAACTTTTTAGAACAACGCGATTCTTTCGGTTCAGGCTCAGGTCAATCTTTGTCTAATTGGTTTTGACTAAGCTCTCTTGACTATTCGCAAACCCGTTCAAGCAATGCTTGAAGTTTTGGGTGTGTTACTGCTTTTAAAAGTGAGCCCTTTTCAAATTCTGGATCTTGGTCCTTAAGTTCTGAATTATACACTGTTGCGACTTGCCAGAGATAGTTGGTGGACTTTTTTCTGCTCTTGAAGGTTTCGTACACTTCATCCAGACCAAAAGTCTTGGCGCAAACCAGTAGCTTGATCATATCACCTGTTCGATTTACGTTCGTTTCCTTTGCTTGAATGATCCCCTCCTCATTGATCGCGAGTCCCTCCCAGATGTTTTTTTGGGATTCACTGCGCCGTTCTCTAACTGGTACAGTGGCATTTTGGTCAAAGATCTTGCTATCCCAAATCTTGTTCAGTTGAGTTGCATAGAATTCAAAAAACTCATTCCAATTGTCTGAATCATATCCGCCTCTTTCTGATAGCATGTCTCTGAAAGGTTCAAGCTTTGTAAACAAGGCACGTTGAAACATAGCCTTAAAAAATAGGTCAGTGTCGCCTTTTGGGCGTAGTTGGGTAGCATTCTGGATAACATTAGACACCTGAGACTTTAGATTAATGCCCGGAAACTTTGACCAAATTCCGGTACCGCTCTCGCATCGCGAACGGACTCGATCCGTTTCGCTCAGGTAGATACAGCGAGCGTGAGATAAATTCGATGTTTCATCTCCAGCTGTACATATTAACTTAAGCTCTCTAAGGAAATTTTCGTATGGCTTCAGTTTCTTTAAAAACATTCCGCAACTTCCACAAATGTATTGAAAGAATAGTTCCCCCAATTCGTTTGCCAATTTCGCGTCCATCGTGAGCCCTGGTGGCGTTTCGCCGTCTTCGATTAGCGAATCTAAGATTGCTTTGGCGTCAGTCGATAGTTTCTCTTTATAGTATACCGGCAAATACGCAGTAGCCTTCGCAAGCTTGCCATCGAATAGATTCTTTTGGATGATTCGGTACAGTGTTGTCGTATTAGTTAGATTCCAAATGTTATCAATTGATTTGGATTCAGTGCGCCAGTCTACGGCCTCTAATGGAAGCTTTGGAGAAGTTTGATCAAACGAACTAAAGTCTCGCACTTGCTCTGCAAGTAGCTTTCTTGTGCAGACTGCAGCCAAGTCGCGGTCATCAAGTATTATCTCTCTCGCCTGGCTCACTTTCACACCCTGCTTGTTGATATCTATAAACAGTTCGCGAGCCGTTTGAACAACACTACGGTCGGGCTGTAGTTCGCCGAAGTGTATGAAGGTTACAGGGAAAAATGATGTAGTCCGATCTGCATTTGCTGGGCTTGCATCTCCAAAGTAATTCTTGATTGCCTTTAATCGATGTTGACCATCTATTGCGACAGCCTTCACGCGTAGAGTGTCCCAGCGTAGAGTTCCTGTGATGCCGCCGGCTTCAAGCTCTGAGAAAAGGATGGCCTCGACACCATCTGCGTTAATGTTAGGTAGCTTTTGGCTTTGTCCGTCGTGCGAGACATCTGAAGACTTGAAGGAGTGCGGGTATGAGTCAAATCTTGGCATGATCCTCTTTTGATTGTTATCCCATGGGACTAGAGTGACCGTGATTGGCGGGAAAAACTTAGTTTTTGTTGAATTAAGCAGATAGCCTTGCACGATATGCTTTTCTACGCGGTCCTCATTAATGTCGCGTTGGAACAGTTCCTCTAAAGTTGCGCCAGTTGGCTCAATGACGTCATCCATGAAGAGCAAATTCGATATGATGAACTGTGCGCTGAGCGCCGTGTTGAAGTAATAGACGGGAATTGGATTGCGACAATCAAACTTTCCGAATGTAAAGTAAGCGGGTTGGGTAAGAGTATCCTGTGGCCTAGCTATAATTGGGCGCATGCTTCCTCCGGACTGTATGGATTACTTCTTCTGATTGAACGGTGGTCGATACAGGTAAATTAACAAACTCTCTAGCTCGAAAATGTACTGCTCGTCCCAGTCAGACTTTGCTTCAATCCAGGCGATTCTCATTCGTTCCAGTATAGAAAGGTCGCCGAACGCATGTCGTACTCTCTCGCTGAATTGTGTTTTGCCGTCGTTGTGTTCTTTCAGTCTATCAGAGATTGGTCGTTTCGCAGAGATCCCAATATATAGGGGACCGTTTGCCAGATGCATTTTCATGAGCTGCTTCTTCAGTGCCTGACGGACGGGCTTTTGATGCCAAATCTCGCTAGTTAGCGCAGGTGACAGAGAGGAGAGTGTAACTTGTGTCTCAACGGAAGCCGCCACGCCGTACGCTTGGCGTGCTGTGAGTTTGATTTGATTGGCCTGGTTCACCCAATCCGCGCAAGTCCGCAGGGATTGTTCAAAATTTGACTGCTCATCGACATTAATATCTGGAAGCGGGAAGAAGAATATGTACAAGCCCGGGAAGTTTAGGTCTTCTAAGCCCTGGCTTAATCTTAGCAATTCCAGTTGTTCCATCTTAGTTTAATCCTCGTTGAATGAACAGTTGTTCGGCAGTCCAGAATTTCTCTTGCAAACTTCCAAATCGCTCCGACATACTTCCATGTCATGAGCTACAACTACGTGTTTACAGCGATCCGAGGGAAACAGGCTGGCCGCGACTACTATGTGGTGATGTGCCCGCTTAAACTTATTCCAAAAATCTTTCTCTTTGATGAGGCGGAGTTGCGCGCGGAAATTCGCGCTCAACGAGTTCTCAACAAAGCGCGCGTGCCGGAGATTGGCGAGTATCTCGCCGAAAACCCACGCGACTATGTCCTATCCAGCATCACGGCCTCCATTGATTCGGAGGTCAATTTCGAGTCCTTCGAGAAGGGTCAGCAGCCGGGCTTTGACGCTGGCAAACTGATCGTGCCGATGGACGCTCGCTTCTTGATTAATGATGGTCAACATCGTCGTGCAGGGATCGAAGAGGCGTTGAAGCTTCGTCCGGATCTCGGTGAAGAAACCATTTCGGTAGTGTTCTTCATCGACACAGGCCTACGTCGAGCGCAGCAGATGTTTGCGGATCTCAACCGTCATGCGGTGCGACCGACCATGTCCATTGGAGTTCTCTATGACCATCGCGATCCGCTCTCTCGCCTGACACGTGAAGTGGTAGAGAAGGTCGTGGTTTTTGGTGATCTCGTGGAGAAAGAGAAAACGACGATCTCCAATCGCTCAACCAAGCTCTTCACTTTGAGTGGTGTCTACCAGGCCACTCGCGTTCTCCTCGGGAAACGCGAGGACGATCCCGTGACAGACAAGGATGCACGTCTTGCGGTAGAGTTCTGGGATGCTGTTGCATCGCAGATCCCTGACTGGGGTCTTGCCAAAGCGCGCCGCGTGGCGCCAGCCGCTCTTCGAGAAGACACGGTTCATGCTCATGGAGTGACACTTTTAGCACTTGGGATCATGGGTGCTTCGCTCTTAAGCACAGACCCATCGAACTGGAAGACAAGACTCAAGAAATTGGTAAAGGTCGACTGGTCACGAAATAATCAGATGTGGGAAGGGCGTGCGCTCGTGGGCGGCCGTGTTTCCAAGTCCCAGGTGTCTGTCCGCCGGACTGCGAATTACCTCAAACAAACTTTGGGAATCGCGTTGACCGCAGAGGACCAAAGATTCGAATCTTCTCAACCTTCTTTGGCGTCGCCATCGAGGAAATACAATCCCAAAGGGAAATCGTCGCGTCGGCCCTTGGCCAACGCCTGACTGGGAGACTCGCAGGGATCTGATCCCTGTGAGTTGCACGTTGATGTGAGTTTCGGATCCAGGTGTGGGGCCCGGATCCGTGAGCTCAAGCCGAAGCGGGAGGGGACATGTCGACGAAAAATTCAAAAGCCAAAGCGGATCGCCGCGACTCCAACACTTTGAAGTCGACTTCTAAGGAAGGCGCGCGAGTTGAGGCCAAGACCGATTCGATTGGTATCGCGCAAAAGGGAAGCTTCTTTGATTCGAGATCCATCAAAGATTTGATCAAAGAGGTTCAAGACGTCTATTTGGCCGACTCGCGTCCCTGGGTCGTGGGCTATTCGGGCGGTAAAGACTCGACCGCCGTTGCGCAGTTGGTGTTTTACGCGATCGAGAAGCTCCCCGCTGAGAAGCGAAAGAAGAAAGTTTATGTGATTTCTTCGGACACTTTGGTGGAAACGCCAGTGATCGTGAATCACATCACAGACTCAATGCGCATGATTGGCGAGGCGGGCAAAGCGAAGTCTTTGCCGATTGAAACTGAGATTGTGAAGCCAGCGATCGATGAGACCTTTTGGGTCAACATGATCGGGAAGGGCTACCCGGCACCCACGAAGCAGTTTCGTTGGTGTACGCACCGGATGAAAATTAAGCCTGCTAACAAATTTATCCTCGATCGCGCGAGTGAAAGCGGTGAGGTCGTGGTCGTCTTGGGTGTGCGCTCAGCGGAAAGTGCAACTCGCCAGCAAGCCATCGCGCTCCATAAAATCCCCGGGCAGTTGCTCTCTCGGCACTCGACACTTCCGAATGCCTTTGTCTATGCGCCAGTGGTGGACTTCACGACAGAAGATGTATGGACATTCCTGTTGCAAACGCCGAACCCCTGGGGCGGTGACAACAACAAGCTTCTCGCCCTTTACCGAAACGCCCAGCAGGGCGAGTGCCCCTTGGTGATCGACAACACCACGCAGTCTTGCGGGAACTCGCGCTTTGGCTGCTGGACCTGCACGGTGGTGAAGGCCGACAAATCCATGACGGCCATGATTGATAATGGCGAAGAATGGATGGAGCCGCTCCTGCAGTTTCGTGAATTTCTGGCGGCGACCACAGATCCGGCCGTCAAAGAGCAGTATCGCGACTACAAACGTCGTGATGGACGCGTCATGATTCAAACTCGTGGCGAAGCTGCGGGTGAGGACTCGGTTGTCTTGGGTCCCTACAAATTCGAAGTTCGTCAGGACATGTTGCGCAGACTTTTGTTGATTCAAAAACAAATCCACGCGACGCAGCCAACTTTGGAACTCATCACACGTGAAGAGCTTCGTGAGATCCGCAAGCTCTGGATGGCCGAACAGCAAGATTGGGCGGACTCGCTCAGCCGAATTTTCTTTGAGGTCTTTGGCTTTGAGTTTGAAACGCCGCTTGATGAAAAGCCTCGCTTTTCTTCAGACGATTTGGAGCTTTTAAAGGGCTTAGCCGGAACCGAGGGTGTGTCGTGGCAGATGGTCGCGCAGCTTTTGGAAATTGAAGCTGAGACCGACTCCATGGCCCGTCGATCCAACATCTTTGGGCGTCTTGAGAAGGTACTCGGTGAAGCTTGGGGAAGTTTGGATGAAGAGGTTCAACGTCTCAAAACGCTCGAGCAAATGAAGCTGAAAGTTCGCAACGATTCGACACTTCGAGGGGAGGCTTAACATGCGATTTGAAAAGCTGATCCTCGAGAACATCGGACCTTTTGCAGGCCGAAATGAAGTGGATCTGAGTGTCGCGCGAAAGGGCCGAAAGGGCGTTGTGCTCTTTGGCGGTCAAAATGGTGCAGGTAAAACTAACATCTTGGAATCGATCAAGATCGCCCTCTATGGCCGTCGCGGCTTGGGCGAAAGAGTTTCTGAGTCGGTCTATCACGACGAGATTCGCCATCGTTTGCATCGCGGAAATCGCGCTGACGATGCGTCGATCGCGGTTGGCTTTGAGTTAGCGCGGCGTGGAGATTTGCATTCGTACTTGGTGACACGAAAATTTCGTCGCCGAGCGGATGACGCCATTCAAGAAGAGCTGGTGATTTTGGAAGATGGCTCCCCGCTTGCGGCCGTGCCGTTTGAGCATTGGCAAACCTTCATCGATGAGATCTTGCCTGCGAATCTTTCGCATCTTTTCTTCTTTGATGCCGAGCGGATCAAGGAATTGGCGAGTGAAGATGAAGTCGCTTCGGCACGCGCGCTCGAAGACGCCGTTCAAGCCTTGTTTGGTTTGGGTGTTGTTCGTCGCTTGCAGGTCGATCTACAGAATCTTGAGCGACAAATCGCATCGCGTGGATCCACGGAAGCAGCGAAGCTCGTGGAACAATTGAATAACGAACGTCAGGCGATCTTGGCGCGTCGAACGCAAGCGGAAGAGAAAGTCCATCGCGTCCAGGATCAGCTGTCGCGCGAAAGCAGCCGTAAGCTTCGGCTTGAGGAGACTTTCAGACAGCAGGGTGGCACTTATGCCCAGCGCCGCGAAGAGCTTTTGACTGCGAAGACGCGAGCTGAGACGCAGCTTGAGCAGCTCAAACAACAAATCATCGCCGAAGTCGACGACAAAGCGATCTTCCTTGTTTGTCGCGATCTCTTGGCGGACCTACGCGCAGATCTCGAAGCCAATCAATCCGCACAAGGAGCCGTCGCGGCTTCACTTGTCCTTGATCAAGTGAAGGCGACAGCATTAAAGAAGCTCTCCGCCCAGGCGCTGAGTAAATTCGATAAGAGTCTCACGGATGCGCAGCGGGCCAAGTTATCGGCCTACATTGAGGGCGTTTTGGCTGATCTCGATGTTGAGACTTCGCCAGGAAAAACTCGTCGAATTGAACTGAGTTTGGCGGATTTCGGAAAGCTTTTGAATTTGATCTCGGTCATTGAGACGGAGGTCGCCGAACGATCGCGGCGCTTGGCGCTCGACTATGAATTGGCCGCACGTGCCCTTGCGGCGGCCGACGATGATTTGAGCCGGATCCCGACAGCAGACTCTGTGGCGCCGATGATGGAAGAGCTGAATTTGATTTCGCAAAAGATTGGGGCGCTTCAGAGCGAGCTTGCGTTGTATGAGACCAAGCTGTCTGAAGAGTCGCGTGCGCTGGCTGATGTGGACCGCAAACTTGACGACTTGGCATTGAGCTTAGCTGATCAGTCCAACGACAGCTTGCTTTTGACCCGAGGTTCGAAGGCGAGACGAGTGGCTCAGGCTTTTGGTGTGGCACTTGCGGAGAAACGCCTTCGCGCGTTAGCGGATGAGACTCTGGTGATCTTCTCTCAGCTCGCGCGAAAAAAGGATGTTGTGAGCCGTCTTGAAATTGATCCTTTGAGCTATCAACTCAAAGTCTTTACCAAGACAAATGGCCTGATGCCCAAAGATCGATTCTCGGCCGGCGAGCGACAGATGCTGGCGATTTCGCTGTTGTGGGCGCTCTCGAAGCTTTCAGGCCGTGCGCTGCCGATCGTGATCGATACGCCATTGGGTCGATTGGACTCGCAACATAAGACGAGCTTGGTTAAGAACTACTTCACGAAGGCAAGCCACCAAATGGTGGTGCTGTCGACAGATGAAGAGATTGATGAAGAGTTCTATGCCGAATTGAAGCCGTCTTTGGCGCGAACCTATCGGCTTGAATTTGATGAAAAGCACGAGCGAACGCAGATTCATGAAGGCTACTTCTGGAATTGAGGGCGATTCATGGCACTACCGAATAAAATTAAATTGAGCGAAGAAGCGACCCAGCGGATGAAGTTCATCAAGTCCAAGACGCAGCTTGAGGACTGGATGATTGCTCGGTTAGGGCTCTGCTTGTCTTTAGGTGATCGACAGCTCGTAGATCTTCGAAAGTATTTGGTCCAAGGCGGAAAAGACTCGAAGGAGTACAATCGCTATACGATCTCCGGTGAATTCGACCTTCTCTTCCATCAACTGATTTTGACCTACCGCGATCGCTTGCAGATTGAGGATCTCGACGAAAGTGACTTGATGCGGGCACATCTGAATCGCGGCATCATGATGTTGGGTCGTCAGGTGCGCTCTATCGGTGATGTGGCGCAGATGTTGTCCAAAGAGGGCGCCGTCGCTGCACTGGATGCGGACTGAGATGAGTTACGTCTACTTCGACCACAATGCGACGACACCTTTGGCGGATGAAGTCCTCGAGGCTATGATTCCGGTTCTCAAAGATAATTTTGGAAACCCCAACAGTCGTCATAAGTGGGGAAGTGAGGCGGCTCAGCTTGTCGAGAAGGCGCGCGATCAAGTCGCTGAGTTGATTGGTGCAAAGAGCCGGCAAGTTTATTTCAATTCGGGTGCCACTGAGGGCTGCAACACGGTTTTGCGTGCTATTTTCCCATCGATCTGTGGTGTGCGTCGACATGTGGTGATCTCGGCGATGGAGCACGATGCGGTGAATGCTCCGGCGCAATGGCTCACTCGTCATGGATTTGAATTGAGCGTGTTGAAACCGCGTGATCGCCGTGGCCTGATTTCAGCCGCTGATCTGACTGCGGTGGTTCGACCCGATACGGGTCTCGTGTGCATCATTGGCGCGCATAATGAATTTGGCACGATCCAACCCATTGAGGAGCTGGCCCAAGTATGCCGGTCGGCGGGCGCGATGTTGTTTGTCGACGGTGCGCAGATGGCAGGTAAGTGTCCTGTGGATGTCGAAACGTGGGGCGTAGATTTTTTCACATTGTCGGCGCACAAGATGTACGGCCCTAAGGGTGTGGGCGCGCTGTATGTGCGTCGGCGTCCCGATGCGGTCGAAGAGGCAGCGCTGATGTTGGGTGGTGGACAAGAGCATGCTTTGCGTTCCGGTACATTGAATGTACCGGGCATAGTAGGGTTTGGAGCTGCCGCACGGCTTGCGATTCGTGAGTTGTCTAAGGAAGTGTATCGCCTCACCCAGTTGCGTGTTCAGCTTTGGTCCGAGCTTGTAGGTAAGATTCCAGATTTGGAGTTGAATGGTGATCCTGATTCGCGACTTCCTGGGAATTTGAACATCACATTCCCTTCGGTTGATGCAAATTCAGTGATTGCAGCATTGCCGGAGTTTGGGCTTTCGACGGGATCCGCTTGTCATGCGGATTCGGTCACGCCCAGCGCAGCTTTGCTCGCACTTGGACTGAGCGAGCGAGAGGCATTTGCTTCACTACGAATTGGTATGGGGCGGTCGACGACGGCGACGCAAGTTGCCCTGCTAGCGGAGCGAATCGCCGTGGCGGTTCGCCGTGCGCAGAATGCGGTGTTGGAGATTTAGGCGACCATTGTGGCAGGCGACCCAATTAAAGACCGATTTTCTTCCAACCATCTTCCCTAATCTCAAAGCGACCACCGGAGGGGTAGACTGCGAGCAGTCGTCTCGCGAGTCGCTTTGCTTTGGGAAAATTCAAAGGGATTCGATTTTCGAACTTCGTATGACCAAAAGAAAGAGGAACAAACATTTCTCCATCAGGACCTACACTAATGGTGGCTCTTGTATCGCTCCACCGTCGAGCTGACGCAAAGTCTTCCTTGTATTCATCAAGAAAAATGAAGGCCATGTTTCGTACGATCTTCAATTCGGCTTGGAGATCACGGTCTAGTTTCATTCCTAATTTCCTCGTGACGAGTTTATGTTCAATTCTCGTTGTGGTGAATTGCATTGATTTTCGAAAGAACTGGCCGATTGAAGACTGCATTCGTAATGCCAATCCGTAGTGAGCGTGGTTGACTTGGTTCAAGAAGTTGGACCGCTCAATGTAATGTCATCTCTTGCGCAACAAAAAAATTTCCACACTTCTTGCGCCCATCGTAATCGAGAATTGGACCATGTCCTTTGTGAGGTAATGCCCCTGCCTTGACGGAGACGTTCGCTCGTTCCGCGCCGGCGCGGGTCGCGATGCGGCGAGAATCGCGGCGCAAGTGATGTCATCGCAAAGCGAAGGACAGACGCGGCGGGGGTGGAGGCGGATGCAGGTTGCAGCGCACGAGCGCGACGCCATCTCCCGCCGACTCCGACCAAGGGCCCGCAACTACGCCACTCCAACATCAGCTCCGCGCCCACACCCGCAGAGCGAGCGGCGTCGTGAGACTTCAGCGCGAGGAGCGGGCGGGGCGTGGTGTGGGGCGCGCGGGGGCTTGGGACTCGGTGGATGGGGTGGCGGCGACTTGTGGGAGTGGCGCGAGGGGCGAGCGCGGTTGGGGGACGGCGACCTCGTTGATGTGTGGGAGTAGAGCATCTTCGGGGATCAGCAGCAGCTGACCGTCGCGGGGCCAGCGTGAGTTGCTCACGGGGTTGGAGTCGCGCACGAGCAGATGGCAGCGGCCGTTGATCTCGCGGCGGCCGACGATGCTGGAGTAGTGATCGGGTTGACTCGGCTCTTCGGGGCGCTGACCGGGTTTCGCGGGCTCGGGAGGACCGGAAAGAATCAGCGACGCGAAATTGATCATCGCAGGTTGGCGCTCATTGAGAGCCTCATGAATCGTCAGGCCAAGGGGGCCGTCGATTCGGTGGGCATTGGGAATGTTCGGCTGGGCCTCTTGATACTGAGCGATCACATCGCGACGTCGAGTGGTGGCGATCTCGAGGCCGCCGGGCTGGCGAGGTGAGCAAGCCCGCGAGAGACGCGACTGGCCCGCAGGTGTCGCGAAACTTTGCAAGAACCTCTCAAGCTGTGCGGGGTGCATGAGCTCGCGTCGACGTGAAGAGAAATTTTCTTCGAGACAAAGACCTCCGGCGCGTCGGATCAGTTCGTTGGTGCTTTCGACGGAGGCGCCGAGGTTGAGCGAGTTGGACTTCAGTGGTTCGGCTCGCGGGTTGGCGGCGCGATCGCGGCGGTCTTGCAGGTGTGAGCTGAGGCCAAGGTGCAGTGCGGAGTAGTTGACGCAATCATTGTACGAATAGACGTCGGCGAGAGTGTTGGCGAAGCAGTAGTTCGTGCGCAGTTGATCTCGGGCGGCGGGAATTCGGGATGCGCCATTGGGGCAGCGCTCTTCGCGAAGATCCACAGACTCACAGCGATTGATTCGTGGCGGTCTTTCATCGCTTGAATTTGTCCGCGGCGCAGGTGTGGCGCGGACTTCAGGCGTCGCACGCACGCTCGGTGTGGCGCGCACAAGCGGCGTGCGCTCTTCGGCGCGGGCTCTCTGGGTGAAATCTCCGCCAGAGGGCACGATGTGCCAGGCGAGTGTGAAACTGATGAAGAGTAAGAGAGCGCGAGTCGCCGGGAGGGGTTTTGGCATACTCTCATCTTAGACGTGTTTCACTTTGAGATGAAAGACCTCGTCTCAAAATGAGACAAAGACTCTGCAAGTGCCTCGTTACGGCCGCGAATCGAGTGTCAGGCGCTTCACGCCACCGTTGAACGACAAGATGGAGTACCAAAACTCGATGTGCACCTGCGTGAGTGCGCGCTCCGTGGCGGGATCGCGCAGGCGCCAGGCGTGGGGCGCGGCAAGGCCTGTGGCCTCGAGCCAAAGATCCACATGCGCGAAGCTTTGTTTCTTGAGATCGAGCGCGTAAGCGAGACGGAGTGGAAACGCGCGCGCATCCACGGCTGTGCCACTCGGGATTTGAAAGCGAATCGCATCGAGGTTTTTCAGTCCAGCGATGCTGACTCCGCTTTCAAGATGGGCGCGGTGAAAGAGTCTGAGGCTCGACTCATCGACGCTGTCTTCGTATTCGGATTGCGCGTACACCAGACCCATGAAGCGGGCGTACTCATCGTGAAGTGCGCTGATTGAATAGATGAGCGTTGGCTTAAGATCGTTGCGCACTTGCAGGATGGGATGAAGCGCGCCTTGTGCTTCCCAGTGCGCGAGAGTTTGATTTTGCAAGCTGATGAATTGCCGTCGCAAGGGTTCGCGGCGCGATTCCGCGATTGCGAAGCGCGCGTTGTAGGCGTTGATGAGCGTGTTCATTTCGTCATAGCGCGAAGGCGGGTTCGGTGTCGCGGGGGCTTGCGCATGAGCGGGGATCCACACGGCAAGCCATGTGAGCAAGGCCCAAAGTCCGAAGACGGTGATCGCGTTCGCTACGCGCGCCACGCGCGAGGATGGGTTCGGGGCCGTTGGCCTCGTCCAGAGAGCGAGCGAATCAAAATATACTTTGATGAGGGGCAAAGACCAAAGACGACCTGAGTGCATGGCACGACCTCCCGCACGACTTCGCTTTAGGGCGAGAGCCGAGGTGGCGTCCACCGGCGAGGCGGGACTTGTCGATTCTGTAGGGCGGGTGAGGAGCTGAGGCCAAAGTTTGACGGACGACCGAGTAGGCTTTACTTGCGGGCGAGGTTCACGGGCAGGCGGACATGCTGGCGAGGCCGATCCGAGATGAGGATCCGCCGAAGGATGTGAAGAGACCCCCGACGATCACGCGAGTGCCGGTGGCGTTGACGGAGTAGACGTTGTTGTTAGCGCCGGGGTTCCAGAGTTTGGCGTAAGGTAGCAGTGGATCGAGTGCGGCGATGCGTGATCGCGATTGGCCGCCGATGCTTGTGAACATGCCGCCAGCATAAAGAGTGTTCGCGGTGGCGCTCAGTGAAATGACGGTGCCGTTGGGTTCGGGCGCCCAGTCGAGCACTTGTCCTGTTCCGGCGACATCAATTGCGGCGAGGCGACTTCGCGCAAGGCCGCCGACAGTTGTGAAGCCTCCGCCGATGTACAGGGTGTTGCCGATGGCAGCAATTGAGCTCACGGTGTTGTCGATCGGCACATTGAAAGCTGTCGCGGCTCCCGTCGATGCGCTCACGGCGCCCAGACGCTGCCGGGTTTGACCTGAGAGTGTGCTGAATCCGCCTGCCACATAGACCGTGCCATCAATGACGAGCATGTCGTTGACGGCGAGGTTGGCGGCCGGAGCCCAGGCGTTCAGGTTGCCGGAAGTGATGTCAATCGAAGCCAGACGATTTCGAGTGACGGCATTGATAGTCGAAAAGTTTCCTGCAGCGAGGATTGAGTTTTCATGTCGAATAATTTTCGTGACGGTGCTTGAGGCGGCTGGAGCCCAGCTCGTGAGGTTGTTGGTGTCGAGATTCGTATTCATCGCGGCCAATCGTGAGCGGCCCGCGCCGCCAACGCCGACGAAGCCTCCGCCTGCAAAAATCTTTGTGCCTGTGATGGATAGGGTTTGCGGGGCATCGCTGAGCGTGGGCGCCCAGCCCGTGTCCAAGCCGGTTGAGGCGTCGATCGCGGCAATGTATTTGCGAGTGGTCGAGCCATTGACCATTGTGAAGAGTCCGCCGATGAAAATATTCGATCCTTCAACTTGGAGGCTCGTGACGTTGTTGTTCACGTTGGGATTCCATGCCGTCGCACTACCCGTCGTGAGATCGACGGCTGCAAGTCGGTTTCGAACTTGGCCGCCAATGGAAGTGAAAGCCCCGCCAGCATAGATCAAGGATCCAGAAACTTTGATCGCGTTGATAATCCCAGCGGAGTTGCCGTTCCAACTTGTCGCCATGCCAGTGGTGGCGTCGATCGCGGCGATGCGGTTGCGAGTCATACCGCCGATATTTGTGAAGATCCCTCCGGCGTAGACATTGCCGCCATCGCTATCCAAAGCGAGCACGGCGTTGTTCGAATTGGGATCCCAGCCCGTGAGTGTGCCTGCGCTCAAGTCAAATGCCGCGATGTAGTTTCGAGTCGTGCCACCATTCATCGCGGTGAAGTAACCACCGACATAGAGCGAAGATCCGCTCACATGAAGTGCGGAGACATTGGCATTGGGTTGTGGATTCCAGCTGGTGAGTGAGTTGGTTGTTGTGTCGACCGATGCCAGGAAAGATCGAGCGACTCCACCGATACTTGAAAAGTTCCCGGCGACATAGAGAATGCCAGCATTGAAGGCCAAGGCCGCGGGTCCCGAGCTGACGCTCACATTGAGTGGCCCGAGGCTACCGTCATTTTGGATGTGCGCGAGGCCTTGACGGGGAAGGCCGTTGACCTCGGTGAAGGTTCCTCCGACATACCAACCTCCGCTGCCATCGGGAATGGAGGCTGTGACCATGCCATTGGGAAACACAGGAATGTTTTCGACCATGGTCGCCGTGCTGAGTTCAAAGGCAGCGCCCGATGTGCGACGAGCGAGATTACCGTATTGGAAATTGCCTCCGGCGTAGAGGATGCCTTCGTGCAAGACGAGGCTGTAGACCGCGCTGTCGAAAGAAGGATCGAACGGTAAGACCGCGCCCGTCTGCAGATTGACGGCGGCGAGGTTGCTCCGGGTTTGCCCGTTGACCTTGGAGAAGCTTCCGCCGACGTAGGCAATGTCGCCATTGACGGCGACGCTGAGGATGTTGCCTCCGCCGAAATCAAAATTTGGTCCGTGTGTCGAGGGACACTGCGCGAGAGGCGGTGGTTGCAAGCTTGTGTCCTGGAGCGAGCAATTTTCAATCTGCACGGAGTTTGTCAGATTGGCGGTGAGGTCGACGTCGACGTTACCTGGCGCAAGATTCATCGTACGCGTGGCGATGATGCGAGGATAAGAGAGCGAGGCCTTGTCGATGCCGCCACGAAAGTCTGCGCAAGCGGCGGCTGAAGCGGCCTTGAATCCGACCAAGAAAAATTCGCGCGATGGGCCCGAAGGAACTTCGAGAGTCAGTGTTTGTCCAGCGGGAACGCCGCCGATCCATGGACCAAACTTGAAATCGCGAGTGAGGTCTGTCGACGAACACGAGTTGCGTTGCAGAAGTGTTTCAGGTCCGCCGACGGCGACAAGAAAGCAGTTGATCTCGCTGATGCTCCCCGGTTCCAGTGAACTCGACCAAGTGGTTGTTGAAAGTGTGCCCACGCTTTGTTGTGTACTTGTGCCTTTGCTCGGGGATTGCGGGAGTGAAGCAAAGGGTGCGTTGGGTATGCTGATGCTGACTTTGGAGTGCTCTGGGCGTTTTGAGCAGGCGACGATTGTGGATCCGAGTGCGAGGCTCAACAACAGTGAAGGGATCGCGCCGAGTCGGCTTGTGTGTGTTGAGTGCGCGCGTGCGAGCTTGCGGGACTTGGCGGCAGGCCATAGGCGGCAGATGCTGAAATTCAGCTGGGTCCAGTCGACGTGCCTCATGGGTATCTTTTCGGCATTTTGCGGGTTTGAGTTGAACAAAACCTAGACTGTCGGATGCGTGTTTGTGGTTGCGAGATCGTGCGATCATGACTGGGTGATCGTGTACCAAAATGAAACGGAGTTTTTTGTGAGTGGCTTAGTGTACGTGGCGGGACTTTTGGTGTTGTTTCACCTCGCGTATGTGTGGGCGATCTTTCGCAAAGACTTTAGTGTGATCGACGTGTTCTGGGGTCCTAGTCTGGCGTGGGCAGGTCTTTGCGGGTTCTTGTTCGCTGTTGGCTCGGGCATGAGTGAGACTGTGAGTGTGCTGGGGCTTGGGTCGCTCGCCTTGTTGCTGGCTTGGGCTTTGCGCTTGAGTGGATACATCGCCCTTCGCGCTCGCCGCTTGGGAAAAGAGGATGCGCGCTATGCAAATTGGCGCGCGCAGTGGGGTCGGCGGGCGATCTCGATCGCATACGTCCGTGTGTTTCTCTTGCAAGCGGCGATTTCTTTATGGATCGGCGCTCCGGTGTTCGTCGCGTTTCGCTCCAAGCTGGGTCGAGAAGAAACTTCGCTGATTGAAATTGTCGGCCTGCTCGCGATGCTGATCGGCTTCGTCTATGAGAGCGTCGCGGATTTTCAAAAGTCGGCCTTTAAGGCCAAGCCTGAGCACAAAGATCGTATGCTGACCTCTGGTCTATGGAAGTATTCTCGGCACCCCAACTACTTTGGTGAAATTGTGTTTTGGTGGGGTGTGAGCCTGAGTCTCTTTCCGCAGGTCGCGTGGTGGGGCCTTCTGCCTGGTCTCACGATCAATTTACTTCTGCTCAAAGTTTCCGGCATCACCTTGCTTGAGGCCCGCTACTCCGCGCGGCCTGAGTTTGCCGAATACCGCCGGCGCACGCGCGCGCTCTTGCCTTGGTGGCCTCGCGAGTGATCGCGATGGCCTGTGTGTTGCGTTTTAGCGATGGTCGCAGACGCTCGCCTCAATCACTGAGCGGAGTGTACTTCACTCGGTGGATTTGGATCGGGCTTTAAATGAGGCGCGCTCGCAAGTGAGTGTTGAGAGTGCTTAAGTTGATGCGTTCGACGACGAGTCGAGCGTCGCCTTCGACGAGGCCGTGTCGTCCCTTCCAGCACTCGAGTCGTCCAATGGAGGGACCCAAGGTGCCATCAGCTTTAAAGCGATGAAGCTCGAAGATCGCATGAATCGCGCGAGCCGCTCGCAAAGGGCCGCGTGCAATCACTAAGCGACTTCGCGGTGGAAGTTGGGTGGTGAAGTAACAGGAGCTTCGGCCATGCTCGGGGATCGTAGCCGCCAAGAGTTCCACCGAGACGCGCTGAATTCCATTGGTCAAGTTGCTGGCCCCGGTGTCGATGTCTTGAAGGACTTCGATGTCGAAGCGATCTGGATCAATTTGGTCCGCGAGGGCCTCGCCCGAGAAAATGAGCAGTGAAGCTAGCGTGCATGTCAGTAATTTGAGTTTGGTGCTTGGTGCGTTCGGCATGGTGTTTCCTTTTCGACTTGTTGGAGGCTCATCGACTTGAATCATCCTTCGCTTTGTGGAGTTTCGACTTGCGACAAGTGATCGCAGGTTTCTTGAACGCGTTGGATCTTTGCTCGAGGAGTTTGATCGACATAGCTGACGTCGAGATGGATGAGGACGGGACAGTGAGACGAAGCCCGACGAAGCATGTTCAAGAGTCGTGTGTATTCGGGCATCGTGAAGTTTTCGTGGACGGAGAGTGTTCCGGTCGTATTGAGATAGGTGTAGCGCGGGACGCGTGAGGAGAAGTTGCTGTAGATTCGCAGTCGGGCGGCGCCGTTGACGTTAATCGTATATCCAGCAACACCGTAATTGGTCGCAGCTAAATTGTAGTCACTGAAGGCCGAGGGCCGATCCGTGACCGTCAAGACGATGGGTCGGATTGGGGCAGGATTGGTTTCAAATGTGATTCCCTTTTGCTCGGACTGTTGGGCTCGCTGTTCCGTGCGTTGATGGAGGGCTGGCGACGGGTTTCCCGCGATTGCCGTGCTGACGAAGCCAAGGAGTGAGAGGGAAAGAGTGAGCGCGCGGGCTCGATCAGAGCTGCAGGTTGAGATGAATGAATGTGTGAATCGAGACTTCAAGTGGCTCACGTGTGTCGTCCTTTCAAAGTATTTCGCGTCTGTTTCAGTTCGTATCAGTTTCATTTCGCTTCCATGTTTTTGGCCAAACTCGAACTTCGACGGACGTCGTGTTCAGAGCTTTGACCAGCACGGGCCAGAGTGCATGAGGTGAGAGCATGAGCTAGGCCAACGCGGAACGCGAACGAATGGGCTCTCACGGATCGACAGCGAGATGCGAAAGACGCAAATGAGAATCACGCAACTCAAAATTGCCTCATCATTTCAATCTCATGTTCGGACGTGTTCATGGCGAACTGGCGCAAAACGCCATACATCTAGGTCTCTTTGTGACCTTAGGGCCAGTGTCTCGCGACGAGGAGTTCATCATGCGGGTGATTATGCGAAGTTTTCAATTTGTGGCGTGGAGTCTGCTGACGATCGCCTTGTACGGCGGTGCGCAGAGTGCGAGCGCCAGTCCCGTGGCGAGTACTAGCTCGACTCCGAGATCCAGTGAACTCATTTCTGATGCGGATTTGGCGATTCGAATCGTCAATGGCATTCGCGGTGAACTGTCCTCTCGCTTCTGGCGCTGTCGCGATCATCAGGCTGGAAGGCTAGCTTTGATCTCTCGATTGCGCAGTCCTCGCAATATGATCGAGTCCGCTGGATTACATGATTTCGTTTTGATTCGCGTTGAGCGATCGACGAGTGGTGTGGATCCTTTGTTGAATGTGCGGCTCACGCCTGCGGATCATCAATCGCGACGCGTTTTGAAAATCAAAACGAGCGCCGACAAGACACGAATTCTCGAAATTGAGATTGGACTTGAGCGACTTGTTTCGAGGTTCGCAGGGCCGCTGGATAATCCGACTGAAGGTCCCAGCTTTCAGCTTGTCCGTGCGATTCAGTGTCAGCCTTAACTTGCAATCCGGTGTTCTCACTCAAGAGGAGAGATTTATGATGAAGAGCTTGATCATGTCCGTGTTCGCGATGTCGATGATCCCGCAGTTCGCAGCCGCGAGCCCGACCTCGAGTGCTGTTGGGCCAGTCGCCTTGCAAGGTGAAGTCGTCAACGATGCGCAAGAAGTCGGGAAGATTGTCGGTGGCGTCTTAGACAGTATCGCCGTCGGACAATGGAGTTGTCATGATCCTGGTGGACGGGCCTCGACACCTTCGGGCCGGACCTTGCTGGCCTCAGTCCGAGCGCAAACCGGCAGCTTTGGCGCATGGCAAGTGCTGCGCGCATTGCCTGGTACACAGCCGCTTCTTCGCATCGGCACAACCAGCGTTGATGGCCAGAGTCGAGCTCGCTTCATCATCACCACAGACGCTGCACGCCAGCGTGTGGTGGATGTGCTGATCGAGATTGAGAAGCTGACTTATTCGCAGAGCCCAACTTTGGATCGGCCTCAGCCGACTCGCGACTTTGTCATTCGGCAATCACTGCTCTGCATTCGCATGTGAAGCTGCCTCGAGTTCAGTTCGATGAACCGAGAAGTTGCGGCACCAATTGCGTCGCAGCCCCGAGCATCACTTCATCAAAGGCCGTCGCGTTCTCCGCGGCGGCGAGATTCAAGAGAATTCGTCGGCAATGCGGAGGAGTCGCATTCACCAACATCGCCGCCGGATAGACCACGCCTGAAGTTCCGATTGCAATGAACACCTCAGCGCGACGAGCGAAGTCGAAAATCTCATCGAGATGCAAGGGGACCTCGCCAAACCAAACGATGTGAGGCCTGAGGCGCCCGGGCATCTTGCTGCGCGGGTGAACGCTGCTTTGATCGAGATCGTCGGTCCAATTCAGGACTTCGCCGCGATCCAGGCAGCGCGCCTTTATGAGTTCGCCGTGCATGTGCAGCAACCGCTTCGAGCCAGCTCGTCCATGCAAGTCATCGACGTTTTGCGTGACCAAAAGAAACTCGCCGCCTGAAGCGATGTGCTGATGCTCGAACTTCGCGATCGCGACATGCGCAGCGTTGGGTGTAACCTCGCGAAGCGAACGCCGTCGCTGGTTGTAGAAGTCATAGACGAGATCAGGATCGCGCGCGAAGGCCTCGGGCGTGGCGACGTCTTCGATGCGATGCCCTTCCCAAAGTCCGTCGGCATCGCGAAAAGTTTTGAGCCCAGACTCCGCAGAGATCCCCGCGCCAGTCAGGATGAGTACGCGTTGGTGAGCGAATGCTTGCGACATCGGGCTGTGCCCTCAGTTCCACTCGATGAGACGCGGGTCTCGTGAACATTCGAGCTGAAGATCTCTGAGGCTAGTGCGCGACTGCAAGGCGCGCGGTAGTTTGATCTTGCCGCATCCACCATGCGCGCCGTCTTGTCCGCGCGCACCTTCGGGTGCTGACTCCGCTTGCGGGCCAGGCGATGCGGGGGCGCAAGCGCTGTCGGTGTTCACGCCTGCTGCGCCACCTCGTCCGCCGGGTTCGCCGAGTCCACCGCGCGAGCCCTGTCCGCCTTTGCCGGGTTTGAGTTCGAGACTCAGTTGCAGCTCGCCAAGCTCCGCGATGTCGAGTTCAACTTCACTTGTGCCGATGCCGGGAAGTCCCGGTCGACCATCTTCACCTCGGCGCTGGCCCGGTCGTCCAGGCGAGCCGTTGGTGGGAGGCTTCGTGCAAACTTTGTTGCAGGTTTCGCCGACGGTGTCGGGGCTGAGTCGGCTCGCCGGTCGAGGCCGACACTCGACTTGCACCTGCGCCGCTTCGCCGGGCGCGCCGTTGAGTTGCGGATTCGCTGCGCGCGGAGGCGGCTGCACGCCGTCGTCGCCATTGCGTCCTTCAAGCACGAGATTGAGATGTCCGCCGCGCGCGGACTGGGCTTTGAGGCGGAGCTTGGGGGCTTTCCAGTGTTCGGGTAGGCGCTGGGTGAAAATTGACTCATTGGGTAGCACTCGAATTGATGCTGTTCCTTCAATGATTAGCCCACTTAGGTTCAGGTCGGTGTCCGTATCGATTGTGAGCAATGATCCATTTAACATGAACAGTCGGCCAATTGGAGACCCAGGATGATAGTTCAAATTTGACATCACTACTGAGACGACTTCTGAACGCTTGATCTCGAAGTCTCTAGGGCAAACCCCGCTAATGTCGTGAGAAGCAGAGAATCCAGAAAGTGGAGAGTTAATCTGAATTGTTAATTCAAATGTGCCTGAGGCAGGGCAGTGGCCGACTACCTTGTAGGTCTGGTCTTGCGCTGACACTGGCTCATATTCGGGAGGACCCAAAGGCCGACCCGCGTTGTCCAGTGGGCGAACTCGCGTGATGTTCAATGCGACGTCTTTGCCAGCGGGCCAGTGAAGTCGAATGAGATAGTCATTGGGGCGCTCTTGCGGCAGGAACTCGATGCGGAAGTCGCGCTTCGAAATGGTGTGCTTGTTGACGGCCTCGCGCACCGGCGCGGGGTCGGCCTTTTTCTCAGCATCGGGATCTTCGCGAAATGAGCATCCGCTTGCGAGCGCAACTGCGACTGTGAGCGCGGACCACAGCAATCCGCTGCGGAGAAGCGAAAGCGAATCTCGCTGGGAATTGAAGTTGAGGGGATGTGCGCGCATTGGCGCCAATTATAGAGGGAAAGTGGCGCTCCCGCGACTCATCGCAAGGGTCAAGGTAGACTCTACTTGGTCGTCAAAAAAGTCGACAGCCCCGTGTCCGCCATTTGCGAATCACGGGGCCGTCCAGCAGATCTCATCCGCATACTTCTATCGAGTCGACTTCATCAAAACTTCAGGTTCTCACAAGCCGTGAAGTTCATTTGTGTCGAGTGAATCGGGGTCAGGGTCTCGGGAGTCACGCGCGTGTCTTGATCGCAGACTTCGATCATCGCCGGAACACTCGGAGACAGTGATGCCCACGGATTCGGCTCAAGGCGAGTCCGCGTGCAACGACGAACCTCGGGTCGGTAGTCGTTGACGAGCAGATTCAACTGAACGCTCTGGTCCCTCGTCGTCGTGGTCAGCACATCAATCTGCAAAAGTGGATTCAGCCGGCGATCGACTTCATTCATTCCCAGTACAACGGGACTGCGATGATGAGATTCAACGGCGAGTGTTGCGCCAGCGCGGTACTCGACGTTGCCGCCGCCGATGTAACGAACTCGCGAAGATTGCGTGAGAAAGCTCACGTGGTCCGTGCGAAATTCTTGGGGCGTGCGCAGATCATCATGGAGGCGCGCCATGGAGTGACCCGTGTTGACGATCACGCCTTTGGCCTCGAGCGCGCGAATCTCCGAGCGATCCGTCAAGTGCAAGACTGCCCCTTCAAAGTCCGTCGCCTGCACCATGCGCTGACCGGCTGCCAGCGGGGCGCGCAGATGCAAGATCGCGCGGGCTTCGGGACCGCGGCAAATCACCGGATAGGTGATGGGAAAGCCCACCGAGCCACCCGCGAATGCCGGTGTCATGATGGAAAGTTCGGCGGTCAAACATGCCGCTACCGCGATGGCGCGGGCGATGCTTTTCGGTCCAAGAACATTGAGTCGCATAGTGCCTCCTTGTGGTCGTTATCGTCGAGTCCTGCGAGGCGGAGCCCAATTTCGGGTCGCCTCGGATGAATGAGAAATTGCCAGGAACTCCAGAGGCTGACGATGCGCAGATAGTTTCAAAAATGAAGCGAAATGAGGCGAAATCAAGCTGGGGATTCAGGCGTCGACGAACTTCAGAAACTCGCGAGCTGCGGCCTCGAGGCGTTCGCGCTTGGCGCGATCGATTTTTTCGGCGGCACTGAGCATCACCGACATGCGCGGGTTGCGGGCAAAGAATTCGCGATGCTGGCGTATGAAACGCCAATAGAGGCCGTCGATCACGTCACACCATTCACCGCGCTTAAAGTCGCTCATCTTCAGCCAATAGTTCGATCCGCAAATGTAAGGCTTGGTCGCGAACAGTCCGCCGTCGCTCATGAGACCCATGCCGTAGACGTTTGGGCCCATCACCCAGTCGGCAGAGTCCACATACATCTCCATGAACCAACGATGCACTTCGCGCGGCGCACGCTCCGAGAGCAAGAAGGTGTTGGATAAGTACATGAGGCGTTCGATGTGATGAGTCCAGCCCCAGTGTCGGGCGCGTCGGATCGCAAGATCAACCGGCGGTAGTCCCGTGCGTCCCTCGTACCAAATAGCGCCCACGCGCCCGCGATGCCCCCAGAAATTTGCAGACTCTTGGCGCTCAGAATGATGTCGATAAATGCCGCGAACAAATTCGCGCCAACCGATGATCTGGCGCACGAAGCCTTCCAGCGAGGCAATGGGAAAGTCAGGCCTCGCCTCTGCGTGATCGAGCGCTTCGCGCAGCACTTCGTCAGCAGTGAGTAAGCCCAGGTTCATGAGAGGCGAGAGCGCCGAGTGAAATATGAAATCATGTTGAGTTGAGACCGCATCTTCATAGGGACCAAAGAGCGCAAAGCGTTCGTCCAAAAACTGTTGCAGCCATTCGCGCGCATCCGCGCGACGAACTGGCAGCCAGAAGTTGTCGACTTCACCTGGGTGTGAGGCGAACTCGCGCGCCACAAGTTTCTGCACCTCGCGGACGTGGGCGGTCGGCTGAGGGAAGCGCGGTGGCGGCGGCTCCACCGAGGCGGGAAGTTTTCGGCGATTGTCTTCGTCGAAGCTCCAGCGGCCGCCGGTGGGTTGATCGCGATCATCGACCAACACGCGTAAACGTTTGCGCTGAGTTTCGTAAAAGTGCTTCATGCGCGGAGCCTCGCCAGTGAGGCGCGGATCGGCGGCCAATTCGCTTCGCGTGGTCAGAAAGCCCGGACTGGGGCGCTCGCGCCTTGGCAATTGAAGTCGGGTGGCGAAGTCGAGAAGCTCGCGCTCAAAGAATTGATCTTCCACCTCGGTGTGCACAAGTTCGCGGGGCTTTTTGGCGCGGATGACATTCTCGAGACGCGACCAAAAATCGCCCTCGGCTTCCAGCTCTTCATAGTGCACGCGAATGCCAAGTGCGCGCAGTTCATCGCGATACTCGCGCATGGCGGAGAAGAACAACACGAGCTTCAGTTTGTGATAGCGATAGCGCGTGGCGAGCGCGCGTGACTCGCACATGAACACGAGATCGCGATCGGCATCGAAGTCTTGCAGAAACCAACGCGGATCGTAGAGTTGATCGCCGAGCACGAGATGCAGTCGCATGCTCGAAGAGTCTCGCGAAGCGACGAGCGACTCAAGCCGCTCGAAGATCGTTCAAACAAAATTGGAGAGCTTTGGCCTCGCGCACATTAGAATCCTTCGCGGCCGATCACTTCATCCAGTTTATTGAAGGAGCCCGTCCAGCCCATCGTCATGCCGCTTCGATGTTCGACGAAGGCGCGCACTTCTTCAGGCGTGGAATCGGGTCCGGGTTCCCACTCGACGCTGACACGCGTGCTGTCGGCGGCCTCGGCCACGAGTGTGATGATGGTTTTCATGCTGGCCGGCCAGTTCGGCAGGGCTGGGTGGCTGCTCAGTTTTTCGTCGGCGTCGCAGAACTCTTGGATGTACACGATGCGCGTGGGTGGAGTGATTTCGTGATAGAGGCAGCGGCCGTACATGATCACGCTGCGATCCGCATTTGCCATCGAGTAGACGCAGACGCCACCGGGTCGAATTTCCGCCCGGCGATATTGCATCGTGAAGCCTTGAGGCGGTAGCCAGCGCGAGAGGTGTTCAGGCTCAGTCCAAAGTTTGAAGACTTGTTCGATCGAAGCGGCGAAAGTGCGGTTGATGACGAATCGCTGTTGGCCAGTGACCTGATGGTCGATGTGCTCGGCCAAGCGATCCCAAGTCGAGTTGCCTCCGGCTTGGCGGATGAAGCCTTTGATGCGTTCTGCGGCCTCGGCACTTTCGAGCGTCATGGTCATGTCCATGTGGGTCTGGCCGTTCACTTCTTTGAAATTCACGCGGACGCGAAACAGTGGCGGCGTGTTTTCCGTGGCGCCGTGGTCGTAGACTAAGCGCGCGTGCTTCTCGACCTCATGGTAGAGCGTGATGTTGGGGTAGTCGGTGCCGTCGGGCCCGTGCATGGTGTATTTCCACGTGCCGCCGGGGCGCAGCTCTTTGTGATGTGTCGTGAGCGTGAAGCCGCGCGGTCCCCACCACTGGTGCACGTGATCGAGTTCGGTCCAGGCCTTCCACACAAGGTCCACGGGCGCACGAAACACGCGTTGAATTCGAAGTTCATTTGCGGCGGGCTTTTTGTCCGACATGGCGGGGGCCTTTCTTTGAGGAGGGGCGAGTTTGCGTTCGCTGGCTTCGTGAGGATTTTTTCTGAGTCGCGTACTGTGCGGACTTGGCAGATGGGTTGGGCGACTGCGCCTGCAGGGACTGCAGGTAGTGATCCAGGCGATCAAAACTCGCCTCCCAGTGCGCTCGCACCTCGTCCATCCATTCAGCCGCATCGCGAAGCCCATCGCCATTGATCCGGCAGGGGCGCCACTGCGCCTGTCGGCCTTTGGTGATGAGTCCCGCCCGCTCGAGCACTTGCAGGTGCTTGGTGATCGCCGGCAGGCTCATGGACTTCAAGAAAGGCTTGGCGAGATCCGACACGGGCTGCTCGCCGCTGGCGAGCTTGACCAGGATCGCGCGACGAGTGGGGTCGGCGAGCGCGGCGAAGGTGAGGCTGATCGTGTCGGATTTCATTAAGAGGTTCCTCGTGTTAATTAACTATTTTGTTAAATAACTAATTGGTTAAATATAAGCGAAAAGAGGGCTGCGTGTCCAGCGTCAATTCGGGAGGGGGGAACGGGGGCGGGCAAAGGCACGGGAAAACTGCGGCGCCGAGAAAACGGCGCGTCAAACTGATCCTCAAACTGCGATTGTATAGAAAAGACCTAAAAATGGGGTGATCGTCAGTTCGTGACGTAAAATCAGCCATTTAACCCACACTAGAGGAGAAAAGAGGCAAGAACAGCATTTTTCGCTCAAACAAGCTTTCTGCATCGAAGTGACTCTCTCTGAAATCGCATCCCGACCATCGGGGCTGACCGTTAAATTAAAATCTCTCTTACTCTTCTGATCCGCCGTTTAGCGGCGAACCACGTCTCAACGCTCGCATGTCTCCTAAGTTCACAACGTTCGCCATAGGCTGACTTCCGCCCGAGCTGAACCCTGGGAACTTAAGTGCTTCGGTCGCTCCCGCGACATCGAGGCCTGCGAGCCTGATGTATCGGTTCATGACCTTTTCTTCTGTCCATCCGCAGATCTTTTTCACGATCGGTGACGAGACCCCTGCGTTAAGCAGGTGCGTCGCGAAGCACGCTCTAAGCGCGTGAAAGTTCACCGATGTGATTCCGATCTTCAGGCAATGATCTCGCAAAAACTTGGCGGCTTCGCCGTTACCCCAGCGCGAAACGCGAGGTAGGACGTTCTTCTGCGTGATGGGTGTCTTCTCGCGAAGATCCATCAGCATCGCTTCAAGTTCGGCGTTCATGGGAACTTTTCTCCAGTACCCAGCTTTCGTCGACTTCACGCCCTTCATTCGAGCGTTGTAGGACTTCGAAACCGTGACGAGCTTCTTTTCCCAATCAAGATCGGTCCATTCAAGCGCGTACAGTTCACCGGAACGCATTCCGGTATTGAGCGCCATGAACCAGATCGGATACCACGGATGCTCTTCGGCTTTCGCAGTCTCAAGTAGCCGATGGATCTCGGCCATGCCCAAAATCTGCGGTGGCTTGTCCTCGATATACTTCGGAAGCTGAACGCTTTGCGCCGGTGACGCATGAACACCATTTAGATGTCCCTCATCTATGCCGAATCGAAAAACATTGTTGATTGCCGACTTCATCGAGCGAAGCCGTCCTCGCGAATAGTCTTTTTCTTCCATAGCATTGATGATGCGCCGAACATCGCCCGGCGTGATGTCGCGACAATCGCGTTTGTACCAGTCACTCGTCCAAGCCCTGAGAAAGCTCACCATTTCGCGAAGTATGTCGATCTGCATCTTTGGGCGTGTCGCAGTTCCGCTCCGAAGCGTGACTTCAAAGGTATCGAGCAACTCGCCCCAAGACATTGTCATGTCTTCGAGTCGTGCAAGTTCCATCGATGCTTCGGAGATCATCTGCTTTTCGATCTGCTGCGCTTCACGAAGTCCGCGAATCTGCTTTCGACGCTTTTGGACGCGGGCACTTTTCTTAAACTTACTTTTGACGTCGATGTAGACCTCAAAAAACTTCTGACCATCTTCTACAACTTCTCTTATCGCCATCTCTTACTCCTTTGTTGTGCTTGCGAGGCACTTCGACCGGAGTTTTCAATGAGCCCATCAATCTCGTGTCTATCGAAGTAAAGGCGACCGTAGAGTTTCTTCGGTTCTAACCTTTGCCTCATAACGAGTTTCTTGATGGAAGCACGCGTGGTGCCGAGATAGAGAGCCACTTCATCTGTTCTCAACCATCTTTTAACTGTCAAAGAACGAAGCTTCGCTTCCGCTTGTTCGATCGCGATTTGCGACTGAACGATTGAAAGGTCCGCGGCTACTGAATCGTTATCCATTGTGTTCTCCTTTGGGTTCAATCATTTTTTTGAATTTGGACTTCGCCGCGAATCAGGCGGCCGATAAATTGATCTAGGGTAATTTTGCCGTTCGCCTTCTGGTAATCATCGTGGGCAATGGCTAAGCGATCCTTTTCAGAGTAGGTCCGCTCTTGAAGCTCGGCCAGGTGCCGCTGTTCCACCAGTTTCAGACCGAGCGCAATGAGTTCGGCATCTCGAACTTTTCGTCCAAAAAGCTTTTTGTTAGCTCGTTCTTTCAACTGTGACAGGTGGCGCGCCGTTTCGGCATCGATCTTTTTTAGAAACGTCTGCCTTCTGGTTGCTGGCTTCTTTATCTGCTTGGGTTCGGATTGAGTTTCTGTCGTCATTTTTTCCTCCTTTTGGTATTTGTTTATTTATGAAACGAAATTCGATAGCGACGATCCGTC
>ERZ761609.1033-NODE-1033-length-27227-cov-50.974128_pt1 | contig 27227 bp, 21 predicted proteins | sample MGYA00511163_ERZ761609 | MGnify/ENA primary metagenome ERZ761609 (study PRJEB28899, sample SAMN02445070) | bioreactor sludge metagenome | biome: EBPR sludge | place: Australia: Brisbane, Thorneside Wastewater Treatment Plant | collected 2011-12-16 ... | reverse complement strand
TCGAGCGGACAGATCATGTGTGAATTGGAGCGGACAGATCACATACTAGCGACAAGTTAGCAGAAAGTGCTTGACTCCGGGCAAATGCGGATATAGCATATCCGTAATCTCCTTATTGCATCATGCTCGGTAAAACTTCCATTGCGGCGATCCGGTCTCTGATGTTTCTGGCGGGGCAGGATTCGGCAGTTTGCTGGTCCCCGCGGCGACTGGCCGAGATTCTGGATGAATCGCCCACTTACCTTGCCAAGGTGGTGAGGCATCTGGTGAAGCACCGGATCCTCGATGCCGAGAAGGGGGCCAAGGGCGGGGTACGCCTGGTGCGCCGGCCGGAGGAGATCACGCTGCTGGCGGTTGTGGAAGCTTGTCACGGGCCGATTGTGGGTGACTATTGCCGGTCCTCGCGGCCGAAAAGCAAGCACTGCAATTTCCACCGCGCGGCGCTGGAGTTACATGAAGCGATCACGGGCGTTCTGGGGGGTTGGACGGTGGCGGATCTGCTCGAGCGGCCCGCGGCGGCCGGGGGGTTGGCTGGAGGCGTGCCCTGCCTGATGGCGGGATCCAGGGGTGTGCTGGCGAGGTTGGAGGCGCGGGGATGACGCCCTTGCGCGTGGAGGTTCCGGGGGAGGGGTATCACCGCGGGCTGATTTCGTGCCAGGTGGCCTGTCCGGTTCACACCGACGCGCGCGGCTACGTGCGGGCGATTGCCGAAGGCCGGTTTGAGGATGCCTATCTGATTGCGCGCGGGCCGAATCCGTTCGCCTCGATTTGCGGCCGGGTTTGCGGCGCGCCGTGCGAAGCGGCCTGCCGGCGGGGGAAGGTTCCCAGGGTGGATGATGACGGGGCCTTTGTCGCAGCCGACCGTCCGATTGCGATCCGGGCGCTGAAGCGCTTTGTCTGCGAGTTGCACGGGCCGGAATCATCGGGGGCGGGCAATGTGCTGGAACGGGTTCAGAATTTCGGACCGCCGGTTGCCGCGAACGTCGAGGAAATGGCCTCGATGCTCCACGCCACGGTCGATGGGCGCGTGCGCCGGGCAAACGGACAATCAGTTGCGATTATCGGGGCAGGACCGGCGGGCCTGTCGGCGGCGCATGATCTGGCCCTGTTGGGATTCCGGCCGGTGGTGTTCGAAACCGAACCGGTACCGGCGGGGATGTTGTGGCTGGGGGTGCCGGCCTACCGGCTGCCCCGGGAGGTGATCGAGCGCGAGGTGGAGGTGATCCGGGCTCTGGGGGTGGAGATCCGCTGTGGGGTGACGGTTGGGCGCGACGTGAGCTTTGCGGAGTTGCGGCGCGAGTATGCGGCGGTGATTCTGGCGGTGGGCGCCAAGTCGTCGCGAGGTTTGGGGCTGCCGGGCGAAGCGGGTCCGGGCGTGTTTGGCGGCGTCGATCTGCTGCGGGCGGTTTCGTTGGGAGAGAAAGTGGAGGCGGGCGGGGAAGTCGTGGTGGTTGGTGGGGGCAATGTCGCCTATGACGTGGCGCGGAGCGTTCTGCGCCAGATCGCCTTCGACACGGCGCGGACGGCGGCCCGGATGGCGCAGACGTCGCGGGTCCGGCTGGTGTCGTTAGAAGGTTTGGAGGAGATGCCGGCCGACACGGTCGAGATTATGGAAGGGGATGAAGAGGGGGTGGAGCGGCTGAACGGCTGGGGGCCGGTCGAGATACTGCGCGACGCGGAAGGAGGCGTGCGGGGCATCCGTTTCCGCCGCTGTCTGCGGGTTTATGACGAGGACCGGCGGTTTGCGCCCATCTATGACGATGCGGACCAGCTTACGCTGGAGTGCGACTCGGTGATGCTGGCGGTGGGCCAGGCGCCGCGGTTGGAATTTCTCGAAGACGGGGGCGCGGACATCGAGCAGTTCCGGCCCGGCTGGCCGAAGACCGATCCGAAGACACTGGCCACGACCGCGCCGGGCATCTTTGTGGCCGGCGACCTGGCGCATGGCACCCGGCTGCTGATCGACGCAGTGGCTTCCGGCAAGGCCGCCGCGCGCTCTGTCTATGAGTACCTGATGGGGGTGCGCCTGGAGAGCCACGCCGTAACCGCGCATCTGATCGAGCATCGTTACCGGCGGGAGCCCGGCTATGAGTCGATCCGGCGCGTGCCCGTGCCGCTCGCCCATCCCGAGGAGAGACTGAGCCACCCGGAGGCGCTGGTCGAAAAGGGCTACACGCGGGAGCAGGCGATGCGCGAGGCGTCGCGGTGCCTGGATTGCGGGGTGACGCCGGTGTTTGACGGAACCCGCTGCGTGCTGTGCGGAGGGTGTGCGGATGTGTGCCCCACGCTCTGCCTGAAGCTGGTTCCGCTCACTGAGATCACAGCCGGCGGCGAACTGGCTTCGGTCCTCGAGGCCACGCTCGGCGAGGACGCGGACCTCAGCCAGCATTCCGCGATTTTGAAGGACGAAGACCGCTGCATCCGCTGCGCGGCCTGCGCCATGCGCTGTCCCGTGGATGCGATCACGATGGAGCGCGTTGCCTACACCACTGAATGGAGTTGCCAATGACGACCAAGTCCCAGCCGCGACGATCCCGTCTGGACCCCGAACCCCTGCCTCGCCGCGACTGGCTCGGACTGAGTTCCCTGTGGACGATGGGGGCGGCGCTGCTGTTTGGCGTGGCCGGCATGTTGAGGCTGCCCAAGGCGGCTGTGCTCGCTTCGCCCTCGAAGAGGTTTCGTGTGGCCCTGCCCGAGACGCTCGGCTTGGGCGAAGCGTTCATCCCTCCCGGACGCGCCGTGGCCGTCTTCAAGGACGCCGAAGGTGTGCATGCCGTCTCCACGATCTGCACGCATCTGGGCTGTGTCGTCAAACCGAATCCCGAAGGGTTCGAGTGTCCCTGCCACGGCTCGCGCTTCAAGGCCGATGGCGAGGTCACCCGTGGGCCCGCGCCGCAGCCTCTGCCGTGGCTCAAGGTGAGCGTGAGCGGCGGCGTGGTGACGATCGACGAAGGCGCGACCGTGCCCGCCGGGACGAAGGTGCAGGCATGAATCCGGCGGCCACTGGCAAGGACGCCTTGCGCGAGTTCGTCGGTAATCTGAAGGCCGCCCCGCGCCGGCTCAGGGATACCGCCTTCCGCACCGGTCCGCCGACGACGGACCGGACCCGTTCCACATTCGTCTTCGGCAATGTCTTCCTCCATTTGCACTCGGTCCGCACGCACTTGTGGAGCCTCAAATGGAGCACCACGATGGGCCTTGGCATCATGAGCGTCTCGGCATTCCTGATCGCTCTGGTCACGGGCGTGATGCTGATGTTCTACTACAAGCCCTACCCGGAGGCGGCATACGAGTCGATGAAGGACATTCACTTCGTCGTGCCCACCGGGCGACTGATCCGCAACCTGCACCGGTGGTCCGCCAACATCATGGTGATCGCCGTGATTCTTCACATGGCGCGTGCATTCTACACCGCCGCTTACCGCAAACCCCGGGAGTACAACTGGCTTATCGGCATCGGCCTGCTGGTGGTGACGCTTGGGCTTTCGTTCACGGGCTACCTGCTGCCGTGGGATCAGCTTGCGTACTGGGCGATCACGATCGGGGCGAACATCGCACAGTCCCCGCGGGAAGTCACCGACGCCGTGGGCATCACGGAGGTCTTCGACCCCGGCGGACTCCAGCGGTTGTTGCTGCTGGGCTCCGATCAGGTGGGCGCGGAGGCGTTGATCCGGTTTTACCTCCTGCACATCATGATCCTGCCGCTGGCCATCGCCGCGCTGATGGGCGTGCACTTCTGGCGCATCCGCAAGGACGGCGGCATGGTCCGGCCCGACAATGCGGACGAACTGCTGGAGGGCTCGCGTCAGGAAGAGACTTATCCGGTTTTCACTGAAGCCCCCGTGAAGACTTATCAGCTCGCCGCAGTCGTTAGGGGCAGGACCGCCAACGTTGGCCGCGGACCGGAAAACACCGTGCCATCGATGCCCCACCTGTTCTATGCCGAGCTGGGCGTCCTGATGGTGACGCTGCTGATCTGCCTCGCCCTGTCGCTGGTTTCCGATGCGCCGCTCAAGGAACTCGCGAATCCCAATGTGCCCGAGAACCCGGCCAAGGCCCCGTGGTACTTCCTTGGGCTGCAGGAGATGGTCTCGTTCAGCGCCTTCATGGGGGGAATTGGCATTCCCGCGATCGTATTGCTTGGGCTCGCGCTGATCCCCTATCTGGACCGCGAGACGGAGGGCACGGGCCGGTGGTTCGGCGGACCCGGCGGGTGGCCCCTGGTTCGCCTGTCCGCCATTTTCGGACTCGCGGTGCCGGTTGTCCTTGAAGCGTTCGCCATTCGCTTCGGCTGGCTGCGCGAATGGTTTCCGGAGATTCCGCAACTCGTTGTGACGATCGTGAATCCGGCGACCATCCTCACCTCGATCTACGCCTTGTATTCGATCTGGTGCATCCGGCGATTCCGGAGTACGCGCGCGGGCGCACTCGGGTTGTTCACCTGCTTCCTCGCGGGATTCCTCGTGCTCACCATGATCGGCACCTACTTCCGCGGACCCAACTGGGAGTTCTTCTGGTCTCCCTCGGACTGGCCACGCCATTGACGCCATGAAGAAGAACAAGTACCTCCTCCTGTGCTCGAGTCTCGGCGCCCTGCTGCTGCTGGCAGCCGCGGCCGTTGGCGAGAACTTCCTCAAGGACTGGCGCCGCATCCAGGCGGTGGGCGTCAGTGAGGAAGGCCCGATTCCGGTCCAGTTGCGCCAGGTGGTCAATCCCCAACTCGGGATCGCCGACCGCTGCGTCTCCTGTCACGTCTCCATGGGGCCCGGCGAGCAAAGCGTCCGCGGCGGGGACACTCTGAAGCCCCACCCGCCCGTCGTCCATGACCCCGCTGAATTCGGCTGCACCGTCTGCCACGGCGGACAGGGCCAGGCCACAGAAAAGGCCGACGCCCACGGCGATGTCCACTTCTGGCCCGAGCCCATGCTGGATCGTTCGATGAGCCAGGCGGGTTGCGGCACTTGCCACGCCACTCTGGCCGTGCCCGAACGCACCCAGTACCGCCAGGCTGCGCTCGCGTTCGAGCGGCTGGACTGCTTTGCCTGCCACCGCGTGGACGGCCGCGGTGGCACCATCCGCCCCGACGGCGGCGGCATGGAGGGCCCGGACCTGTCGCGCGCGGGACTCGTTTCCTATGACGCAAACTGGCACGCGAAACACGTGGAAAAGGCCGGCGCCGCACCGGAAGGCGCCTGGCAACGCGCCTTCCGGCCAGTCAGCGCGGGGGATCAGGCGCAGTTGGAAGTGTATCTGAGGACGCGTGTGGCCGCGCCCCAACTGGTGGAAGCGAAGAGCATTTTCCATTCGTCCGGATGCCTTGGTTGCCACAAGGTGAGCGGCACGGGCGGCGACGACGGACCCGACCTGACCGTCGCCGGATTCCGCGACCCCGGCCAATCCGATTTCACCCATGTGCCTGGCCAGCGCCGGATGCGGAACTGGATGATCGAGCACTTCCGCTCGCCCGCGGCCATCGTTGCAGGGTCCCTCATGCCCCCCGTCCCCCTCTCGGCGAAGGAACTCGACCAGCTCACTCTCTACACCCTCTCATTGCGTCGCAAGGAACTGCGTGATGTCTATCTGCCGAGGGACCGCGTCCGGGCGGTCAAGTTCGGTGAGCGGGAATTTGCCGCCGACGGCGCGACCATCTACGGCGCCTTCTGCGCCGGCTGCCACGGCGCTGACGGCCAGGGCCGCCGGGCGCCCGGGCTGACGGCCTTCCCGTCCATCGCAAACCCTGATTTTCTGTCGCTCGTCAGCGATGAGTATCTGGAGCAGAGCATCGCGCGCGGGCGCCCCGGAAGGCGGATGCCCGGATGGCTCAAGGATGGAGGTTTGCGCCCGCCGGAAATCCGCGAAGTCGCAGTCCATCTCCGCAAGCTCGGCGCGACCGCCTACGCGCCGGACGCCCAACCGGCCCGCTGGGTGATGGCGGATGCCGCGCAGGGCGCGCGCCTGTTCGCCGCCGCTTGTGCCGGATGCCACGGAGAAGCGGGCAAAGGCGCAGACGCCCCGGCGCTCAACAATTCTGTTCTCCATGAACTGGCTACCGACCGGTTTCTCGTGGAGACGATCGCGAACGGGCGGCGCGGCACCACCATGCAGGGTTTCCTGACGGCGACGCCCGTCCGCCCTGCTTTCACCCGCGAGGAGATCCACTCCATCGTGGCGTATCTCAGGTCTTTGGCTGGAGGCAAATCATGAGTGGCAAGCTGGACAGGCGCGACTTCCTTGGCATGGTGACGGCAGCGGGTTTCGGCGGCCTCGTCGCCTCCACCCGCGATGCGTGGGGCCTCGAGGCGGTGCAGAACCCGCTCGCCGCTTACCCGGATCGCGGATGGGAGAAGGTGTATCGCGACCTCTGGAAGTACGACTCCGTCTACACCTTCACCTGCGCACCCAACGACACGCACAACTGCATCCTCAACGCGTATGTCCGCAACGGGGTGGTGACGCGCATCGGCCCCTCCATGCGCTATGGCGAAGCCACGGACCTGCTCGGCAACGCGACCACTCACCGGTGGGACCCGCGCGTCTGCCAGAAGGGCCTTGCGCTGACCCGTCGCTTTTATGGCGACCGCCGCGTCAGTGGATGCATGATCCGCGCCGGCTACAAGAAGTGGTACGAAGATGGCTTTCCCCGCGAAAAGGATGGGCTGCCGCCGAAGAAGTACTTTGACCGCGGCCGCGACGAATGGCTGCGCATCTCTCACGACGAAGGCGCCACCATCGCCGCCGCCGTTCTGAAGAACATCGCCGAGACGTATTCGGGCGACGAGGGCAAGCGCCGGCTCAAGGCTCAGAAGTACGACGACGTCTGCATCGAAGCCACCCGAGGCGCCGGCGTCCAGACCATGAAATTCCGCGGCGGCATGCCTCTGCTTGGCATCACGCGCATCTTCGGCATGTACCGACTGGCCAACTCGATGGCGCTGCTTGATTCGCAGGTCCGCAAGGTCGGACCCGACCAGGCGCTCGGCGCCAAAGGCTTCGACAACTACTCCTGGCACACTGATCTGCCGCCCGGCCATCCCATGGTCACCGGCCAGCAGACGGTTGAGTTTGACCTGAACTCAGTGGAGCACTGCAAGACGGTGGTCGTTTGGGGCATGAACTGGATCACCACCAAGATGCCCGATGCCCACTGGCTCACCGAGGCGCGCCTCAAGGGCGTCAAGGTGGTTGTCATCGCGTGTGAATATTCGGCCACCGCCACCAAGGGCGACGATGTGATCGTCGTCCGGCCCGGCACGACGCCCGCCCTCGCGCTCGGCCTCGCCAACGTGATTCTTAAGGAAAAGCTGTACGACGAGGCGTACGTCCGCCAGTGGACCGACATGCCGGTGCTGGTCCGTACCGACACGCTCAAATGCCTGCGTGCCCAGGATGTCTCTGGCGGCGAACTTGCCGCGCTGAAGCAAACCCGTGTGCTCGCCAAGGGGGAGGCCGAACCGCCCGCCATCGCGCACACCGCCACCATCACCACCGCGGCCATGCGCGAGGAATGGGGCGATTACGTCTGGTGGGACCGCGCCGCGAACGCACCCAAGCTTCTGACCCGCGACATGGTCGGCCAGAACTCCAACGTCGCCAATCCCCTCATGGAAGGTTCCGTTGACGTCAAACTCGCCGATGGCAAGACCATCCGTTGCCGGCCGGTCTTCGACCTCATCCGCGAGTACGCCGCGCACTTCTCGCCCAAGACTACCGAGGAAATCACCTGGGCGCCCGCTGCGGCGGTCGAAACCCTCGCGCGCGAGATCGCCCGAAACCCAGGCACGACACTGTTCGCCATAGGCATGGGTCCGAACCAGTTCTTCAACAGCGACAACAAAGACCGGGACACTCTGCTGCTCGCCGCGCTCACCGGCAACATCGGCCGCATCGGGGGCAACGTCGGCTCCTACGCGGGCAACTACCGCACGGCCCTGTTCAACGGCTGTCCCCAATACATCAATGAAAACCCCTTCGATATCGAGCTGGACCCCGCCAAGCCCGCCCGGCCCAAGCAGTACTGGCGCGCCGAATCGGCCCACTACTACAACCACGAGGACCATCCCCTCAAGGTCGGCAACAAACTCCTCACCGGCTCCACCCATATCCCCGCGCCCACCAAGTCGATGTGGTTCGCGAACGCCAATTCGATCCTCGGCAACGTCAAGTGGCACTTCAACACCGTCATCAATGTGCTGCCGCGCATCGAAATGATCGCAGTCAACGAATGGTGGTGGACTGCCTCCTGCGAATGGGCCGACATCGTGTTCGGCGTCGATTCCTGGGCGGAGTTGAAGCACCCCGACATGACCGCGTCGGTCACCAATCCGTTCCTCGTTGTTTTCCCCCGCACGCCTCTCAAGCGGGTCTTCAACACCATGGGCGATATCGAGGTGCAGGCTCTGGTGGGGGAGAAACTCGCCAAACTCACCGGCGACCAGCGCTTCCTCGACTACTGGAAATTTGTCCGCGAATTCAAAACCGACGTTTACCTACAGCGGATCCTCGACCACTCCTCCAACACGAAGGGCTATCGCTTCACCGAACTCGAAGCCAAGGCGAAACAGGGCATTCCCGCTCTGCTGAACAGCCGAACCACGCCCAAGGCCGTCGGCTACGATCAGGTCACCGACTCCAGGCCCTGGTACACGAAGTCCGGCCGCCTCGAGTTCTATCGCGACGAGGACGAATTCATCGAAGCCGGCGAAAACCTTCCCGTCCACCGCGAACCCGTTGACTCCACCTTCTATGAGCCCAACGTGATCGTCGCCCCCAAGCACGAAGCCATCCGCTGCGCCGGTCCCGAACAGTACGGCGTCAAGCGCGATGACCTGAGCTGCGAAACCCGCTGCGGCCGCAACGTCGTCCTCACCTGGGACGAAACCAAGAAGACCGCCCACCCCCTCGCGAAGCAGGGCTTCAAGTTCATCTTCCACACCCCCAAGTACCGCCACGGCTCGCACACCACGCCCATCGACACCGACATGATCGCCGTCCTGTTCGGTCCCTTCGGCGACCTCTACCGGCAGGACAAACGCAACCCCTTCGTCACCGAGGGCTACGTCGACATCAACCCCTCCGACGCGAAGGAGATGGGCGTCGAGGACGGCGATTACATCTGGATCGACCCCGATCCCGAAGACCGCCCCTTCCGCGGCTGGCAGAAGGACAAGAAGAACATGGAGTTCGCCCGCCTGCTCTGCCGCGCCCGCTACTACCCAGGCACGCCCCGCGGCGTCACCCGTATGTGGTTCAACATGTACACGGCCACCCCGGGCTCCGTCCAGGGCCAGAAGGAGCGCGCCGACGGCCTCGCCCGCAATCCCCGCTCCGGCTATCAGGCCATGTTCCGCTCCGGCTCCCACCAGTCCGCCACCCGTGGCTGGCTCAAGCCCACCTGGATGACCGACTCTCTCGTCCACAAGGCCATGTTCGGTCAGGGCCTCCGCAAAGGCTTTGAACCCGACATCCACTGCCCCACCGGCGCACCCCGCGAAGCCTTCGTCAAAATCACCAGGGCCGAGCCCGGAGGCCTCGAGGGCAAGGGCCTCTGGCGGCCCGCGGCCCTGGGCATCCGGCCGCGCTACGAATCCGAAGCGATGAAGCGCTACCTCGCGGGCGGCTACTTCAACAACGGCAAGGAGAAGGCATAATGGCACGCGTCTATAACTGGCAACTCGGCCGCGAAATGTCCTACTGGTATCCCGAGGCGCGTCCCAAGCGCCAGTTCGCCGCCGTCTTTGACACCAACAAATGCATTGCGTGCCAGACCTGCACGCTCGCCTGCAAGACCACCTGGACCTCCGGCAAGGGCCAGGAGTACATGCTCTGGAACAACGTCGAGACCAAGCCCTACGGCAGCTACCCGCTCGCCTATGACCTGAAGCTCCTCGAGATGCTCAACAGCCAGCAGTGGGAAGGCGAGAAGTACACCGGGCAGACCGTTTTCGAGTCCGCCCCCGCCGGCGAGCGCGTCCTCGGCTGGCGTCCCGAGCAGCAGGACTACGCCTACCCCAACGTCGGCGAGGACGACTGCGCCAATCAGGTCGATACCGGCGCACTCATGAAGCTCCCCCACATGAGCTGGTTCTTCTATCTCGCCCGCATCTGCAACCATTGCTCCTACCCGGCTTGCCTTTCCTCCTGCCCGCGCGGCTCCATCTACAAACGGCAGGAGGATGGCATTGTCCTGGTCGATCAGAACCGCTGCCGCGGCTACCAGGAGTGCGTCAAGGGCTGCCCCTACAAGAAGGTCTTCTTCAACCCCATGACCGGCACTTCCGAAAAGTGCATCGCCTGTTACCCGAAGATCGAACAGGGCATCCAGCCTCAGTGTTTCGTCAACTGCATCGGCAAAATCCGCCTGGCCGGCTACATCTCCCGGCCCGAACAGGCTCGCGCCGACAACCCCATCGATTACCTGGTCCACATCAAGAAAGTCGCCCTGCCCCTCTTCCCCCAGTACGGCCTCGAACCCAACATCTATTACATTCCGCCCATCCACGTTCCGGACAACTTCAACCGCCAGCTCTTCGGCCCCCGCGCCGCGGAAGCCGTCAAGACCTACCGCAATGCCTTCAATGACCGTGATCTCGCCGGCCTGCTGTGCCTGTTTGGCTCCACCGAACGCATGGTCACCCGCTTCACGCGACAGGGCGACATCGTCACCGGCATCGAGGACTCCGGCGCGGCCGCCGTCCGCATCCCGATGAATGAACCCGTGCACATCCGGCCCGCCCAGGATCCGCGCAATCAACTCGTCCGCATCAACTGCCCGTGAGGTTTTGACCATGAAGACCACCACCGTATTGCTGATCGTCCTCCTCGCCCTCGCCGGTTGCAGCCGCGGCCCTGAACTGGTTCCCGAGGTCGTCGCCCTGAAGACCGGCAAACTCCCCGCCAGCCCGGACGATTCGGCCTGGGACCGCGCCCCCGAGCACGTCGCGCGCCTGCTTCTTCAGGACCTCGTTGAGCCCCGGCAGATGAAGGCCACCACTCAGGAAGTCCGAGTCCGCGCACTCTCGGATGGGGCTCAGGTCGCGTTCCGTCTCACCTGGGCGGACGACAATTCAAGCGACGCCCCTGGCCCGGCGAAGATGGTCGATGCCTGCGCCGTTCAGATACCGGCGCAGCTCAGCCCCGAACCGCCCGCCCCGCAAATGGGCGACGATAAGGGCCTCGTCCAGGTCACCTATTGGCGCGCCGACTGGCAGGCGGCCGTCAATGGCCGCGGCGATTCCATCAAGGATCTTTACCCCAACGCAGTTGTTGACCATTACCCCTTCGACGCCCAATCGCTCGAAAAGGGCTCCGACGCGCAGAAGGAAATGGCCCAGCGCTACGCCCCCGCTCGCGCCCTCGGCAATCTTCGCGCCGGCCCGCGCGAGAAACCTGTCGAGGATTTGGTCGCCAATGGACCCGGCACCCTCAGCCCGGGACCATCCCTCGATTCCGCCGGCAGCGGCCATCACAGCAAGCAGGGATGGGCGGTTCAAATCAGCCGCAAACTCCCCGAGGGCCTCAGCGGGAACGAACGCACCCAGATCGCCTTCGCCGTCTGGCAAGGCTCCGAACAGGAATCGGGCGCGCGCAAAATGCGCACCGGATGGATCCCGCTGGTCGTGAGGAGCCCGAAATGAGGGAAGCCCCTCGCCAACTTCTCCAGGACGCCGCCGAATGGCGCCTCCTCGCTCTGCTGTTCGAATATCCTGCCGGCGATTGGCGGCGTCACGTGGAAGCCGTCGCCCCCGAAATCTCTGACCCTCTCCTCACCGAAGCCGCCCGGGCCGCGCTCGAACATGCCGCCGAAGGCATCCACCATTCCATCTTCGGCCCCGGCGGCCCCGTCCCCCCTCGCGAAGCCAGCTATCTCACCGGGGTTCAACTCGGCTACCTGCTCGCCGAACTCACGGACCTCTACCAGAAGTTCGGTTACCACCCCTGTCCGGCCGAGTCCCCCGACCACCTCTCCGTTCAGACCGGCTTCCTCGCCTTCCTCAAATTCAAGCTCGCCTTCGAAACCGCCTCCGGCAATGCTGAGCATGCCAGCCGCTGCCAGGAGGGTATCGATTATCTGCTGAAGGAACATCTCAGCCATCTCGCCGAACCCGTCGCCACCGCCCTCGAGTCCGTCGGACCGCCCTACCTGGTTCTCGCCGGGCGGGCTCTGCTTGAGCGCGTCGGCCCTGCCGAGCCTCGCCCCGACCTCGCCATCCCCGGTCTCGCCCCCGGCGACGAAGCGGGCGAAATTACCTGCGGCGTGGCCCCGCCCACCCAGAACCCCCTCATCCAACTGTCAACCGGAGGCAGTCCCCAGATCTAGCCCCGGGCCATGGGCCAGAGACAGGCGATCGTCACCGCCATGTGCACCAACGCCACCACCAGCGTCCGGTAGCCGACTCGCGTCAGTGCCTCCCGCAGAAGAAGCGGCGTCCGCAGCCGCCATAGTTCTATCCCATTCGCCACCGCCGAAACAACCAGCGGCAAGGCCAGCCGCTCATCCGCCAGCGCAACGGCCCCTGCCGCTTGCACAATCTGCGCTGCGACTGCGGCGTTGCGCGTCCCGGTGCTTCCCCCGCCCTTCAACGCCGCCCGCGCTTTCAGCCGGGCATGAACCACCAGGATCGAGGCCATCCCATGGGCCGTCAGCATCCCCCAAAGCCACCACGCCCAATCGGGGACTCCGCCCGTGCTGACCAAAGCCGCCAGCAACGCAGTCGTGCCCAGGCCCGCCGCGCTTACCACCTGAAAAAGGATCGAACGCTGCTGGTTCCGGATCGTCACCCACACTGCCGCCGCCGTCATCAAACCTGCCACAACGGCTAGTCCCAGCAACGGCAGGAGGGCGGTCGAGTGCGCCAGCATTGCAAAGCAGGCGATCACCCCGGCCATCTCGATCACCGCCCATCTCATCGCCGGAGCCTGCGCCGGGCTGTCCCGCCGCCACACCCACCGATGGCGGGCAATCACGGTCAGAGGTTCACGCAGCAGGAATCCCAGCAACACCAGTCCCAGCGCGGGAAACAAAAGCCAGGTCCAGTGGCCAGCCAGCACCGCCCCAGCCAGAAACGGCTGCAAAAGCAGCCCCCAGGCGCCGTGTTCTCTGGGCATGGGCGTCTGCAGAGCCTGCGGCTTTGCTTCACTCATTGCCTCTCCTCCACACGCCCGGTCAGGCTCGCACGCATCGCAGCTTTGAGGTCCTTATCCGGAGGCGCATCACTCATTGTCGCGCGCCTTCGTTACCGACTGTGGTCGATCGCCTCCTGTGGATTCTCCTCTACTCGGTCTGCCCGGATGAAGAGGAAGACGCAGCAGATCATGAGCTGATCCGTTCTGCCGCTGATGGGCCGAGACTCTACGCAAAGCTGGACCCGTGACGTATCGAATGTCCATAAGGCGAACCAGAAAGGAGTCCCCGCAGTGGCTTTAGTCGGCACCTCACTTTGACTCTCAGTGGCCAAAAAACCGATCGGTTCGGTCCGCCCTGACATCATCCGGGCCACTGATCCGGCCATCATCCTGGCACTCCAGTCTAGTCACAGATCGCCTGGGCGGCCATCAGAACCAACCACCCTCTGCCGCTTCCCGCTCACCACCGTCTTGGAGACGAAGTCAACGGCGATGTCCAGGTCATCGCGACAGCACTTGGCCTCACACGGCGCCTGCAACATGTCCGCCAGCCGCTTCCGCGCCACAGTGCAGTCGTGAGACTTTGACCGGTGGGGAGATCTGATAACCGAACTGAAACAACCGGCGTGATTTAGTCCCCCTGCCGCAGCAAGCGAATACGCGCCCTGGCTACTTTCTGGGCAGCTGTAATTCTGCCCAGCTCACCGTGTAGCCGGGAGAGCCGCGCTGCCGGGAGAGTGACCGGGCAGCTTGCTCGATACTCTTGGCCTCGGCCTTACGGCCAGTGGCGCGGAGCACCTGGCTCCGCAATCCGAGGATCCGGAGAAGCATTCCGTCCGTTGTGCCGGAGTGACTCCGGACCATGTCTTCGGCATGGAGCAGCGTGCTGGCCGCTTGCGCGAACTCCTTGAGAGCGGTGTGGGCCATTGCTTTGCCGAGCCAACTGTCGAGCAACATGGGGTGGCCGGGCCCGAGGGCATCGCCGATCAGCGTGGCGCTGCGCGCAAAGGCGGCCATGGCCTCGGCGGGCCGGTGGGTCTCGAGATAGACATAGCCGAGCGTGTCGAAGAGCTTGCCGTGGACGATGGCGTTGGACGATCGCTGTTGTTCGAAAGCGGCGATTAATTCCAGGCAGAGGGATTCGGCTTCCGCATGCTGTTTGCGGGCATGTAGCCCCGCGGCGAGCTCGCTTCTGGCAGACAGGATTTCGGGGGCGCCGGAGTCAAGATGCTGTTCGAGGATGCGCAATCCGGCCTGACGCCTGCGCCCAGCCTCGCGATGGAGCCGGCGCAGGTCGAGCAGCGAGGCGTAGTCGAGCTGCGCCCGGGCGAGCGCGAGGGCCGCCGCCGGACCCACCGCGCGCTCAAAGGCATCGATGGCCGCGCGGTAGTGGCGGTCTGCATCCTCAAACTCGCCGAGCGAGAAACAGGCGTGTGCGAGCAACACCAGAAGACTGCCGGTCCGTTCGGGATTCAACGTGGGATCGGGTTGTTTGAGCGAGGCGGCCACCAGCGCCTTGGCGGCGGCGTACTCTCCTCTTTGAAAGTGCCGCTCCGCCTGTTCCTTGATGGAAGGCCGTTCGGCCCCATCAGCCTGCAGGCTGATTGCGACAGCAAGACACACGACGGGTAGGCGATGCCACATGGAACCCTCCTCGAACGCCGGAATGGAATTCACACTGCCAGCCCGCGGGGCCGCCGACCGGAGACAAAAAGGGCCGCCGCGAGTATGGAGCAAGTCACGGCGGCCCTGCGGAAATGGACTAGTTCACCCGGTAGATGTACACCCGCCCGGCATTGGAGACGCTGCCGTGGTCGCGCCCGGGTTCGCCAACGAGAAGGACCTTGGAGCCCGGCGCGGTTGCCACCGACCAGCCGAACACGTTCCAATCGCGATCGCGATCCGGGGGCTCGATCCGGATTCTTGAGAAGCCCAGCGTGGTGAGGTAGATGTACACGGTGCCGCTGTCCACGTTCTGGCTGCATCCCGTGGACGTTGCATTCGCCGCGCCGATCACGATGTCGTCAATGCCATCGCCATCGATATCGCCGACCGCGGGCCTCGATGTGTTCCAGCCTCCGTGATAGCCGGCTTCGGGCTGCACTGTGAAGATCGGATTCGAAGTCGCGAAGGGGGGAACGACTCGGGCATGCCATTCGCTGCGCGTACTGGAATTGCTCCATGCCGTGCTGAACAGGTAGCCGGGATGGCCGTTCACCAGAAGCGCGCCTTCGGCTTGCCGGCCGAAGTTATCATCCTTGTACCTGCCCGGGAATTCAATGTAATTCGAATTCACGAGAGGATTGGGGAATACGAGTCCGCGGCCTGCGCCGGAGACGCCGTTGACGGAGGACAAGGGCGAAGCCGCCAGCAACTCCTTCTGGTAGATGCCGAGCGTCATTCCAAACCTGTCGTCCCCCCGGTTGTCGAACGGGGACGAGATGGACCGGAGATAGCTGACGCTGGCCGTCGAGGCGTTGTACCGGTAGAGGTGAATCCGGCCCGGCGTGCCGTTGTTCTTTCCTTTCCCGCCGCCGCCGATATCGCCGATAGCGAGTTCATCGCCCGCGGAGCCATCCAGATCGCCAATGGCGATGGAGCCGCCGCCGACCCACTGGGGCGCGCCGCTGGCCTGGTGGATCGCGATGCCCGCGCTGTGCGCCAACTGGCCTCCGGCGATGGCGCCGACATACAGGAAGGCGGTGTTGCTGGCGGGGCGTCCGGCGAGAATATCGGGTACGCCGTCGGCGTTCACGTCGCCGAGCGCAACAGCCCCGACCACCCCGCTGTAAGGCAAGCGGAGGCTGGGCGCGGGTCCGCCGGTCAACGGGGCGCCGTCAAGCGCGCGCGGTGCGCCCGTCAGCGCGTCGAGGACCATCACTTCGATCATGTCGCCACGGGTTCCGATCGCGGCGACGAGAACATCGTGGCCGTTCAGACTCATACGGCGGAGGCCGGTGCTGCGGCCGAACTCCCGGCCGGAGATGGAGTCGCTCTGGATCGTTGCGACCAGGGTAAACTTCGGATCGAGCGGGAGCAGCGCGCACGCCACACCGCCACCATTGGCCTTCTCCGTCACCCGGAAGAGTTCCATGCCCTTGCCGCCGCGGCCGTCGACGTTTTGCACCTCGATGTCGTAGAGGTCGATCTGGGCGTCGTCGGCGATATCGACGATCGCCCGCAGTTCCGTGCTCGAGACGTAGGTTGTTGACAGGACGGTGACCCCGCCGGGATTCGTGGTGCCTGTCACGCTGAACCGCGCCTGGGCGCCGGCCCGGAATCCGCGGCCGGTGATCTGGATCGGAATCTGCAGCGTTCCCTGTTCGGCGGCGGCGGGATCCGCGCCCGTGACAGCCACATTCTGCGCCATCGCGGGCGCGCCTAAAACGGCTGCCAAAACAGCCGAGCCGAACCAGCGCAACATCGAATCACAGTGCCATTGGGTCTTCATGGATGGTTCCTTCCCAGTCAAGCTCAAACCCCTCATTAACGAGTGCTGTTGCCATTACACGGACGCGGCCGGGATTTTTCCGCAGTCCAGTGAAAGTTCAATAGAGATACTCAATATTCCCTTCCGGTCAATACAAAAGCCGCCCAATGATACGGGTGGCCTTGCGAACCGCCGCAGGCGACCAGGGCCTGATGCTTTGGGCGGAGGCATTTACCGGTTGGACCTCAAGAGTTCCGTCCAGGTCACTGTGTACCTGCGCGAGTCCTGCTGTTTTCGTAGTGTCTGGATCGATGCTTCCACCTGTCTTGCCTCACGTCTGCGGCCCTGCAGTCTGAGCACCTTACTCGTTTCGTCCATGACCGACAGTGAGAGCGGGTGCGTCGGCCCGAACGATTCGTGGGCCACCTCCCCGGCATGCCGCAGAAGTTCGTTCGCCTGCTCGAACTGTCTCAAGTTTGCATGCGCCACCGCCCTCCCGAGCAAGCCGTCAATCAGCACCGGATGGCGCGGGCCGAACGCGGCTTCGTTGATGGAGTGGCTCTGTTGAAATGCCGCAATCGCCGCCCCAGAACGCTGCGTGGCCAGGCGGAGGTAGCCCAGAACATCGAGCATTCTTGAGTGCGTGGCCGGTTCGGGCTCGCGGGCGCGCTCGCACGCCACAATTATCTCGAGGCTGAGGGCCTCGGCGCGCAAGTAATCCTTTCTGGCGAACAGACCCACCGCAATTTCACCCTTTATGGCCAGAATCCCTGGCCCACCGGCGCCCGCAGGGGACTCGGCAAGCCTGAGCGCCTCCACCCGCCGCCTCTCCGCCTGATGGTGCTGTCCTTCCACATCGAGCAGCCCGGCGTAGTCGGCAAGCGCGCGGGCCAAAGCCAGCGACCCCGCCGGCCCTGCGCGCTCCAAGGCCGAGATCGCCGCGCGGTAACGCCGGTCCGCGGCTTCGAAATCGCCCACAACGAACTCCGCGGTCGCAAGCAGCGAGAGCAAGGTGCCTGTTCGTTCGAGGTCAGCCGCCTCGGTGCGGATGGCGAGCGCTTCCTCCACCTTGGCTTTCCCTACCTGATAATCACCGCGCTGGTACAGCGCTTCGACTTCTTTCTGGATGGCCCGCCACTCGCCGTCTTGTGCGCCGGCGGCCGCTGCCAGGAAAAGACACACCGCTAGTGTCGAAATCAGCATGGCATCAACTCCTATTCCGGATCCACCCGCCGCCCTCCCCGAACACCAGGTTCAACCTCGCCGCCTCACACGGTGATTGCGGGCCACCTGCCTGCGCGTTTGTCGGGAAGCAGGCTTCCGCCAGAGCGATTGAGCGCCCAGGTTGCGGGACACCACAGAGCCGGCACCTGGCGCAGCGGCTACGCAGTGGGCCCAGCAGATCTACCCATGGGCTCTTGACCGGTATCGGACGCTATTCTGATCCCGGTCAGATTCGTCCGCGGCGTGGTGGAATGTGTCCGCCGCCGAACCGGTCAGAATTTCGCCGCCAATTGTGTGATGTGTCGCGCTAAACCATTCGGTCACCACCGGTCGAGTTCACAATCGTCATCCGCCGGGAGAGCAGGGAGGAGCGAAGCCGGCCGCGCCTCCCTGCCCCGCCGATGATTTAGTCAACCCTTGTGGCGAGCAATCGGAAATGCATGTTGAAATAGCCATACCGATTCGTCTTGCCCTTCAGAATCGCCGACAGCGCGCCGACGGAGTGACCATTGACCGGCAACGGTTCGGCCTCCCACGCATCTTCCAAGCGTCCGCCCGCGCCAGGCGCGAACTTTACGAGAATCATCGAGTTCTCGTACTTTTCGTTCATTTTCATTTCAGTTTGCGATGGTTTGCCAGCCGCCTCGGCGTGAATGTTATGGATGTAGAGTGAATAATTCACCGAATCCGTTCCGCGGAAATTGACGAGTGCGACTGTAGTAAACTCACACCCGTCCACGTTGGGATTCTTCCCGTTCGCCCAGCAGGAGGCGACGGGGTAACCGGGGGCGTAGCCCGATTGCGAGTTGTAGCCGAGGCCGATCCAGCGAACGAACATCCCGCCAATGCCATCCTGGTGCGGCGTCCCCGGCAAGAACCCTGGAAGTGAGTCGTCGCGCCCAGACACCGGAAGCCTGTGTGAGAAATCGCGCCGCAGCGGATGCCCCGGATTCCGTGTGCTATCCGTCAGAAGCTGGAGGTCACCCGACTCGGTCGGACAATTACGGAGCGTGCCTTCGTAGGAGGTCGAACCCAAGGCGCCGATCTGAGTTCCTGGCCCCCACCAGGCCAACTGTACTGACAGCCCTTGGTTCACGCACTGTCCCGCTGCGATCCCCGGGTTATCCTTCTCCGTCACCCGGAAGAGTTCCATGCCCTTGCCGCCGCGGCCGTCGACGTTTTGCACCTCGATGTCGTAGAGGTCGATCTGGGCGTCGTCGGCGATATCGACGATCGCCCGCAGTTCCGTGCTCGAGACGTAGGTTGTTGACAGGACGGTGACCCCGCCGGGATTCGTGGTGCCTGTCACGCTGAACCGCGCCTGGGCGCCGGCCCGGAATCCGCGGCCGGTGATCTGGATCGGAATCTGCAGCGTTCCCTGTTCGGCGGCGGCGGGATCCGCGCCCGTGACAGCCACATTCTGCGCCATCGCGGGCGCGCCTAAAACGGCTGCCAAAACAGCCGAGCCGAACCAGCGCAACATCGAATCACAGTGCCATTGGGTCTTCATGGATGGTTCCTTCCCAGTCAAGCTCAAACCCCTCATTAACGAGTGCTGTTGCCATTACACGGACGCGGCCGGGATTTTTCCGCAGTCCAGTGAAAGTTCAATAGAGATACTCAATATTCCCTTCCGGTCAATACAAAAGCCGCCCAATGATACGGGTGGCCTTGCGAACCGCCTCCGGCGATCAGGGCCCGCTGCAGACCGGCGAGTGCATTGGCCGCGCCTTCGCCGCCAAGCCGCTGGTAGAAGGCGCGCATGAAGACAAGCGTCGAACGGTCATTCACTTCCCACAGGCTGGCGAGCACGAGTTGGGAGCCGGCGCGAAGGAAGGCCCGCGTCAAGCTCACGGCATCATCGGCAGCGGGCGCATCGGCGAAGAAGCCGCTGCCGACGGCCGTTTCGCAGGCACTCAACGTCACCAGGCGAGCATTGAGCCGGAGATCGAGAATCTCGTGCACCATCAGGCGGCCGTCCTCGCCGCTGCCGGGTTCGAGATCGAGGGCGGAGAACATGGGGTTCATTGGATTGAGGCGCGCGTGGGTGGCGACATGGATGACGTCGAACCGGCCCGCTTGTCGCTTGAATGCCTGCTCTGTGGCTCGTGCGCCTTCAAGCAGCACGCCACCGGGGAATCCGCCGGTGACCACGCGGGCTTCCTCCAGCGCGTACCTCAATCGCGTACGCGCCGGAGCGGCCACCAGTGCCGAACCTCCGGCGGACGCTCCCTGCCGCGGCGGCAGCGTCAAGTCCGCAGCCGCGGGAAGATGCATGATGACGTAGCGGGCAATCAGCGGGACGCCCGTCTCCGTGTCCAACAGGGCGTTGAACGGAAGCGAATGCAGAACCCCGTGCGGGACGACGTAGATCCTCCGGACGCCGGCCAGCCAGCCATTCGCCTCGAGTGGGGCGATCAAGCGCTCGTGCAAGGCCTGAGCCGGCTTCCGCCACGAGGGGTCACCGGGCTGCTGGATCAGTTCGCGCAGCAGTTCCACGCGCGAGCGCAGCCCGGCATAATTGATCTCAATCGTAGCGGCATGCAGGGCATCCCGCCGCAGGACAAAGGCCGAGGCCGTCTCCTGCCCGACGAGGTATCCGATCAGCGCCGCCTCGGCCGGGATCGCGGCCTGCATCTCCTCGATGGTGGGCAACTGGAGCGTGCGCGCGGTTACCTTGCGGGGCCGCTGCGCGCGCAGCGAATCGAGCAGGTTCTGGTATTCGCGCTCTGCCTTCGCGAGTTCGGAGGCATAGGAGGCGGCCGCATCGGAACGGCGTTCAGGCGCGGGGCGATCATTCTCGCGCTCGAGCAATTCCCGCAAGCGGCGGATCCGCTCGCGGAGTACGATTTCCTCCTGGCTTACCCCGGGCAATGCCCGGCCCGCGGTCGCTTCCGTGTGCTTGCGCGCGCGCAGACGTTCCGAATAGAGGAAGGCTTCCCCGATTAGGTTCTGCCGCAACAGCAGGCGGACGAGGGCGACATAGACCTCATATTTGTCCTCGAGGTAGCCAGAGCGGAATCGCTCCTCGCGCAGTTCATCGCGCACGGATTCGATCGTGTGGACGGCCGCGCGGTAGGCGGCGATCGCCTCGGAGTTGCGGTCCAGCGCTTCGAGAGCGCGGCCCTGTCCGAAGGCGGCGCGCCAGGATAGATCCACTGCCCCGGCGCTGTCCGCGTGGCGCGAGGCTTCCTGGAAAGCAGTGAGCGCCGCCGTGTGGGACTTTGACGCGAGCGAAGCCTCGCCCACCGCGACCTGCGCCCGGATCAGGGCGAGTCCTTCCAGCGGTCGCGCGGTGTCCAACGCCTGCTGCGCCTGGCGCAACCCCTCGGCGGGATCGCCGCGGAGGAGCGCGACGGCAGCGAGTCCAGCGTGGGCGGAGGCAGCGTGACCGGCGAGGTCCTTCGCACGCGCCTGGCGCAGGGCTTCGCGGTAGTGGGCTTCGCTTTGCTCGAAGCGTTTGCGGGCCCGCTCGATCGCCCCCAGCTCAAGCAGGGCGGACGCCTCTCCGCGTGCATAGCCGATCGCCCGTGCCGCCTCGCGCGACTGCTCGTAGTCCCGTGCGGCTGAGGCCAGATCGCCGAGTTGCAGATGGAGTCTGCCCAGGTTGGCCAGTGCCTCGGTCAGTTCCTGCTTTAGACCCGCGCGCCGGTAGATCGCGCCGGCCGCCGCGTACTCCCGGAGCGCCTCGCTGTAGCGGCCGAGCAGCATAAGCGCGGAGCCCTTACCCTTGCGCCAGTTCGCCTCTTCCTTCACGAGGCCCGCTTTCTGCGCCAGGGCAATCGCCTGGTCGAATGCCTTCAGCGCCGCCGCGATGTCGCCCAGTCCGGTGTGGCAAAGGCCGATGTTGCCGAGATCCGCACTCATTTCGGCCACGAGCTTCAGGCGTGCGGTGACCGTATAGGATCGCTCGTAATACTTCAGCGCCTCGGCGAAACGGCCGAGCAGCAGGTGCACACCGCCGATATTGCCCAGGGCGTCGCTCTGCGCCTTCGTGTCGCCGCTCTCCTCGAACACGCGCAGCACCTGCTCATACATGGCGAGGGAGCGGCCGTAGTCGCCGCGGGCATCGAACACCATCGCCATGTTGTTGAGGATTGCCGCCTCGATCGTCCGCTCGCCCGCGCGCCGGGCGAGATTCAGGCCACGTTCATAGCTCGCGAGAGCATTCTTATAGTCCGCCATCGCCTCGTAAATGAGGCCGAGATTGCTGTGCGATCTCGCTTCGTCTGATGGCAGACGCAGTTGCCTTCGAATCGCGAGGGCGCGCTGGTGAAACTGAATCGCCTGCTGGAACTCACCAAAGCGCCGGTAGCAATTGCCGATCGCGCTGAGCGCCTGCGCCTCGCCCGCCCGGTCGCCCTCTTTCTGGAATTGGGCCGAGGCCGTTACAAACTCGGGCAGCGCGGCCTTGGGACCCTGTTCCCGGTAGACCTGCATGGCGGCCGAATAGACGTCCGCGCCAGAAGGCGGCTGGCCGGTCGATTGAATCGCCGTCAGAAGCAAGCAGAGAATTGCGCCCCGCATGTTGTGACTCCGGGCACGCTCACGGTTGGAAGACCAACGCCACGGCCACAGTCTTCGAGGGGATGCTGCGCCCATCGGGCATCCAGGCCCGCACTGTCAGGTAATGCCTGCCGCTGACCGGCGGGTCGAATGCCGCGGGGAGCCGGACCGAGGAACTCGCGGCGCGTTCCTGCCAGACGATCCCGCCATCTTCGGTCAGCAGGAATGCTTCGTAGTATAGGGCGTGCTGGACGGGAGTCCACCGGATTTCGTCGCCCCAGCGGATGAGACCGGATTCGACCTGCAGCACCGGGGCTTCGACGGCCGCCGGCGCGACCCGGTGCACTGGCGGCTCCACAGCCACGCGAGCCGGTTTCGCCGATGGCGGCGCAGGCGCCTGAGCAGGTGTCCCAATGGGCAGCTGGTGGCTCACCCTGCTGCCCCGCTCAAGTGGACGCGGCTCGGGTGTCCGCACCGCAAGCATCAGGACTATTGCCCCCAGAGCCCCAGCCCCGGCCGGAGCCCACGTCCACCAGCGCCAGGAAGATGCGCGCGGAGCAGGCGCGGCCATCGCCTTCGCCTGTCTGAGCAGGTGGGCTGGCGGCGCGGGCATTTCCAGTTCACGCAGCCGAATCAGGTCCGCCACGAGGGCCACGCAGGATGTGCATTCGGCGAGGTGGGCGCGGAGCGGCGCCGCCTCGGACGCTTCAAGCCGGCCGTCAGCGAGGGAGGCAAGCGTCAACTCATCCGGACACTGGGTCGGATGCCGTCCATCCGGGTTGTGAGGCTCGCGGGATTCCATCAGGCGCTCCTGGAAGACTTATACGGACGTCTTCCGCACTTTTCCGCCATTGGTGAGCAGATATTTCAGGTGGTCCAGAGCGCTCTCCAGCCGCCGATGCGCTGTTTGCGCATCCTTCAGGCCGGCAAGTTGGGCCGTCTGCGCGAGCGTCAGATCTTCTTCGTAGCGCAACCGCAGCAGCAGCCGGTCCTGCGGCGGCATTTCCAAGAGCGCGCCCGCCAAGGCCAGCTTCTGCTGATTCGAGCAAGCCTGCTTTTCCGGATCAGGTGCGCTGTCTCTGAGTATCTCCAGTAGCGGGATCGACTCCGCCCCGCTGTCGAGTTCCACTTGCCTACGGGCCCCGTTACGGTGGCTCAAGAGCCAGCGGTGCCGGGGCGTCAGCGCGGCATGCACGTTGTGCAACGCTTGGTCGAAGGCGTCCCGGCTGAGGCCGGGACGCCGGGCGGCGAGGCGGAAGAAGGCCGCCTCATCGGAGGTAACGCCGGAGAATAGTTCTGCGAACACTTCCTGCTCGAGTTCCGGGAGACGCTCGACGCTCGCGAACACTCGATGGCGGCCAACCTCCGCCCGCCGCCAGTCCAATGCCAGGTTTCGCGCGACGGCGCGCAACCATGTAGTGAAGCTGGCGCCGCCACCCACCCTGTACTGCCGCAGCCGCCGGCATCCATTGAGGCTGAGCCGCTCGCAGATGAAAAGGAAACAATCGCCCGCCGCATCCTGGTCCCTCGTCATGAATTGCGCCACCTGCATCAATACAGGCGCATACAAATCAAGGAAGCCGGACCAGGCGTGGCTTACGTCACCATCGGCCAGGCGCTGAAGAATTGCAACAATCCGTTCCTCGCTCCGGCCCTCTGACTGGCCAGGGTACTGCATCCCTAATGGATCAAGCATTCCGCAGGAGGTCGTGCTTGTCAAGAAAAACCGTCCGGATTCCCGATACCTTCGGCCTGCTGCATTGACCGGTTCGACCTGAGGAGTTCCGTCCAACTTACCGTGTACCTGCGCGAACCCTGCTGCTTCCTGAGCGTCTGGAGCGACGCCTCAGCCCGCCTTGCCTCACGTCTCCGGCCCTCGATCCGGAGTACCTTGCTCTGTTCGTCCATGACCAACAGGGAAAGCGGGTGCGCTGGTCCCAATATTTCATGGGCCACGTCCCCGGCATGCCGCAGCAGCTCCCTGGCCCGCTCGAACTGCCTTGGGCCGGTATTCGCCACCACCCTGCCGATCCAGCCGTCCACAAGCACCGGATGACCCGAAGGCAGCGAGATCATCTCGACAGTCCGGTATTGCAGGCAGTGCAATAATCTAGATAGGCACAACATGGCCCTCTCGCAACTTCGAGCCGCCCGACGAAAAGCGGGACTTTCCCAGCACGCCGCGGCCGCACGCCTTCTGGCCGGTTCCGAAGTATCCCTCGTTGGCCGGGTTTCAGACATCCCCCGAAGTTCTCACTAGTGGTTCAAATCAACACAACACCAAGCCCTCGCGGATGGCCTTTGAGACCGCTCCGGTGTTCGTAGTCACCTGGAGTTTCTCGTACACCCGCCGGATGTGAATGGAGACGCGCCCTCGCCGTGCAGCCATTCGCCCAATCCGAGAAAGGCCGCCAACCCTTCGTCGATGGCATCGATCTCGTGCCGCGACAGTGCCCCAAAGACTTTCCGTACCCGCCGCTTATCGACGGAACGCAGATGATCGATCAGCGCGAATGACCTTTTCGCCAGACCACTCTCGCCGGGCGCGAGTTCCGGGTACAACAGGCCTTGCCCGGGCGTCCCGGTCACCGGCACCACACAAATGAGCGGGAACCGCTGGTCGCTGATCACCTCCGGGTTGCTCACCACAACGCAGGGCCGCACGCCGCGTTGTTCGTGCCCAACCGTGGGATCCAGCTCAATCACAACCACAGACCCTCGTCCCAGTCTCACGCCCGATCCTCCACCCATCCTGAACCCGGCACCCAGGTGACAGCCTTGCCGGCGCTGCTGTCCACCAGAGCCTCCGCATCCTCGTCGGGCAGTCCGCGAGACCATTCCTCGAACCCCAGTTCCGCGACCTCGTGGCTCTCGGCGTGAGGATTATCCAGTGAACGGCGAAGCTCCTCGCGGCGGCGGCGATCAAGTTCCCAGCGCGCAGCCTCGGCAATGAACCGGCTGCGATTCTTCTCCCTCCGGTCAATATCCCCGCTCCACCTTTCCCAAAAACCGCACTGCCCCCGAAGGGCGCGCCTTCAGCCCGCGCGGAGCTTCAGATCACCCCCCCCAACCACCCCACAAGCCTCGCCCGTCAGGGCGAGGCCGCCCCAACGAATCCCCCACGGTGCTGGGGGTGGTGGGTGATGGGAATAGGATACGAAACCCAAACTCCAAGCCCCGGCGCAACCGCACCTCGTACCGCCCCTGCGCCTCAGCCGGGGGCACTAATCAAAAAAAGCGAAAAAGCGTGTCAGACGCCCCTGCTCCACCTTGCCCAAAAACCGGAAAACCGCCTCCCCCCCAAACATATCCCCCTCCCCCTCAACCACATACCAACCAACTCCCCAAACCATGGTTCGTTTCCCCCCTGCGCCCTGTCTATCCCTGAACCGACGCTCGGGCTCTGCCCTCCCGCGGTGGTGGGGACAGGGTGACACCTTCAGACACACCTTCGAAAATCTCCCATTTGACCCATCATCGAGTCAGGCGTCTAATGGATGCATGCGACAGCTTTTGCTGGCCCTCCTGGCCGTGCTGCCGGCGTGGTCCTGCTCTTGCATCAGTTCGTCCACGCCCTGCTCAGTGCTCGACGGGCGCACCATCATCTTTGTTGCCGAGGTCCTTGTTGATAGCGGTGAGGATTGGGGCGAAGGGCCGGCAAAAGTAAGGATCATCGAGCCGCTGCAAAACGTGCCCACCGGACTCCAGGAAGCAACAATCGAGACCGGGGCAGGGACCAGCTGCTATCGCCGGCTTCGGGCCGGAGAGCGGTACGTCATCATCTCCGATAGCGCGAAGTATTCCGTCTCCGGCTGCAACCCGACTTTCCGCTTGACCGGCAACGAGCATATCCTCGACGCGATGCGGGACCAGTTGAAAGGTGGTGGGCCGCGCCTTGTTGGATCGGTTCTCACCAGTACCGGCCCCTATTCACGCCACGGCGGAGTCCCCGGCGCCATCGTGGAACTGATCAAGGGGGACTTGCGGCACACGTCAACCACCGATGGTGAAGGCCGGTATGTGATTCCGGGATTGGAGGCGGGCCGCTACAGGGCCACTGTCCGGAGAGACCGCTATGTTCCCAACGAGGAATATAACAACCGCTGGTCCGGCCGCATGGCCGTCAATCCGCAAACGAACAGAATCGAGCCTGTCAGTAACGTGCCCGGCGAGATCGAACTCATGCCCGGCTCCTGCGAGATTCGCGACCTCGCCATGTGGCCCGCCGGCAGCATTCGAGGGACCGTCAAGGGTGTGGACGGGAGGCTCGTTCCGGGAGTGCCCGTCCAGGCCTTCCAGTTGAATCGCCGCGGCGAACGCGAGTCATCGCCCTTACAGACCGCCATGACCGGCTCCGATGGCAGCTACCGCATCGAACCCCTTCCTCCCGGTCGGTACGTTATCGGCATCAATGCGCGGCCGCATAATGACGACCATGCCTACCCGCCCGCCCTCTATGATGGTGGCCGGTCCGTGTTTCTCGCCGAATCAGGTTCCGCTGACGGTATCGACCTGACCGTGGGCGGCCCTAGAACGCCTGCGCGGCTCCGTGTAAAGGTGCTCGGTGCGGATGCAAAGCCCCATAAGGGGGCGACTGTCCGCCTGGACACTCCCGAAGGCGAACAACGCTGGTTTTCGCGCGACAAGACTGACGACACTGGGGAGCTTGTGGCTCCGGTGTACGTGGGACAGCGATACACGGTGAGGGCGTTCCACTATTTGAGCCGCAACAACACGACCCGCGATTTGGAGGCTACTGCGTCCGTGGATGTGACCAGCCCGGAGGCTGCGGTCATCGTGGTGCTTCAGGAGCGGGCAAACGCAAACGGGGACGGGATACGCTGACACTTTTGGAGTCATGAGTGGACCACGGGCGCCATGCGCCATCCGCGTCGGCCATGAGATCGGAAGAGCACACGTCTGAACTCCAGTCACTGACCAATCT
>ERZ761609.1032-NODE-1032-length-27276-cov-18.429742_pt1 | contig 27276 bp, 24 predicted proteins | sample MGYA00511163_ERZ761609 | MGnify/ENA primary metagenome ERZ761609 (study PRJEB28899, sample SAMN02445070) | bioreactor sludge metagenome | biome: EBPR sludge | place: Australia: Brisbane, Thorneside Wastewater Treatment Plant | collected 2011-12-16 ... | reverse complement strand
CAAAAATTTGCGCTGGTTTCGCGCGCGTCCGGAATCCGGACACCGTCGCCGGACAAAGCGAAGGCGCCCACGCCACCCGCGCTGGCGCGGGTCACACTGCATCACGCGCCAACACAGGCCCCCACGCCACTCACGCCACTCACGCCAACCGCGCTGGCGCGGGTCACTCCGCGTCACGCAACCGCAAAACGCGCCAACACGACCCCACAACCCAACACCCGAAACCCAACACCCGCCGACCCCAACCACCAAAACTCAAAGCGTGCGCGGCCCCAACTTCTCGCGCAACACACGCAAGCGCGCGAACTCATCTGCGGGCAAGCACGTGATCCCGCCCATCGCATGCGCCGCCGCCAAAATCATTGAAGCGTGCTCGATGCGCTCGATGCCGTTGTATGCTTCTTCCAACGACTCGCCCCAAGCCAAAGCCCCGTGTCGCGCCAAAATCATCACGCGCGTCGACTCCAAATCCGGAAACAACACATCACCCATCTGCTGCGTGCCCGGCAGCGCGTAAGGCGCAATCGGAATGCGCCCCACGGCCAACACAAGTTCCGTCAGCGCATCGATTGGCAACTCTTTCCAATCAGGACGAGCCACCGACCACGCAATGGAATGCGGCGGATGCGGATGCACAATCGCGCGCGCTAACGGCAATCGCCGATAAATTTCCAGATGCATGAGCTTCTCGCTACTCGGCTTGCCCCACAGCACCTGACCGTCGCGATCCACCAACGCCAGATCTCGCCACTCAATAAATCCCTTATGCAATCCCGTCGGTGTGATCAAAATTCGCTCGTCGTCCAAGCGAATCGACACATTGCCATCCGCCGAAGACAGCCAAAAGCGCTGATGCAAGCGCCGACAAATTTCCACGATATGCTCAGCGTCCGCTCGATGCGGCGACAACCCCGACGACCTCGAAGACTTCGACGACCGCGATAAACCCGACGAACGCGATAAACCCGACGAACGCAACGAACCCAACGAACCCGACGACGCTCGACGACCACGCTTTTTCTTTGCCATACGCCCCTCCTAACACAAGCCCTCCACCAAGGAAACAGCGCACAAGAGTGGACGAGGCCAACGGCCCAAGCTACGACTAGCACTCGACCCCAACGCGGAGGCCTTCATGAGCACCACCAACGACGCCAAGTTTCTTTCACTCATCGAGAACGTCAAAGACTTCCCGAAACCCGGCGTGATCTTCAAAGACATCTCGCCGCTGCTCGCCTCGCCGACGGAGTTCCCGCGCCTGATCGTCACACTCTGCGATTTGATCCGCGACAAGAAGCCCGACGCCATCGCCGGCGTCGAATCGCGCGGCTTCATTCTCGCCGCCGCCATGGCGCAAGAATTGGGCTGCGGCTTCATTCCGGTTCGCAAAAAGGGCAAGCTGCCGCCGCCGGTCGTCCACCACAGCTACAAGCTCGAGTACGGCGAAGACGCCATTGAAGTGAAGCGAGGCCGCGGCCGTATCGTGCTGATCGACGATGTGCTCGCCACCGGAGGCACGCTCAATGCCGCCGCCAATGCGCTCACCGAGGCGGGCTATGCGGTGGTGGATCTTGCGGTGATGATTGACCTGCGTTTCCTGAACAAATTCGAATGGCGCGGCATGAAGTGCAAGTCCGTGCTGAAGTTCGACTGATCAACTCAAGCCCGCACTTGATCACGGCCACCTCTTGCTTGGCCCATTTACAAGGCACTGTGCCTTCGCGACCAAAGCCGCTGCGAAGCGGCACACCGCGCCTTAACACAGGCCGAACAAGTGGCTAGAAAAGCTGTTCCATGACACTTCGATTTCGTCCGCTCGGCATCGACATTTTTTGCTTGGAACGAAAGTTCCTCGCCTTCAATTTGATTCGACGAAACTTGAAGATCAAATACCGCCACTCCATCGGCGGCATGCTTTGGACGTTTTTGATCCCTGCGGCCAGCGCGCTGGTTTATTTTGCGGTCTTCAAGTTCGTCATGCGCGTGCAGCATGAACATTACCTCACACTGCTCATGGCGGGCTTGTTGCCTTGGACCTTCTTTCAAACCTCAGTGATGAATGGGCTCGAGTCCATCGTCGGCAATCGCCCATTAATCAACAAAGTCCCCGTCCCACCCCAAGTCTTTCCGCTCACCGAAACCGTAACGGGCTTCGTGAACTTTGCTCTGGGCCTACCGATCGTCGCAATCCTCGCTCTCGCCTCCGGACTTTCCTTGAGCTGGTCGCTCTTGACGCTCATTCCGCTGCTCGCGCTGCTGCTCATCCAAGCCTATTCACTATCGCTACTCACGGGCCTTGCCTTTGTGTATCTGCGTGATCTCAAACACGCGCTCGGAATCGTTTTGCAAACTTGGTTCTATGCGACGCCCATCATCTACACTCAAGACATGATGCCTGAGAAGATGCGAGCCCTCGTGGCGATCAATCCTGTGGGCATGATTTTTCAGGGAATTCAGTCCGCATGGGGATTGGCCGCCCCACTGACAATGGAAAATTGGCTCACCGCCGTCGGATGGACACTCGCGCTCTTTGGCGCCGCACTTTGGCTGCTCAAAACCGAATTGCTAGAACTTGCGGAGGATCTCTGATGACCCACGCCGCAATTGAACTCAAAGGAGTTCGCAAGACGTTCAAGATGAGAATTGAGCGCCAAGATTCGGTCAAACGCATGCTCGCGCAAATCATCACCTTCAACTACAAGCGCTCCAAAGTTGAGACGCGAGAAATCCTACGCAACGTGAGCTTTCGAATCATGCCGGGCGAGTTCGTCGGTATCATGGGACGAAACGGCGTTGGCAAAAGCACGATTCTCAAAATGATCTCCGGAATCTACCACCCGAATGAAGGCGCAATCCATGTCCATGGTCGCGTCGCACCTCTTCTCGAACTCGGTGCGGGATTCAACGAGGAGCTGACAGGGCTCGACAACATCTTCCTCAACGCGGCCATCCTCGGCTATTCGCGACAGCAAACTCAAAGCCGTTTGCAAGAGGTGATCGAGTTCTCCGAACTCCACGATCACATTCACCGACCCGTGAAGAACTACTCCAGCGGGATGCTGGTGCGCCTTGGGTTTTCGATCGCAGCTCACCTCGACGCACCCATTTTGCTCTTCGACGAAATTCTGGCCGTCGGTGATGCGGGTTTTCAAAACAAGTGCCTACAAAAGATCCGCGATTTGCACGCTCAAGGCCGCACCATCGTCCTCATCACTCACAGCGCCGACGAGGTCGAGCGACACTGCCAGCGCTGTATTCTGATCGACAATGGCGGTGTGAGCTTCGATGGTTCCGCCACCGAGGGCGCGCGACGCTATCGGGAGATGTTCCAGTGAGCGGCATTGAAACTCTTGAGTTCGACAATGTCGTGATCGGCGCCGGAGTCGTGGGCTTGGCCTGCGCCGAGGCACTCTCACGACAATTTCCAAATGAATCGCTGATCGTACTCGAGCGACACTTCAAGTTCGGCCAAGAGGCTTCATCGCACAACAGTGAAGTCGTCCACGCCGGAATTTACTACACACCGGGAACACTCAAAGCCCGCAGCTGTGTCGAAGGCAAAAAACTTCTCTATGACTTCTGTCGCGAACACCAAGTTCCGATCATGAACTGCGGCAAGTACGTCGTGGCGAGCGACGACTCGCACATTCCAAAACTCAAGAGCATTCGCGAAACCGCGGCGGCCAACGGCGTGGAATTGGAATGGCTCGAAAGTGCCGAGGCCACTCGCCGCGTGGGCCTCGAGCTTCGTGCGGCCCTTTGGAGTCCCACGAGCGGCATCGTGGACTCGCACGTGCTCATGGAGCGACTCTCGCATCTCACCGAATCTCGCGGCGGCATGGTGCTCTACAAACATGCGTTCCATGAACTCGAGAGCGTCACCGACACTGAGGTCAGCTTCATCGCACGCACCGGCGACGGCGAGTCCATGCGCATTCGCTGCCGTCGCTTCGTGAATGCAGCGGGGCTCGCATCAGCCCGCATCGCTGAACAGTTCCGCGCCCTCACCGGCCGAGGCGACAGCTGGCAGATCAAACCCTGCCGCGGTCGCTACTTCACTCTCGCGAGCGAATGGACGGGCCGCTACAAATTCCTGATTTATCCTGTGCCGGATCCTCGCGGCGGCCTGGGCACTCATCTCACGATCGATCTGGGACTACGCGGGCGCCTAGGGCCCGATGTGGATTGGTCACGCCAAGAAGAGCCCGCGGATTTGTGGGATCTCTATCGATTTGACGACAATGTGGAGGAGCTTCGCGATCAGTTCTTCGAGGCCGGCTGCAAATTCCTACCGGGCCTGAAACGCGAACATCTCGAGCCCGACTACGTCGGCGTGCGCGCCAAGCTCTTCAAAAACGGCGTGGCTCACCCCGAATTTGTCATCGACGATCTCGGCAGCCACGGCCTTCACACACACCTACTGGGAATCGAGTCACCGGGCGTGACGAGCTCGTTGGCGTTAGCGAGTGCCTTCGTACATTCGGAATTCAAGTGAATTGGGCGCAGGTCACTAACCGCCAAGTCATCTTGTTCACTGGACTCGGGGCGTGGTCGGCTCTGATCTGGCTTGTCCTCAAACATTCGGTGAATGTTCCCCACTGGGATGAGTGGGCCTATGTCGCACCTATGTTTCATCGATATTTTAGCGATGGATTTTCAGCGGAGCTGATCTTTACTCAAAGTGGCGAACATAACATCGCGATCCCCAAGCTTCTGATTTTCTTGATCGGAATTCTCACGAGTTCAAATTACTCGGCCTTTCACTTAACCAATGTATTGATACTTGGTTTGAGCTTTTGGCTGATTGCCAAAAGCTCCGTGGACGTCAATCAGGTGGCCACTAAAGAGTCCGTGTTAGTCATACTTCTGCTCGCGTTGCTCATGTTCAATCTCGGGATACCGGGCGTCTATTTATGGGGACTGTCCGCGTATCTCTTTGTGACACAATTTCTAATCATCTTGATCCTACAAACTGTCACCTCGGCAACGCGACCCAAGTCACGACTCTTCCTGCCGCTCCTCATTCTGTTGGCAACTCACTCCAGCATCACGGGCTACTTGATGATTCCGATTTCACTCATACTGCTTTTCGCGGCCTACAAAATTAGAGGCAAAGGAATTGATTACCTAGAAATGTTGTCTGTCGCCGGCGCCGGACTGATTTCGATCGCGTCTTACTATCTTTACAAAAGTCACTCTGGCTATCCGAATGGAGTGACACTTCATCCGACTGACCTTTGGAAGGTTCTTGACTATGCAGCTGTGTATCTCGGTACCAGCTTCGCGAGTGGAGATTTGAACTTAGCTCGCAATATGGGGATCTTGTTTTCCATACTATCCATTTCGCCAATTTACCGATTCACGCGAAATTGGTCGCCCACTTCGCCATTCTCGATGCGGCAGATTCTCTTTGTGTCGCTCATTGCAATATCCATCGGCTCTGCGTTGTTAACGGCGATCGGACGTTCCGGGCAATTTCCAATTTCCCAAGCCACCGACGATCGTTATGCGATTTATTCAAATCTGGGCTGGATCGGTCTAACGGGTTACTGGCTGGCAAACCTAAGACATAGGCGGTCCGTCACACAGTTGGTCATCTCGTTAACTGTTTCCACTTTGACCTTACTCTACATCAAAACCGTGCAACTTCATTTTCCGAAGTTTGAGACGCTGCTCGTGACAAGAACAGCAGCGAAGAATGCACTTGTGCATATGGAAAATTTGGATGAACTGAAGCACATTGGACCCGAAGGATCTGAGTACATTCTCAAGAACTATCGCCCGCTGCTCAGCACCCACAGTTTAGGTCCATTTCGCGATGTCCGAGAGTAGCTTGAAGACACATCAATCAATTTCAATTCTCCTCATGCGCCGGAAAGAACAACTCATAAGGGTCATCGAATCTGCTCGCCATCACACCCACCAATTCTATTGGCAATGGGTGTTGTGTCTCATCCTTTTCAGGATTGTTTTGACGGCCGACTTTGTCCCGGGCGCATGGTTCGCACCTCACGATGCTTCACTCTACGTCGAGCGAGCGGCCCATCTGGTCGCAGGAAATGAACTGGGTCCCTACAATTCACGCGTCTTAGTCAAGATTCCTGGATTTTCATTTCTGCTCGCAGCTTTCTCGCGCTGGGGTATTCCTTACGATGTTTGGATCTTGCTACTTCAGATCGCCGCAGGTCTTGCTGTCGCTCGAGGGAGCCTCAAATTCACCGGACAGCCTCTCATTTCAGTCGTCTGCATAAGTCTATCACTCCTTCACCCTGCAGTTTGGGTGCATGCCTTTGAAACTATAAGGGAAACCGCACAAGTAGGGCTTTATCTCGCACTGTTTGGAGTCACACTTTCATTATCCCTCACCCGATCAGTGATCACGCAATTCGCTCACAATTTGGCGGCCGCATTTTTGCTCGTCATCGTCGGTAATATTCGTGAAGACGATTTCACCCTCGCTCCGATGCTTGGCATGATAGTAGGAGTTGCCAACATATTGAGCCTGCGCTCTCGACAATCTTCGTGGTCAAGCTCAATAGCAGGTGGAATTTTGAGTTTACTGTTATCGGTGGGCGCTCTGATCGGAACTCAATACCACCTCACTCAATGGGTTGGCGAACGATACACCTATGCGCGCGCCCACGATCTATCTTATGGAGCTTATCCAAAACTCATTGCGAGTCTCCGCGCGATCGATAGCGATGAGCAGTCAAGGTATGTCATGATTCCCCACTCAACCCTCCTACGCGTGAGCGAGCACGTTCCCGATTTCAAATTAGTCACTCAAAGAATCAACAGACCAAAACCACTCGATCCTCCTTGTTGGCGGTTTGATGAATGTGAGAATTGGACAAATGGATACTTGGTCTTTTGGATTCGAGATGCGGCTGATGAAAGTGGTTTGCTGACTGATCCTATCGACTCAAGAAGTTCAGTAAGAGCAGAATCAAAGTTCGGTCAGTGGGCCGAACAAATTAGTCGACTTTGTGGAACGGCCTGGACTTGCTCAGAACGAGGCCATGGAATCTTTTGGCCACTCACCAGTCTGTCGCCGACCTCATTTGCCTATGAATCGGCGCTAGGGTTCATTTCGTGGATTCACCCCGTGCGCGGCCTCAAGAAAATGCCATTGGATTTACTCACAGATATCGAACATGTGCGGAACTATTATCGCGTTCTAGGGTTCGAGCATAAGAGCTTACTTTCGAGAGTTGGCGGGCAGGTCAAACAGAATTTCGCGTTACAGATGTTTCGTGAAGTCCTTAATTATACTGTGACGTTCGCGACCAGCCTTTTACTCCTGTACTTTCCTTTCAAGTTTAGATCGCGACGTTACCTCAAGGACGACGCTCACATGAGCGGGAAGAAGATTCTATTGTTCAGTTGGATCGCATTCTTCGGGGTCAAGTGGCTGGCGCTGAGTTACTCGGCCTACACGATGGGTCCAGTCGATGATCGGCTCTACTTCGCCGCTCACATTGTTTGTGTGTTGGCCGTGATTCTCATATTTGAACTCGAGCGACGGTCAAAGCCTGAACTGACCAAAGAGTGAATGAGATAGTTCAAACCGCAGATCCCCAATGGAAAACTGTCCCGTCGGAGTCGGAGTCGGAAGAAGGCGAATTCGCCAAACGCCTGAAACTAATTTGAATGAATGTCGATTCATTTCGGGGCTCAATACAAATTCAGATTTTAGTTCGCTGGATCCATTCGCGGATGAGGAGATCTCTACCCTCAACGCAACAACATCTCGCGAGGACTTCATTTGCATGCTGCCGAGACCCGTCTCGCTCAACACCGTTAGCTCGAACTCCGGGCGTGGGCCGGTCTGCTGCCAAGATTGAAGCGCATCGTCCCATCGCACATCGCGCACGACGACGAGGTCGGCGTCACGCACGTCAATCGCATGACCGCGTCTAACGACGCCCAAACTCAACTGCCGCTCGAGCCGGCGGGCGCGCTCGGCACTCTGCTCAAGTGCATGAAGTCTCCTCACCGCTTGTCGCAAAATCTCACTTTGCACATGGACGGCGGACTCAGATCGATCGTTAGGGACGTTGTTTGGGGTCATTCGAGCGGGGACATTCAAATCCGAAAGCTCCTTCTTCGATACGGCGATGAAAGCCTTTCGATAGGACCTCTGCGGCAAATCGAAAGTCGATGCGATCAAATCGTTCAAAATTCCAAATTCTTCGGGCGCACCGCCTTCGTGGTGAAGTGATTCCGTCGCGATCAGGGCCGCAGGCCAGATCTCCAAAGGAGAATTATCCGTCTCAAAAACGTTGAGGCCCGCCTCTCGAAGTTGGCTCACGACGAGACCCTCATCCACCCCGCCATGCGACAAATGCTCGATCAAAAATGGATGATCACAGCCCCACTTGGACCGATAGACTTCATTGGCAGCGAATTCGGCCGCACGCACTTCTTGGGCGGTACGCGGGAAGGTGACGACAACTCCCAAACTCGCAACACGTGTCAGCTCGCGAACTAAGTTCCGCACATGTTCAGGTTGAACATGTTCCAGAACGTCGATGGCGATGGCGACATCGAACTCGCCCGTCGAAAAAGGTAGCGGGGCACCCGGAGTCAATAGGAAGAACTTGTCTTTAGAAACCCCTAAGGCTTGGTCCGCAGGAAACACATCCGCGTAGAAGAACTCAAATCGTTCGCTGGGCAATATCGACTCAAGTGCGCTTGTGACATTCGAGCCAATGTCGACGACACGCAATTTTCCAAGGGGTCTGGCTCGGCTTTGAATCTCCATGAGGGTTTGCGCAACCAAAGAAAATCGTTGTCGCTGATCCCAATCCTTGAGGCCGTCGATTCGACTCTGAATTTCCGAAGACTGCCGACCCTGCTGTTCGGAGGACAACGACGTCTCTGTCACGTTAAGCCTCTGGAAATTCTGTTTGAGCCTGAATCACGAAATTCCAATCCACAGCGGGAAAGGCGCGATGATCGCCGGGCATATGCCAACCGTCGCGATTCGAAGTCGGGTTCGAAAACGGATCTTTGACAAGCATCTGGTGCCAGCGATTCAAAATGACGAGTCGTTCATAGGATTCGACGCTCGCACCACGAGTGAGAGACTCGTGATGAATTAAGACAGACTCGGGCTGATAGTAAATCTCGAAGCCACGGCTTCGTAGGCGCAAACACCAATCGACATCACCGAATCCGTTGGGAACGTGAATCTCATCGAACGGTCCAACGACTTCAAACACCTGACGCTTCAACAACAGACATGCCGCCGTAACTCCGAAGCACTCTCGCGGGGCGAGCGCTATGGATTCCGCAAAGTCTGAGTCGGCTTTCCAACGATGGGCTGTATGTCGAGCAATGTCTTCCCCTGCCGACTCAACTCCCGCATGTTGAATCAATCCATCAGGATAAAGCAGCTTACTGCCAACGGCACCCGCGCTTGGTAGCGAGGCCAGTACGACAAGCTCATGTAACCAATTCGGATGAACGATCTCCGTGTCATTGTTGAGCAGAAGAACGAGCTCACCTTGCGTGCGGCGAACTCCTCGGTTGACCTGAGCATTGAAGTTAAATGGCGCAGCGACGATTTCAGCCTGGAATCGCCCTGGATACTTGGCCTCATATTGCCGATACAGTTCCAACACCCGAGGATCGGTTGAGCCGTTGTCGGAAATATAAACATCAAATCCCGCGGCAAATGCGGTCACTTCAAACAAAGTCCGCAAGCACCGTTCAATCACCTCAAACGACTCTTTCGACGGAATGACAATGGAAACATGAGATGTCGAGGCTTTCGCGGCTGGGGCAAAACCGAACTTGCGGGGTTCCGCCGTCCAACCGAAGGTTTTAAAATGCTCAGATACAGTCGAATGGACGGCCTCACTCACGGACTTCCGAAAAAGTGATGCATCATCAGCATGACATGCCGAAAGCACCGCAGGAATGGAGGCTTGTGGTCCCCGGGCCAGAGCCAGCCATAGTCCCAACTTGTTTGGCCAGAACTCGGTCAAACTGGTCGCCGTACTTTCTCTTGATCGCCACGCACGCCATGCTTCTTCAAAGCGAAAAAACTGAAGTCCGGAAATGAGCCAAGGTCGGCATGAAACCTCAAGCGGCGAGAGCTGCCCGCGCAGTAGGTGATTCGTAACCGCGCTCCCGCGTCGAGTGGAGATCAGCAGTGCATCCGTCCCGACACAATTCTTGCCAGGCCACCCAGATTCGAGATGCCATTGGCGATAAAATTCCGCGAAAGCATGGGGAAACAGAACTTCGTCATCGGCAATGATCGCGAGCCATTCAGCTCCAGATTCAGCACGACAATCGGCGAGGGTGCAGTTGAACTTCACGGCCGAGCGCTGACGAAGTTTCCCCAGAGTCTCGCTTGCACCCTCGAAATTCGGCTCTCCACCAGCAAAGTAAATCCGAGCCGGCAAAACTATTTGCCGCGCCAAGGAGTCCAAGGCTCGCTTTCGCAACGCCTCAGCAGATCCGCCCTGGAACACGTACAAGGTTACAGCCTTGGGGCTTTCCTTGCGAAGTGGGAGGCAAACCTGCTCGAGGCCCTTCCAGTACTTTCGCATCAATTGCGCACGCTGACGAAATCCGCTTTTTCTTCCGGGCGACTCCAGATAACGAAACGCACGATAAATTTCGCGGGCTCGAGGCCGATACTCAGGAGGAATTTGGTGTTTGATCCACGTCGTGACTGACATTCAAATCACCCTACGTGCTTCTCGACGTCGCCGCGAAACGCGACGAAGAAAATCGAATGTCACGGCGACCAATAAAATGGCCAACAACCACCACACCGCCAAAAATGTGGCTTCCCCCCGCAACAGTTGGTCAGGGGGGCATTGATGAATCAGCGCAGATCCGTTGGTTGAGTTCAGTTGATCCAATTGTGATGAGGTCATTTAGCACCTCGCCAATATTGCTTCCATTCTACAAATCGATCTCGCCACAAATTCCAAGATAAGCCCCAAAGGGCTGCGATCAAGAGCAAGTGTGGCCCGAAGTAGAGCCGGTGGTCCAACGCCCCCATCGTCACACTGACATGCGCCAACGCCCAATTCCGAGCGAAATAAAATCCAAACCAGAAAACCGCGAAAAGCTTGAGGTGACGACTGTCGAACCGACTCGGAAAAATCAGCACCAAGACTAAGCTCATCAAGCAAAGCACCAGGATCCATGACGTCAGCCGAGTCAAACTCTGATGAATCCAACCTCGCAATGAAGTGAGTAAGGGATGCAAAGTGGACTGCAAAGATGGGCTGATCAGCTCCAAAAAAGACTTTTCCGATGAGACGACTCTTCGGAACTGCCGAACTGTCGTCGCATCCGTCGTCACATCTTTGAAGTGCGACGGCAAAACCGCATTCGGCCAAAGCGTCATTTCCCAGGTTCCCAGCCACTCTACGAACAACGGACGCATCCATCGCAACGAAGGCGGCCGGATCAATCCACTGCCCTGCTCGCGACAATTCAACACCCCATCGATACACAAAGCTTCGATCTTCTCGCGCAAGAATCGAAAGTAGCCTTGCGACATCAGTAAGTTTGGTGTCTTTCCCGCATAGAAGGCCGAGTCTTTGAGCCAAAACACAATCCAGCCATTCGTCCATTCCGAGCAAACTTGAAATCTCTTGCAGGAATAACTGTCCAAAGATGGCTTGGGCATCAAATCGTAGACCGGCTTGAACTCAGGAATATGATTCGACAAAACTTGCAAATTCTCTTCCGGCCACATCACATGGCGATTCTGCGTTGATCCATCCAACGAGCGGATCGCTGCCACAAGCTTTGGATATTCTCCTTCGCTAAAGTCGTGCAATACGCCTTTTCCATACTTCAATTCGGCGAATCCGCGAGCGAGCCCATCCATACAAACCGTCGCGATGAATGGTAACGCGATCAATGCCCATTGAGGACGCGAAAAGACCTTGCGGAGGCGTCCATTCTCAATTGCGCCTCGAATATACAAGAGTGCGCCGAGTCCGCCGATCACGACCAGGCCCATCACACGATCTTCTTCACGAAACAAACGCGACAGTGCGACCGTGGCGGACAACACAATCCAAGGGCTCATTGAAGCGGCTTCAAACTCTGTACCTCTCACGTGTTGGAAGCGGGAAAGAATCCGCGCCGAGGCGCCGCCGATGAGTAGGTAGAGCGCGAGACTGACTTTTTCGCGCATCACTTCAAAGCCCAAATCAAAACTGATGGGGTGGAAGTAAATCAAAACTCCCAAAATGAAAGTCGCGATCTTCGATACTTGGAACTCCAGTAGGCCGCGGCAAAAGTAAAGTACGGCGACACCGAGTAACGAAAGCGTCCATAGGTCATAACGTATGGAAAGACCGCCCATGAACGCGAGAAGATAGCTGAATCCCGGAAGCTTAATGAACAGTCTTTCGTCGAATGGACCGAAACTCGTCCCCTCGAGTAAGTGATAGGCGCGTGAGACGTAGAGCGAAGCATCGTGAGGCGTATAGGTTGCGACAGGAAAAAGGTCCGAAGTGAGAAAGAGCCTCAGTCCGAAGACTGACATCACGATCCAAAACCATGAGCTTCGCGTGTCGATCCACGCCAACCGAGAACCAACGAAACGTTTGATCTTTGCCAATGGGCTCGCGCTCAATATCTCGCGCACTCGCATCGCCGACGACTCAGTTCTTCGAATCGACGGACGAAGAAATTGAAACCGCGGACGCCGAATGCGTTCGAGACTTCGGCTTCCAGTTGAAGAGTTCCCACCAGAATTGGAAGTAGTAGGCCGCTCCCCAACGCAAGATCTGAAGTTTCCTCACGCCGCCGATTCGCTCCGGCTCGTCCGCCGGGATCTCGCCGATTTTCATTTTTGCTTTCGCCGCGCGAACCGCCATCAAAGGCTCCCAGCTGATCACGGTTCCGAACATCTTCTCGGGCAAAGTGTAGGACTCGTCGAGGTGAAGATCGAGATCGTACACGATACTCTTTTTGTAGGCGCGCAGAATGACCATCGCATCGGTGTAGTGACCGCCATGAAGCAAATTGACTGTGCGAGTGAACAGCCAGTTTCCAAATCCCGTGATTAAATCATCATCGTCGCTCTTCGCTGGACCCAAATAGCGCGAGCCAATCACGAGATCATAGCCTTCCAACACTTTATCTTTCAGTTCCTTCACAGACTGGGGCGGAGAATTGCCATCCGGTGAGAATGAAATAATGTAGTCACCGCGAACATGTTCCATCACTTCCATGTAAGCGAATCGAATGCCGCGCTTCTTCTGCACATAAACTTCATAGCCCTGTTCTTTCGACCACTCGATCGTGCCGTCGGTCGAACCGCCGTCGACGATGATGATCTGATCGACCCAGCTGCGGTCGATTTGCGGCATAATAACTTTCATGCCTTCGATTTCGTTGAGGGTCAGAACGAGCAGCGTAAAGGTCGGGCGTTGGGCCATGTCATCTCCAGGTTGAACAACTCATGGAAAATGCTTGAGGTTCGAGGAAAATTCAATTTTTAAGACAGATTCTGTGAAATCAACCTCGCTGCGACTTTGATCCGCCAGACGCCTTCAATTCAAATTCAATTCGCAAACTCCGATCGCAACCTCCGAACCCCAGGGGGATCAGCTTCTTGCGCCGCGCATCAAAGCCGGGCGCAGATCACCGCCTCATAGACAAGATTGGCTGAACAGCCTAATTCTGAAGCTTTCCCATTGTGGTCAAGATGAGCAGGAGGGGCGCCATGATCATCAGCCAGACACCCTATCGGATTTCGTTTTTCGGGGGCGGAACCGACTATCCCAAGTGGTTCCGAGAGTATGGTGGAGCTGTGCTGTCCACCGCCATCAACAAATACTGCTACATTTCGGTTCGCCACCTGCCGCCGTTTTTCGAACACAAGCATCGCATCGTCTACTCGCAAATCGAGTCCGTGCGCGAGCTCGACGAAATCAAGCATCCCTCGGTGCGCGAGTGCCTCAAATTCATGGGCGCGCCCGAAGGCCTCGAAATCCATCACGACGGCGACTTGCCGGCGCGAAGCGGAATCGGCTCATCGTCGTCCTTCACCGTCGGCATGCTCAATGCCTTGCACGCCCTGCAAGGACGCATGATCTCGAAAATGGATCTTTCGAAAATCGCCATCGACATCGAGCAAAACAAGATTGGCGAGGCCGTCGGCTCTCAAGACCAAATCGCCGCCGCCTTTGGCGGTTTGAATAAAGTCACCTTCCACCCCGATGATTCGTTCACCGTTGAGCCTGTGATCATGACTTCGGAACGCATTATCGAGTTCAATCGCAAACTCATGCTGTTCTTCACCGGCTTTTCCCGCACGGCTGCTGTTGTCGCTCAATCGAAGATCGAGAACTTCGATAAGAAGAAGCGTCAGCTCATGATGATGCGCGCTTTCGTCGATGAGGGCTTGGCGGTGATGCAGAATCCGCGACGCAATCTCGATGAACTCGGCACGCTTCTCCACGAAGGCTGGCGTTTAAAGCGCGAGCTCTCGGAGAAAGTGACCTCCAACGAAATCGATCAGATTTACGAAGCGGGATTGGATGCCGGAGCGACCGGCGGAAAGTTGATCGGCGCCGGAGCGGGCGGCTTCATGCTGTTCTATGTGCCGCTTGAAAAACAAGACGCCGTTCGCGAGCGCCTCAAGCATCTGATCGAAGTGAACTTCCAGTTCGACTTCCAAGGTAGCCGCATCTCGCTGTATGACCCCAACTTCGGGAGGTCACTTCCAGCAGACGAGAAGGTCTACGCATTGAGCCGCTGGCAGCAACCGGAAATCGTCCTCCAATAATCTTCGCTTAGAGGTTTTCATCGTGAGCGGATCGACGTTTTGGCTTTCGGTCCGCCGATCCTTCAGCGAATGGGTTCGCGCACTTTTGGGCGAGTCCCCCTCCACTCGTTTCACGCAAGCTTTGCTGGCGATCGCGCTTGTGACACTTGCCGCACAAGTCTCCGTGATGTCCTCTTTCATCGCACGAAACATCGCGACTCGAGCCGAGATCGCGGCCATCGACAACGATGGCGGTGTGGCCATCGGCACGGCCACGCACACCAAACTCTACGACGACAACGGCTGGCGACCCTATGGTCCACTCTATTATAGATTGGTGCGCATCCTTCACCACTTGGGAACTCACCCGCACGCCACTGATTCTACATCGAGCGACGAACGCATCGAGATGCAAAACTCCCGCGAGCGCTCTCATCATTTTTTGCTGGCGTGGGTCTCGCTGATTTCTCTCGTCGGACTTTGTGCATTGCTGGCCTGTTTGATCACGACACTTCCTGTCTACCGAGTCCTGCTGACCTCAGCCCTGCTCACCGCATTCACCTCTCATCCAACTTGGGCGGAGATGATCCTCCGCCCGCATCCCGATCATCTCTTCGCCGCATTGATCGGACTTGCCACCTGGGCCAGCTGGAAATGGTTGACGGCTCCGCAGGCCCAAGCGCGAACACGCCTGATCTTGATGGGAGCGGCTTGGGGTCTGGCCGCGTCCTGTAAGATGACGGTGCTCGTCTTCGCGCCCGGCGTGATCGCACTCTTCATCGGTCGTCGGCCAATTTTTGATTTCCGAAGCCTTGGAACATGGATGGCCTCGGCCTTGACCACCTACCTGCTGGTCGGCTTTCCACAATCGTTCAACTTTGGCGGTGTGATCGAGTTTCTGCTGCAACAAAGTAAAAATGTTCTGCCCGCGACTTGGGAATCGATAGTGAATTGGCTGGATCTTTTCGCCACACAAATTTGGCGCCCTCTCGCCGTGGTGGGATTGGGGCTTTTATTCTTGTCCAGCCCAAGAACGACTGCAGCCTCTCGAACGATGGCGCTACGGCTCTCGCTTCTCGTGATCCTTCCCATCGCGTATTTGTTCAGTAAGAAAATCATTTCACCGATCAGTTGGTATCCGCTGCCGTTTATCGCCGCGATCTTGGCGGCCTTGGTGCTCGGCACCAACGGGCTTCGCTCACGTTGGGCGGCATGGACGAATTGGACTCATCGGTGGCCAGCGCAGCTCGGAGCGTGGATTCTGATCCCGTTTTTCTATCAGGGCGTTCCGTCCACCTGGAATCAAGCCTTGGCGGAGCAACAGCGTTGTCGAGCCGAAGCTCGTCGCGTGGAAGCGCAAGTCAATGCGGCCGCCCAGGCCGGTGGTCACATCTTGGTTGACCCCTACATTCCCTACTCGCAGATCTTTCATGATCGCGAGGTGGAGATGGCGTGGGAGATGCGACTCGATCGCATTCGTCCCGACACAAAGTTGATCGCGCTCAAAAGCGAATACTATCGCTGGTATCTTCCCGTTGACTCGGGTGGCAGCGGTGGCGCGGTACTGCATATTCAGAATCTCGAACCAGTCCGCGAGTTCTACTTGAAGTTCTGGCAACAAACGAAAGCGATGGACCCACTCGGACGCGAATGGCGGAAGGTCTATGACGACGCGTGCACCTTTGAAATTTGGGCGCCCGTCCTAGCCGATCCAGATCGCCCGTAGAATCAACATAAGTGGCGTAGAAAACGCTAAGAACACGAGTCCAAGATAGGAAAGTTGCTGATGCCAAGGCTGAGCTGTGCCCGGCTCGCAGACCTTCGGTGAGCCTCGCCAATCCACCTTGAGCGCCGATGCAACCAAGCTCTCCAAGTTCAAGTTTGAGCTTCGATCATAGATCAGACGGTGATTCGCCTCGTGCCACTCGACAAGTCGATCCTGAAGATCTTGATGTGCCAGCTTTTCAATAAAGGCCTGAGCCCTAGGTTGAATCAACGCACTCAACGAGTCGGGAATCTGAAAGTTGACCACCAGTCGGCCTTCATTCAATTTTTCGAAACGTAGCTCGACTCGACTCTGAACCTCGTGTTTGACACCCAGGACATTCACGACCGCGGTTGCAAAGAACTTTGCTGAATTCTGATTTACCTTCGTCCGATCAGACTCTTCGGGTCGAACTTGAATATTTCGCACATAACCATTCGCCATGGTTTCGATGGCAATTGACCCATCGGGCTCGAGTTTCGCAAGGCGAAGAGCATGGGACTGAGGCAATGCATCGGCTGCACGAAGAGCCAAGAGCAATCGATGGGGTTCACACAATAACTGCGTCATTCGAGCAAATCCAGTTGCAACGGAAAGCTCAACTTTCACTTCGGTGGCATTTGCTGCTAGTGAACTGCACGCGAAGAGGCTGACGAAGCAACGGATGAGAAAGGACCGAAACTGAAGCATCACTTCGTCGGGCGCTCAAAGAGCGCGGCCTCGATGGCGCCGCAGAGCATGTGACCGATGACGATGTGGGACTCTTGAATTCGCGGTGTGGAGTTCGACGGCACCATCAGCGCATAGTCGCACATGGCGGCCATGCCTTGGCCTTTGGCTGAGGTGAGCGCCACGGTGATCACACCTTTCTTCTTTGCGGCCTCGATGGCCTTGATCACGTTCTTTGATCCGCCCGAAGTCGAGATCGCGATGAACACGTCGCCCTTTTCGGCTTGGGCCTCGATCTGGCGCGAGAACAGATTCTCGTAAGAGTAGTCGTTGCCGATGGCGGTGAGGATGGAAGTGTCGGTGGTCAGGGCAATCGACGGCAGCGCCGGGCGATCATAGTAAAAGCGCGACACGAATTCCGCAGCGATGTGCTGCGCATCGGCCGCGGAACCGCCGTTGCCGGCGAGCAAAGTCTTGCGACCGTTTTTGTAGGCGTGAAGCGTGACCTCGATGACTTTTTCCATCTGCGCCAGGAACTGAGGTGAGTCGAGCAGCATCTTTTTGGTGGAGATCGTCTCTTCGATTTCGGCTTGGATGAAGCTTTTGAAATCCGTCATCAGGGCCATAAGTCCTCCGGTTCGCTGGGCATCGGTCGGCTCACAACATCTCAAATTGCCTCGCCTCTGGCAATACGCCGCAGCGCCAGCGTTCACAGCCTCGGAGAATTTAGGAGAGCCTGTGGCCTCGAACCTGACCTTCAAGTTCTGCCTTCTGCAACCAAGCATAGGTGAGGCGCATTCCCTCTTCGAAGCTGAGTCGGGGCTTTAAGCCCAAGCCCGCTGCACGCCGCGAGTCGAGCAGCTTGCGAGGCGCACCATCGGGTTTGCTCGTGTCCCATTTGAGTTCGCCCTGAAAGCCAGTCACACGAGCGACCACCTCAGCCGACTCCTTGATCGAGATGTCATCGCCATAGCCGAGATTCAAAGCGTCCGTCCCCTCGTAAGCCTCAAGAGCGCCAAGGATCATCTGCGCGGCATCGTCGACAAAGAGGAACTCGCGCCGAGGCGACCCGCTTCCCCACATTACGACTTCCTTCAGCTGCTCGCGCTTGGCCTTGTGAAAGCGAAGCAGCAAGGCCGGAGCCACATGCGAAAAAACCGGATCAAAGTTGTCGTTGGGTCCGTACATCGAAGCCGGAATGACAGTGATCCACCTGCGTCCATGCTGCTTGTGATACGCCTTCGCCTCGATGTAGCCCGATAGCTTCGCAAGCGCATAGGCTTCGTTGGTGGGCTCAGGTGCACCCGTGAGAATCAGCGGCTCGCTCATCGGCTGATCGCAAACGCGCGGGTACATACAGTTGGAGCCGACATACACCAACTTCTCTGTGTTGGCTGCATGAGCTGAGCGCATGATGTTGGTGTTGATGCGAATATTGTCGACGCTGAATTCGACCGGAAAGTTCGAGTTCGCCTGAATGCCTCCGACGACAGCCGCCGCACAAAGCACCACATCGGGCTTCTGCTCGCGAAAGAAGGCCTCGGTCGCCGCTTCGTTTCGGAGATCGAGCTCCGCGCGTGTTCGCAAAACCAAGTTGGCGTGACCGCGCCGTTTGAGCTCCCGCACGAGGGCTGAGCCCAAGAGACCCTGGTGGCCGGCGACGAAGACTTTGTGCTGAGGCTGGAGTTTGAACATGCATTGATGTGTAACCTGTAGACCGGACTGAGTCAGTTCTCAGCGCGTCGCAGGTGGAAATCGAGCTTCTTTCTCCGAAGGAAATCTCGATCCAGGAAACATCCATCTCTAGCTCGCCAGAGCTCGAAGTAAAGACGAGACGGTCTGGATGCTCGGATTGAACTCCTTTTGGGGATCGAGAAGATCATAAATGGTTCGGCGTCCCAGACCCGACTGCACAGCGAGTCTCGACTTGTTCATGGTCAGAATGTGAGCGGCGAGCACTTCTCTAAATGTGTCGAGATCCCCTGTGCTCAAACAATCCACGAGAGCCTCAGAGACAGCCTTTAAAGTCTTTAACTCCGAACTGCTGTGAGGCCTATGCGGGATCAAAGTCGGCTTGGATGACTTTCTTGCGGAGCGCTTGTGCTTTCCGGATATCTCGGTTTTGGCCATTCTTGTTACCTCCCCAACGTACAATCAGTCGGTCATGACGCATTCGATATGCATAAACCCGAATGCCACTTCGCCAACGAAACTCAATGAGACCTTCGAAGGCTTTGAAATCACCCCAATGCCCCACCGAGATGAGATCCAGGCGAGAAATCAACATGACACGCGCCTTCGCTGATTGCTGGCTCAGCCACTCATCAAAATCGTTTGTCTTGAACACCTGAACAGCCTGCCTCATGGCTGACGGCTCCCTCTTGATTGTGCGGTATTCCGCACATACTGTCAACTTTAGCTGTGACAATGTTCAAGTTCCGTTCAGGGGCCAAAACCACGCAACGCACTTGCCTGCCAACGAGCCGGACGGTTTCCGCCCATGGCTTGGCGCTGGCTGCTAAAAAAACAAAAATCCCCGTGGGGCGCACCCACGGGGATTTTCATTCACCGATCGAAGCCCGAGGCTTTCGATCAAATGTTCGCAAACGAGTTGCGCTTGATGATCTTGAAGCCGCGGATCAGCTCGCGTAGCGATTGATCCAGTCCCACCTTGGCTTTGAAGCCTGTGGCCTCGATCTTCGCGTTGGAGATGATGTAGTTGCGCTTGTCGGGATCTTCACCGATTTCCGATTCCATGATGGTGAACTCGGGGATCTGCTTTTTGATCGCCAAGCAAAGTTCCATCTTCGAGAGATTCGCTTCACTCAAGCCGACATTGTAGGGCTGACCCTTCATTTTGTCGTAGTTGTTGAGCGTGTGGATGAAGGCATCAGCCGCATCGCGCACGTGCAGGTAGTTGCGCTTGAAGTGCGCTTCAAACAGCACGATGAAGCGGTCGTTCACCGCGCGATAAGTGAAGTCGTTGACGAGCAGGTCCAGGCGCATGCGCGGGCTTGTGCCCATCACTGTCGCCAGACGGAAAGTCGCCACGTGACCGGAGTCGAGCAGGACTTTTTCGATTTCGACTTTCAACTGACCATAGAGCGAAACCGGGCGCATGGCCGAGTTCTCATCGCAGTGGATACCGGCTTCGCCCACGCCATAGCCTGAGTTCGTGCACGGAAACACCATCATCTGATCCTTCGACTTCATCTCGAAGAGCATCTTCACGGCGTCGTGGTTGATGGTGCGCGCACCGATCGGATCTTGTTTGCAAAGCGGAGCGCCGGTGAGACACGCGAGCGGCAAGACCGCATCGGCCTTCGCCATCAAGGGCTTCATGATCTGATGATCGCGGACATCACCGCGAATCAGCGTGAGCTTGTCATCGAAAGTCACATCGAGAAGCGGCGTTTGATTGTACATGAAGTTGTCGACGACGGTGACCTCGTGGCCAAGACCCAACAACTTAGGAACCAAGATCGAACCAATATAGCCGGCGCCGCCGGTTACCAAAATCTTCATACGCGTGCTCCTTCAGTCGCTCCCATGGAAGCTGTGTACTGCTTGTAAGACTGCCCTTCGCGGCCGGTCGGCTCGACTTTCAACGGAGCCGCATTCTTGCGCTTGAGCTGATGCTTGGTCATGTCGACGATGTGCTTGTAAGTGTCCTCGCCAAACTTTGACCGCACCATGTTCAGATAGGTCGGATCATTGAAATAGACTTGGAAAGCCTTGTCGCGGAACGCGAGCACTTCACCCGCCGAGATGTGCTCGGTCGGAAGCGGCAGCGTCTCAAATGCGTGCTGCGAGTAACCCAACCAAGAATCCGGAAGCGGCCAATTGCGCTCGACGGCCATGGTGTAGAGCTTCGAGCCCGGATAGGCCATTGCCGAGTAGAAGTTCCCCATCTCGCAGTTGAGCTCAAGCGACAAATCCAAAGTCTGTTGCATCGACTCGTAGTTGTCGTCCGGAAGACCAAAGATGTAGTTGCCAATAACGTTGATGCCCGCGTCTTTGATCTGCTTCACGATCGAGCGGATGTCGGATTCGCCGAAGCGACCCTTCGTCACGCCGTCGCGAACATGCTTCGAGCCCGACTCAATACCCAGCGCCAACCAGTTCACACCGGCTTTTTTCAGCGGCTCGAGGTACTGAGGCTTCACCGTATCGACACGCGCGTAGGCCCAGATGTTCAGACCGTCTTTGGCGTAGCCGCGCTCGCCAAGAAGCTGCGCGAGTTTCAGGAAGTGGCTTTCGCGCAAGACGAACATTTCATCGGCGATCTTCACGTTCTTCACGCCATACTTTTGCGTGAGTGTCTCGAATTCGTTGGCGATGAACTCGGGATCCCAATAGCGGAAGCTCGAGCCACCAAACGGAGCGTTGATGCAACAGAACGTGCACTTAAACGGGCAACCCAAGCTTGTGTAGATCGAAGCGTAGGGCTTTCGCTCGTTGATGTGACCGAAGGAATGCCAGTTGTGCGCACGATAATTCTTCATCGGCAAGAGATCCCAAGCGATGCCGGGAAGCTCAGTCGTCAGCTTCTCTTGCGGAATGTTTGCGCCGGGAGTGCCAGAAACGGGCTTACCGCCTTCGCGCCACCAAAGACCCGGAATCTGCTTGTACTGGCTGGAGTCGTCCATGTTGATCGACAAAAGACCTGTGATCGTCGCCGGTCCTTCGCCTTTGCAAACAAAGTCGCACTTCTCTTGCAGAAGTGTTGTCTCCGGCAGAGCTGACACGTGGCCACCGATCATCAGCACTTTGCGCTCGGGATAAGCTTCTTTGTAGGTGTCGCAGAGGATATGAGCGGCGTACATGTTTTGTGTCGAGGCCGACGGCTGCTGACCATAGACCACGATGACGGTGAGTTTGGGCTCGCACTCAGCCGAACGCTTCACAGTGTCCGCGACGGTCAGACCTTCGCCTTCCGCATCGATGAGATGCAGCGAGTGACCTTTCATGCGCAGATGATTGGCGATCAATCCCGCCCAGATCGGCGGCTCGATGGCAGCCAACTCGTTCGACAAAGATTGGTAGATGCTCGAGAGCGCGCTGGGGTTAATGACCAACACGTCGACTTTGTTTCCTGCCATCGCTTCCCTCCTTAGAACGGACCTTTAAATTTATTTTCGTAGGAATAGAAATTGTCGCGCGTCAGATCGATGGCCTGCATCGAGAGCATGCGCTCCGCCGTGCGGATGATTTGAACTGCCGAAGGATAATAGAGGTTCTCCAACGGACGCGTCGTGGGACACGGCACGAACTCAAAGCCCAAGCGCTCCACGGGATGCTGGAGTCGACCGAAGAGCGCATGCGACACCGTCGCTGCCACTTCCGACGAGAAACCGCAATTGACCCAGTCGTAGTCGGCCACAATGAGACGCCCTGTCTTCTGCACGCTGTTGAGAATCGTCTCTTTATCCAGCGGGAAGATCGAGCGCACGTCGACGACTTCGGCTTCGATGCCATGACGAGCGAGCACTTCCGCCGCTTTCAAGGCTTCGACTGTCATCCATGACGTGGACACGATCGTCAGATCGCGACCTTGGCGACGGACTACGGATTCACCGAGACGTCCCTCGATGGAAGTGTCCACTTCGCCCTCGACGTCATAGAGCCAACGATGCTCGATGAAGATCACCGGGTTGTCGTCTTTGATCGAGGCACGCAAGAGGCTGTAAGCATCTTGCGTCGTTGAGGGCATCACGACTTTCAGGCCGGGAATGTGGGCGAAGAACGAGTGCAAGGTCTTGGAGTGCTGCGGGCCTTGGCCCCAGCCACGACCAATCACCGCACGAATCACCATCGGCGCTTTCAGTTGTCCGCCCGACATGTAGCGAATTGCTGAAACCATGTTGGCGATCTGGTTCATGCCAAGAAGCAAGAAATCCACGCGAATGTGCACATGAATGGGACGGAGGCCGGTGATCGCCGCGCCCAAAGCCGCGCCGGTCATCGCATCTTCGCTCAGCGGTGTACCGAACACGCGACGTGAGCCGAACTCGTTGAGCAGGCCCTTCGTCGAACCAAAAATGCTCTTATGATCGGGAACATCCAGTCCAAAAACGAAAACGCTAGGGTCTTCGCGCATCGCATCGGCTTGCGCCATCGCCAGAGCATCACGGAATTGCATCACTTGCTTCGCCATCGCTAACCTCACTTCACCGCGTTCAAGAACTCGGCGAGCTCCTTCACGCGGCCTTCTTCGAGCCCTGGGAAATTGCCAATGTAAAAACCAAAGAAGTGGATGTGATCCACTTTCGGGAACTGCTTCCAAGCATCCGCGCCGACGATCTCACGCAAGAACGGCTGGCGAACCATGTTGCCGCCTCCGCTCATGCCGCGACGGTACTCGATCCCCGCCTCTTTCATCGCCGCCATCAAGCGCACCACGAACTCCTTATCCGGTTTCGCCAACGCCAAGGTGAAGGCGTAGTTCGACGAACCTTCCGTCGTGTAGTCGGTTTTGTACTTTGCCGGATCGAGGTTGTTGAGGAAGGTGAGCAAGTTGCGCGTGCGCAATTTGTTGTTCGCATCCAGACGCTTCAGCTGATTGCGGCCGATCACCGCATTCACTTCGGTCGAGCGCACGTTGTACGCCGGATAAGCGAAGATGAACTCGGGGTTCAGGTCTGGGTAGGTGTTCCAGTAGTGCTCCTTCACAGCTTGTGAAGTCGACTCGCGAACCATGCCGTGCGAACGCAGCATGCGGATCGCCTCGTAAAACTTTTCGTCGTTCGTGCACACCATGCCGCCTTCGATGGTCGACATGTGATGCGCATAATAGAAAGAGAAGTTCGAAGCGAAGCCGATCGAGCCCAAGCGCTGACCTTTGTGAGTCGCTCCGTGCGATTCACAAACGTCTTCGATGAGCAGGATGTTTCGCTTTTTGCACTCATCGATCAACTTGTCGGTGAGTCCATTGTAACCAAGAACATGCGTCAGAAACACCGCGCGCGTCTTGTCCGTCATCTTGGCGATGACTTCGTCCGTGTCCATGCCGAGATGGTTTTTATCGATATCGACGAACACCGGTTTAAAGCCATTTTGCAGCACACTCGAAATATCGCTGACCCAAGTGAGGGTCGGCACGATCACTTCGCCGCCACCGTAAAGATGCTTGAGCGCGGCCATGGTGAGCAGATTCGCACTGGCGCCCGAATTGACGAACACCGAGTACTTCACGCCCAACCACTGGCTCCACTCCGCTTCAAACGCGCGGACATTGGCCGACTGTGTGAGGATCGGATCACCCTTGAGAAAATCGATGAGCACATCGAGGTCCTCGCGCGTGATGTTGTTCTCCATGAGTTTCAGATCAAGTCGTTTCACATGTACCTCACCGGCGTGTCTTCAGCCCAAACGTCCGCATAGAGTTCATTCGGCGGCGGGAAGGGCGCGTCTTGTGCGCGCTTCACGCTTTCGTCGATGCGCGCGCGATGTTTTTTCTTTTCCGCTTCGATCTCGGCGTCTGTGACACCTTGAGTTTTAAGGAAGGCTTCTGCCTTCGCGATGGGATCGAACTTCGCTTCCGCCTGATCGGCTTTCGCGCGATAGCCGAACTTGAAATCTTCCAAGGGACCGACGTGCTCGAGGAAGCGGTAGTAGTTGAAGCTGAGGAAACCCGGCATGTTCTGCTTCTTCATTTCCGCGATCATGCGATCCGTCTTTTCCATGACCTCTTTGAGGTCCGTGCCGTCGCCTTCATCGTAGAGGCAACGGAAGCCCTCAACCATGTCTTTGGTCGACTTCCAACCGAGACGATTGCGGCGGAAATTGTGAATCGCCAAGTCGTTGTCTTCGCACACGAAGAGAACCGGCAGCTTTTCCAGCGCCGCATAGTTGACGCTCTCATAGAACGCGCCCTCTTCCATCGCGCCATCACCGAAGAACACAATGCTCAATCCATCGCGACCGAGGACAGCGTCGCCGAGCGCGGAGCCCACCGCGAGCGGAATGGTCGTGCCGACCACAGCCGATGTCGCCACCAATCCGTGCTCCGGCGAAGCCATGTGCATGGATCCGGCTTTGCCTTTTCCGCAGCCGGTGACTTTGCCGTACATCTCACCGAAGAACGAGTCGGTGTCGTCGCTGGTCGCCAAGAAGATCGAGTGATTGCGATAGGTGCCGAAGTACTTGGTGTTGCTCTTCACCGCGTGCGCGCCGCGTGCGCGCGAAACCGACGCGTGAACTCCACAGGCGATGGCTTCACCGCCAATGCCCAAGTGGACCGGAGTTTTCATTTCGTCTTTGAAGTACTCTTCGCGGATTTTTTCTTCGCACATGCGCGCAAGCAGCATTTTAGAATAGGCGGCAAACCACTCGGTTTTAGACCGAGCTACGGGACTCGAGGTCATTCGGAAACTCCCTGAAAACCTGTTGAAGGAAAAGTGCTATCACCCTGTCATCACAGCCGCAAACCCTATATGGGCCAGGCTTGTGTCGCGTCGCCGCGTGCGCTGGGGTGTGGAGCGATCGCTCCATGCGGAGATCCCGAGGCGCGGCCGTCGACTTAAATTCTCTGATAGTCGTCTTCGTAGCGAATGATGTCGTCTTCGCCAAAGTAGGTACCGAGCTGAACCTCGATGAACTCGAGCGGCTCTTGCCCCGAATTGCCGATGCGATGCTTGGCTCCAAGCGGCACATGGACGTAACTGCCCTCTTGGACCGGGATCGTCTTGCCGTCGAGGATCACATAGCCCTCGCCACGCACGATGATCCAGTGTTCGGCGCGCCGCGCATGCGACTGATAGGAAATCTGCGCGCCCGGGTCCACCAGCATCCGCTTCGACTTGAAATCGCGCATGTTGCGCAAAATCTCAAAGCGGCCCCAGGGGCGAATCTCATAGGGGTGTGTGGCCACAAGACCCGGCTGCGTGCCTTTCAGCACATCGACGACGTCTTTGACCTTTTCGCTTTGGCCTCGCTTCACAATCAGCAGCGCATCGGCCGTGTCGACCACCAACAAGTCCTTAACGCCGACGAAGGCGTAAGACTTTTCAGGGGTGTGCGGAAAAACAAAGCAGTCGTCGGATTGAACGTGCACCTCGCGGGCGGCGCCCTTGGGCACGGCCTGGGCGAGCGAGTCCCAAGTCCCGAGGTCGCTCCAGTCACAATCGCAGGGCACGGTGATGTGGCTCGGAAGCTTTTCCATCAGCCCGTAGTCAATGGAGATGGGCCGAAGCGCCGCGTAGACCTGATCGATGTTGGTGAGATCCGCGCGCAAGCTTTCGGCGACAGAGTAAACATCGGGCAGGTACTGCTTGAGCAGTTCGCGCATGCGACTCACGCGGAAGATGAACATGCCCGCGTTCCAGAAGTAGCGGCCGCTGGCGAGGAAGTTCTTAGCCGTGGCCTCGTCCGGCTTTTCGCGAAAGCGAAGCGCTTTGCGAGCCGGTAGATTCGTGCCTTCGGCAAGCGGCTGTGGATCGGTTTCGATGTAGCCATAGCCCGTCGCGGGATAGGTGGGCTGAATGCCAAGCGTGACGATTTCACCTTGGCGCGCGAAGTGCTCGGCCGTGCGCACCGCTGAATGAAACGCGGGTTCGCGACCGACGAGTTGATCCGCGGGGAAAATGCCGACGACTTCGTCGTCGTGACCTTTTAGCGACAAGACCTTGCAGAGGATCGCGACGGCGGGACCAGTGTTTTTGGGCAGTGGCTCGTAAATCACGCGGTCGGCTTTGATGCCGCAGTCTCGGAGCGTCTTTTCGGTGAGCGTTTTGAGTTCGCGTGTGGTGACGGTCCAAGGCGTGCCAAGTGGCTGCAGCCGCGCAATCGACTTGTGGAAGAGCGACTCGCCGAGGAACTCGCAGAATTGTTTGGGCCACGCGGATCTCGAGACAGGCCAGAGCCTTGTGCCGCTACCGCCGGAGAGAACGACTGGGATCATGTGTTGGGTTTAGCGAGTTTGCGCGCGGCTGGGAATGATTTGCTGCTGGGTGTGGGTGGGCGGAGGTGCGGCGCGGCGGCGCGGCGGCGGGCGCGGGCGTGGGTGTGGGCGTGGGCGTGGGTGTGGGCGTGGGTGTGGGCGTGGGTGTGGGTGTGGGTGTGGGTGTGGGCGTGGGTGTGGGTG
>ERZ761609.1031-NODE-1031-length-27277-cov-20.306700_pt1 | contig 27277 bp, 28 predicted proteins | sample MGYA00511163_ERZ761609 | MGnify/ENA primary metagenome ERZ761609 (study PRJEB28899, sample SAMN02445070) | bioreactor sludge metagenome | biome: EBPR sludge | place: Australia: Brisbane, Thorneside Wastewater Treatment Plant | collected 2011-12-16 ... | reverse complement strand
ACGAACCCGCGAGCGCGTCCCACTCGATTGGGCCGGGACCCAGAACAACCTCGGCAACGCGCTTCAGACGCTGGGCGAGCGGGAGAGCGGCACCGCGCGGCTGGAGGAGGCGGTCGCCGCCTACCGCGCGGCGCTCACGGAACGAACCCGCGAGCGCGTCCCACTCGATTGGGCCGGGACCCAGAACAACCTCGGCGCCGCGCTCCAGACGCTGGGGGAGCGGACTTACGACCGAGCGAAACTCGAAGAGGCGCGAAAAGCCGTCAACGCCGCGTTCGAGGTTTTCATGCAGGACGGGCAGGAACAGCGCCGGCGCTATTTTGAGAACCGGTTGAGCGAACTCGACCGGCAGATCGCAGAGCTGACCCCACCGCGGTGACACCCACGGACGGACTCCGCGCAGGGCTCCGCCTTGCATAACATAACGTCCCTTATAGCTGACCCTTGGACGGCGGGCTGTCCTCGCGCTGGGATTGCGCCGGTCGATCTTCCGGTCATCTTCCTGCGCGACGACGGAAGCATGTCGGCAACAGCGGGTGGCGTTAAACAAGATCACGAAGCCACGCAGCACCAAGACACGCCGCAAGCGTCGAACTTGCTAGGCGCCTTGGCCGCAGCGGCCTCCGGCACGAGACCCGGGCAGGGCACGACGTGGCCACGTGAAGCACAATTTCTGCTTTCCCACGTGTGATACGTCAGCTAGCGTACGCGCAACCTGCAGGGAATAGCGACCGCCACGCGTGTCGCGAAGGGGGGCGCGACGCTGCCGTGCCGGAAAAGCGTGCCATACTAATTACCTACCCGCAGCCTAGCCAGGACACCTGCGGGCTTTTTATGCCGTTCGATGAATCGCTGAACGGCCTAAGAAACGCGATCACGACGGCTGCCAGTCGGGTGGGCTTCGCTACCACCGTTCGCGCTGATGACAGCTGGAGCGATCCCCAGTGGATCAACAGAATTACAACGCTCCTGCTTACGTCCAAGGTAATTGTATGTGTTTTCCCCAATCTTCCCGGGAAAAGATTCCCAAACCCAAACGTGATGTTTGAGGCCGGTTTCGCGCGCGCGCTCGGAAAGGCAGTCCTCGTCATGTCCGATAACGCGGAAGCGCTACCATCAAACCTGACTCCATACGACTACTTCTCCTACAACTCTTCGGAAACCGACTCGCAATCGTTCCGGGCGCGGCTTGAGAACCGCTTCTACGACCTACGCGACAACACAACGAAATGGAACAGCAGCGCCAGTGAATGTAGAGTGCTCCAGGGCGCGCACGTCGCATTTGCAGAATGCGAGTTCCTAGACAGCTTTGGGAATATCCTCGACTTCTCGATTCTTGTACGGGATTACATGCAGCATGTATACGCATACTCCCTGCGCCCAATGGTAGAGGCTGCCAAGGCGCCCGACCAGCCCGCAGACAAACAACAGGAGCAGGCCAGTGCGGATAACTTCCGGCAACATTGGTACCGTTACATAGAGCATTTCCGGCTAATGTGCGATCCGGCGATATTTAGCAAATTGCGGACCCTGAAAAACGTTAACGACAACTACATTAGCATTTTGTGCAGTAGAACGCAGACAATCGGCCCGCTGCGGGACGTAGAGTCCGGAAAGCGGCTTGGGGAGGGATACTCTCAGCTCGTACAGGGGCTGGAGCAGTTTCTTGCCGTGCATAATGAGCTCCAGGCAGTTTCGGAAACCGTTGGATTAAGCAGGCACCAATTAGTTGACAGAATCGACAGGCTCGACCAGATCGCCCAGCTTTTGCTTACTCGCTCATCCGCCTTGACCAAGGTCCTCACCGGGATAATCCATTCATAGGATTACGACATGCCCTCCGCAGATCTCGACGAGATACGGCGAACGCACACCCTACTAAACGAACGCCTATGCGGGGAACTTAAGGGCGTTGCGAAGCCGTTTGGTGGAAACACAAAAGAACGAGGCGATTTTGTTAGCGGCGTGCTTTCCCTGTTTTCCAAGATAGAGCGAGAGGCCGAGAAAAACTCTACTACTGTTGCCGAGTACGATTGGCTCAGGAACACACTGGCCGACTGGCAGTTCGCCATGTCTAGCATTCTCGGGGTGGCGGTAACGGCGCCTCTTCTAGAGTATCCGCGGCACCTAGTTGAAGCCACCATGGATAATAGAGTCTGGCGGTTCCTAGAGAAACAGGCTCATGATGCGTCGGAAGAGCGGCGGGAGGCGAAATATCGCCGTGTGTTTGGCGAGGCGTGGCACAAGGAAAACCAGTGGAGCGACGCGGAGAGGCTTTCGGACTGGGTTGACGCCGAGATTTTTCTTGCCTGTGATGTCTTGAGTGGGTCTGGCGCGTTCTGGAACGATATTCCTGGCGTCCCGGTTGCTGATAGATGGAAGTACCTAACGCCGACGGTATTTGATGTTCTTCAAAAGGTGTGGATAGATGACGTCTTTCGGATCCGCGCCTATGAGATCTGGAGGGAAGGTGGCGCGATAGTTGGTGGGCATGAAGAGGCGAAAAAAAACTTTCAGGCTGCGCGTGACGAATGTTTCTCATGGATCCGCGATCCGCAACGGAAGTCGGATGATCCAGGCGCGCGACGTCTTCTGAGTGATTACCTCGGGTCGTCGATGGGCATTAGCATTTACGACGCGGCCAGCATTGACCTCCTAGCGCCGGTCATGCAGGACATCACTAGGAGGAAAGCGGAGAAGATTGCTAAAAAACGTGATCAAGGTGAGAAGCGGAACTGGAGTCTAGCCGAGCGCTACGTTGCGGCATTCTACCCCGCGATTGTGATAGCTCTTAGGGAGCAGGGGCCGGAGAGTAAAAAGCGAGTGGGCCAAGCGTTCCTGAATGGCACGGAGAAGGAGGCGGGAGCATGGGTAATTAATGCCCTGGAAGCCGCCATGCTCGTGTACTTCATAGATGATGTTAATCTATAGCGACTGCGGCGCGGTGCGTTGCTGCCAAGCCGCTCCTAGTAGCTCACCCTGAACGTCGGGCTGTCTTCGGGTCGCGACTTCCGCCGGTCGTAGAGCCGGGTGGTGGAGATGTTGGCGTGGCCGAACCACTCCTGGACTTTGGCGATGTCGGCGTTGTTGAGCAGGGCATTGGTGCCGGCGGTGGCGCGAAGGGCGTGGGCGCCCATCCCCTCGACGTCGCCGAGGCCGATCTGGCGCAGGTAGGCGAGCACGACCTTGTAGACGCCGTCGGTGGTCATCGCCTTGTCGGTTTCGCCGGTGCGGTTGTTGCGCACCGGTTTGAACAGGGGAGAGCCGGGCACACTGCCGTGGCCGAGCGCCTCGAGGTACTCGGCGAGGAGCTCGGCGGTGCCCGGGTGGAGCGGGATGTAGCGGATCTTGCTGCCTTTGCCGTGGATGCGGAGGTGGGCGACGCCGCGGCGCTGGGTGACGTCCTTGACCTTGAGCAGGCACAGCTCCTCTCTTCTTAACCCGTGGTAGAGGAAGGTCGAGAGGATGGCGCGGTCGCGCTTGCCTTTGAGCGTCGTCGCGTCCGGGGCGTCGAGCAGCGCCCGGGCCTGGGCGTCGCCGAGGGCCGGGGTCTTGCCTTCGTTGTTGTCGGTGCGCGGGCGCTTCACGCCCTTGACCGGGTTATGGGTGACGGCGTTGCGCTCGCAGAGGTGCTCGAACAAGGACGACAAGGCGGCGAGCTTGCGGCGGATGGTGGCGCCGGATAGGGCGCGCTCTTCGAGGGCCTTGCGCCAGGCGATGACGTGGGCGCGGGTGACCAGGCGGATCTCGTCGGGCGCGCGGATGCCGGTGAACGCCATGAAGTCGCGCAGGTCGATGCGGTAGGCGCGGCGGGTTTTCTCGTTATCGATGTTGGCGAACCACTCGGCCTCGGGCGGGACGGTTTCGAGGTCGTGGAACTCGGCCCGGCTCAGCAGCCGGCGCCTGGGCGTCGTCACGGTGAGATTTTTGCTGGCGCTGTCGTCGCTCCCCATCCCCCTACTTTATCCTGATAACGTATTTTATCAAGAGTGCTTTCCACAGCGGGGGAGCGGCAACGGTCGCGCGCTCGTCGCTCAACCGGAACTCGCGATCGCCTGAAGGGTGAATCCAGTAGCCCAAACCTCAGCTCTCCAATCTGATGCTGAAGGCGCGTGGCTGTCGGCGCCATGGGAGGTCATGCAATGGTTGGGACGAGCACGGACCACAATGACCTTGAGAAACTCGTTGCGGCGACCAAGGACAGCTATCGAGTACCGGTAGACATCAACGCTATTGGAACACCTGCAGCTGTCGCTGAAGGTCGCCGGAACATCCTGGAGGGCATTGTCCGCGCCGGCGGCCAGCTGAACGCTTATCCGGCAGTTGTCGCCACGCCGTACTTGATCTGGACAAGCCCACTCGAAATACTGATCGATTCGCATATTGAACCGTGGAACAACCGGGCACGGGTTTATGGCGTCCGTAATAATGGTGGTGATGCGACTGGCTATGCAGGTTACAGTGTCGGCTTCTTCTATTTCTGGGACAACCCGTCACCGCAAAACTATGCCCTTGTCGACGTCGCTTCCACATTAGTGACAAAAGGTTTCGTCAGTGCCACTGGCAACACCGGCACTTTCAGCGGGGGTATCGCGAGCCTGTCTGCCAGCACCAGCCTCATACTGCATCAGTTAGCGGGCGACGTGCCGTTATGGCCACAGGCCGGCCAGACGGAGGGCATGTATAGCGTGGAGGCTCAGGGCGGTGGTTTCTGGTCTGGTGAGACAGGTCGAACAAACACCAGAGGCGTGTTCTATGAGGCAACGGTCGAATACAGATTTTATCCAGTCCCCCCGGGTGCGCGCGCTATTTTTGAAGTGAGATTGACTCTCAGTACATCTATACGGAACGGTTCCGGTTCTGTATGGTTCGATTTTGCCAACGCCGTACAAGACAATTACGTGCAATGCCCGGCGGTGGTCATTACCGTTCTGTCTGGGTTATAAGCTGCCTTCACGCTTGGACGGACGCGCGCTGTTCTCGGGTATAGCCCGTCCATACGGAGCGTCTCCAGGTGAGAGGCCAGGGCGCAAGTCTCGAAGCCCGCGATGACGTCTCTTTGATCGGAAGGCCGATCCTGCGCAGCTCCTCGCCGCATTCACCGTCGAGCCGCTCGAGGCTCGTCGTCATTCGCGGTCGGTCGAGCCACGGGGAGAGATCGAGCGAAGGCGTATAGCGCCACTCGCCGAGGTCGGCGCGGAAGGAGGGCCGCCACGCAAGCCCGGCGCCCTGCTGTGCGCCGCGACGGTAGGCCTGCTCGGCGACACGAGCCATCAGCTTGAGGACATCCCGCTGATCGCGCTCAGAGAGGGAGAGGAACCGCCCATCACGAAACCCCTTGGTCACATCGCTCATGCCGCTGCCTCCTGCCCCGCCCGTAGCCCCTGCCGCAGTGCTCTCACGCACCTCCATGCCCGCGCCCTGACTCTCTCCCAAGAGTACCGCCACCCGCCCGCCGGGGCGACGGAGATCCCGCCAGGGAGCCCACAAGGCGCCAGAGCTGTTGCGTCCCGAAGTCCCTCTAGACGGTGGGGAACTAGGGACTGCGTCGGCGCACATAACGCGGCAAGTGCGCCCCCACATGTTCTTCTTATGTTCTCATCCTGCGTTCGTCAACCTATACTCGCCGACATGGAGGTCACGCGAGAGGAGCTCGAGAGCCTGATTGCCGAGGCGCTGCTGCGCGACCGGACGTTTCGGCCGAAGCGGCGCGATTGGAACGAGACCCGCGAGCAGGACGCGAGCGCCAGGCCCGGATCACCGCCGCGGCAATCGTCACCTTCCTCTACAGCTGCGGCCTGCGCTGGAAGAAGCTGCCGGCTCTGCCACCGCACAGGACGCCAGGCGAGTAAAGAGGCTTTTAGCAGAGGTTATGGCTCTTCGTGATCTTCCTTTACCACATCACTGATGACTTTCAGCGCCTCACTGTCATCAAAGATCCTGCTGTCGCATGTACCGTATGTGCCAAGCTTTTTTGTTATCTCAAGGATTATTCCGTCGCTTAGGTCGTTGCCACTCTGCTGATATATCGCTTTCCTAATACTATCCCTCCAAAAGTCCAGTTCCTTTCTGTAGTCAGAAATACGCCTCAGTAGTATGAGGCGGTGCCGCGCCCAGATCAACTTTATTTCTTTTAATTCTTCTCCTACCTTGTGTAGTTGTTCTCTTGTCCTGTTCAGTTCTTTATCAATAAACTCTGACGTTGCTTCGGCCTTCTGCAATCGTGCAGACCACAGATACAACATAAGCGCAAAAGCGATGGCCACAATAAAAGCCGTAAGAGCACTACGTTTGAATATATCTGCGTATGGGTTACTCGCATTACTGCCTGTAATTACGCTCAGATTAAGATCGCTAGCATTCGGCACATCGCAGCAAACAATGCTATTAGAAATCGGCATCGGAACAAATACCCTTGTTAGCGAATGTGGTTTGATGCCCGATATTAAAACAAGATTGTAGGATTGTGAGCTTAGCTTTCCGTGCGAAACATTAATTTCGACTGTTTGATCAGTATGTATATACTGCCCATCTGGTGCACTAGGCGCTATTATCTTGATTCCATTTAGTTCGTGGCTTGAGAAATTTTTGATCGATATTTGTACATACTCTTTTCCAATAAGTGTAAAACGACCGCTGATGTCTATGGTGCCGGCTGGCAAGATAATCAATGAAGTAAATACCATAATAAAGAAGTTGACGAACAAGCCTGCTACTACCGCTATAAACAAATCAGCCATCTTGTGCATTTCGCGTCAGTGCTTCTTTTATAATAGTTTACGTTCCGTGGCGCCGGTTTCGCGTGCGAAAGCCACGCACGCTCGCCCCATAAAGACCGGGGCGGTAGGCCGCAAGCAAAATCCCTGTGGTGTACGACGATACTCTACTGAAGCTTGCTACGCTGCATCCAAGCTTCGAGCGGGGGCTATTGGTTGAAAGCGGAGGCTCTGGCAGCATGCCGATCTCGTCCCGGAGCACCTCCGCCGCACAACGCCCATCACCGCGCCGGCCGCACCCGCACCACGCCGCCGCGGCCGGCCACCGAAAAACAGGAGCCTCGATCACTACGCCGGCTGATCACCGACTCCGCCAACCAGGGGATTTTTCGCCCGGCACTTCTCGGGAAATTTCAAGCGGCGTTGACACCAGAGCCGCACCGGCGGCGCATGCAGACCGCAAACCCCATCGAGCGGGCCATCCAGCAGGGAAATCAAGCCAGGTTGCTCAATCCGGTTCCACCACCCCCCGCCACGGGCTTTAAGCGCGCGTATTTGTTCGGCATTCAAGCTGATGCCGCCTCCGACCGACGCATCCGCGACGTCAGCTGCACCAGGCGCTCCCACGTGATCCTGCCGTCCTGGTCGCAGAACTCTGACGCGAATTCCTGGGTGAAGCGGTTAATGATGCCAGCGTAGGCTTCCGTGAACGCCTCGTTTCGCTCGCGCGCCCGATGGCCGAGGGGCTCGATGATGTCGATGTAGAGGTGCTCGTTGCCGGAGAGGAACGTCCAGAAGCGCTGGCCGCACAGCTTAAGGTATCCCTCCTTCTCCGGCCGGTCGTCCTTGCCGTAGCAGCAGCCGTTGACGGCGATGACGTGCAGGTTCGTGCGGCTCGTGCGCAGAACGCGCTGCGCCTTGAGGAAGTTCGTCTTCATCTCCCGGATCTGCCCGCTGTTCCCCCAGTTCGGGCCGGACTTGATCGTCACGATGTAGTGGACGCCGTCGTTGTCAAACTCGAGATCGATGCCTTCGGCAGCCGACTTGCTCCCACCATAGACCTGGGCGCAGGCGAAGATCGCGATGCCCTCGAGAAAGTCGCCGAACATCGTCTCCTCCTGCGAGGAGAGGTGCGCGTCCAAGATGGTCTTCACGAAGTCCTGCGCCGTGAGAATGTTCTTCGCTCGGAAGAGGTAGGGGTTCTTCCTCTTCAGGATCTTCTGCAGGTTGAGGCGTTCTAGGCTTGCCAGCCGCGCCTGGTGAAAGCTGCCGATGTTCTCCTCGACGTAGCGGGTAAGGTCATGCAGCGCGAGCTCGGGCATGGAGGGTGAAGTGCGATGTGTCTGCGGCGGCGGGGGTCCTTCCCACGCGCTCGCAGGCACGCTGGTAATAGTCATCGAGCAGTTCGATGCCGACCGAATGTCGGTTGAGCTGGCGTGCAACTGCCGACGTCGTTCCGGAGCCGACGAAGGGATCGAGCACCCAGTCCCCTTCCCTCGTGAAGAGCTTTATGAACCACTCGGGCAACGCCTCCGGGAACGCCGCGCTGTGCTCCTTGTTGCCGCACTCGGTCGCCAGGTGGAGGACGTTCGTCGGGTAGGCGCTGTCGCGATCGATCCAGTTGGCGATGCGCTTGCCGAAGCCGCTGCCGACCTTGGACTCGTCGCGCACGAGGTCAGTGTCGCTCAAGGAGCGCAGGCGCGACTTCGCCCAGTCGCCGACCGGCACCATCACCGCCTCCTGGTACATGTTGAACTCCCGCTGCTTGTTGAATTGCAGCAGACGCTCCCAGGAGTCGCGGAACCGGTTCGGCCACTTGCCCGGGTAGGAGTTCTTCTTGTGCCAGATGAACTCCTCCGTCCACAGCCAGCCTTGCTGTCGCATCGCCAGGATCAGCTCGAGCACATACGGATGGCGCTCGCCCGCGACGACCCGCTCCTTGATGTTGAGGATGAACGTGCCCGAAGGCTTGAGGACGCGATGGAGCTCATCTGCAACGGGCATGAACCAGTCGACGTAGGCGTCCGGCTTGATGCCGCCGTAGGTGCTCTTGCGCTGATCGGCATAGGGAGGGGACGTCACGATCAAATCCATCGAGGCGGCCCTCATCGTCTTCAGAACGTCCCTGCTGTCCCCTTGTATGATTTTTGCTTGTGCTTCATTCACACACTGCAATCATACATTGTGGGACGCCCGGAGGCCAGTGGTGCAGCATGCTAAGGTCGAACCCCAGCCAGCTGACGTCACCGGCGCTTACGACATGAACGTCATCCGCTTGTACACCGCGCGCGTGGTCTCGACGTCGCGCTTGCAGTAGTCCGCGATCTCGTCGAGCTTCCCCGCTTTGTAGAAGTCGAACACCTGCGACCCGTCGATCCCCTCCTTCGGCGTCGGGATGCCGAGCGCAAGCGCCAGGTGCTCAAGCCCGACGTTCGTGTTCGACCACTTCACCCACTCCTTCATCGTGTCGTAGATCGGGTCGCATCGATACCGCGCGAACGACAGGTCGACGCTCGGCCGTACACCGCAGACGATCGAGCGCTGGTAGATGAAGCGGAGATCGAAATCCATCACGTTGTGGCCGACGAAGCGGCGCACCGTGCGCGCGACCTCCCAGAACCGCCTGAGGATGGCGCACTCGTCGCCCGTAAGGACGTCCGTGGGTTCGTCGTCTACCGCGTAGCCGATGCAGAGGATCCGGCCGAAGGCGCCATCGAACGACGTGCCCAGGAGGAACTGCTCGAAGTCCTTGGCATCGACCGTCGCGGGCACTGCGGCGCCCTCCTTAGCCCCCGCTTTCTTCCGGGCCTTCTCCTGCTTGCGCTCGTAGAGGTAGCCGAGCGCGTCGTGGCTCGCCTCGTCGGCCGGTAGGGTTTCGATGTCGAGAAAGAGGGTTTTCATGGATTGGCGTTAACCACATAACTCTACCGTAAAATGAGAAAAGCGAAACCTTTGCAGCTATAGAGCGCATCTGCTTCGGCCGACACTAAGGGCGCACGGCCGGTTGGGTTCGGCCGCGTGAAGCGGTGCGACAGCCGTGGGTTCCCACCCTCCCACCCATTGCTGTCGCAGGGTGTCGGATGCATGGATTCTCCCCCTCCCCTCCTCTCTCTTAACCCGTTATTGCACTCTCGCCGCGCATGGCGCAACATGTTGCGCGTCTGTGGCGCGGCGTGTCGTATATCTGGTGCTAGTAAGTTCGGCTTGTCGCGCGGTGACGTTCTAGTGATGTTGTCGTAACGTCACTGTGACGTGCTCCCAACCTTACGACGAGGTGCTCGTGTGATTATCGTGGCCGGAGGCATCAAGGGCGGGTCGGGCAAGACGACCGTCGCCACGAACCTTGCCGTCATGCGTGCGCGCGACAAGGCTGACGCGCTGTTGATCGACGCCGACGACCAGGAGACGTCATTCGACTTCACCGTGCTCCGGAACGAGCGCACCGGAAACCAGGCGGGCTACACCTGCATCAAACTGACCGGCGCCGCGCTTCGCACGGAGACCCTGCGGCTCTCGGAGAAGTACGACGACATCGTGATCGATACCGGCGGGCGCGACACGACGAGCCAGCGGGCAGCGCTCTCGGTCGCGGACGTGCTCTTGGTGCCATTCGTCCCCCGCTCCTTTGACGTCTGGACGCTTGAGAAGGTCGCGGGTGTCGTTGCCGAGATCCAGACCGTGAACGACAAGCTTGTCGCCTATGCGTTCCTCAACCGGGCGGATGCACGTGGTAAGGACAACGAGGAGGCGGCGAGCGTCATTCGCGAGACCCCTGCCCTCACCTTTCTCGACACACCGCTCGGCACCCGGAAGGCGTTCGCGAACGCCGGTGCGCTCGGGCTTGGCATCTGTGAGCTCACGCCCGAAGACCCCAAGGCGACCGCCGAGCTCATGACGTTGTACGAACTTCTCTTCAACGTCACCCCAACGTTACAAGCGGCGACGGGCTAAGCCATGGCGGTCACACGCAAACCCGTCGCGAAGCCTGCGGACGTAACTGCCGAGGCGCCCCCGGACGAGGCGGCAATCCGCGCCGTCATCGAGCGCGGCGGCACGGTCGCGGGCGAGAGCGGTCGACCGGCTGAAGAGGTGCGCAAGCTCCTCCAGCTCCGCATGCCGATAGCGCTCATCGACCGCATTGACGGCGTGCGTCGCACACACGACGTGCCGCCCTCGCGCCACCACTGGATCCTCGAGGCGATCCACGAAAAGCTCGCACGGGAGGAGGGGGATGCGGGCTCCTAAGGAGCGACTCCACGAGCTCGTCGCGTTCGTCGAGCCCGGGAGCGACGACGTCACCTTCACCCATGCTGTCTTCGCGCAGTGCTTCCTGCCGATACGACGGCTCCCCAAGGACAACAAGCGCTACGAGGTGCGCCACGGGCGTGCGGCGCTCCTCATAGCGGCCGGCGACCTCCTCAATCCCACCACGCAGCAGTTCGTGCAGATGGACGTGCCGAGCGGTTCCGCCGCGCGGATCGCGCTCGCGCACATCAACAACCATGTGATCCGCGCGAAGAGCCTTGAGGAGGCGCTCACCGTGCCGATGGGCGACAGCCTGCGCGACTTCATGGACTACCAGGGCCTCGCCATTGGCGGGAAGAACGGCAAGGAGGTCACGCTCCAGATTCATAACCTTGCCGCGGCCCGGATCGTGCTCGGGGTCTGGACGGCCGAGCACGCGCGCCAGGTCAACACGCAGATAGCGGACGCCATCGACTTCTGGCTCGAGCGCGACCGCAGGCAGCGCACGCTCTGGCAGCCCGTGATGAGGGTCTCCGACCGCTACGCGGAGGCTATTCGCGAGCACTGCGTGCCGCACGACATGCGGGCCCTGGTCGGCCTCTACGGCAACACCCGGGCCATGGACATCTACACGTGGCTTGCGTACCGGCTCCCCCGGGTAAAGGAACGGACGGACGTGCTCGTACGCTTCGATGACCTGAAGGCCGTTTTCGGCGCGGGGGTAAGGGACGCGTACAAGTTTCGCCAGGCGTTCAAGACCGCCCTTCGGGAAGCGATGCGGTGGTACCCGGTCGGAAGGGTCGGGATCGAGAAGGAGGGCCTTCGGCTCTTCCCGAGCCCGTCACCGGTGCCGATCGATCTCTGTCGCTCCCCGTACGGCCGCAGCATCGCCGGTGGCCGGCCCCGCCTTACGCTGGTTGGGAAGTAGGCGACAGAGGCCGCCAAGCCGGCACGTCATATCAAGGTCAACTCAACGTTCTCATAACGTTGTTTCAACGCCACCAATCACGACCCCGCGACACGCTCCGCCCAGGCGCCAGAGGTTGGCGCCTGCCGGCTTCCACCTGTGCGTAACCCGCCCTGAAGGGGCTCTCGGGTGTGATACTTTGGTAGGTCGCGAACCCCAGGGAATCCGCGGCCTTCGACCCCCTTGGTGTGATAGTTTGGTAGATAGGTGTGATACTTTGGTAGATGAAATGCGCTTTTTTCTTTTTATATCAAGGGCTTCCACGAGGGCTGATATATATACTGAGATATAAGAGTCTCCTATATGGATCCCTGTGGATTTGTGGATGCGCTGCGCGCTCCCACAAACCGCACAGGGACAGCCGCAACCAAGGGATTTTCGAAAAGGCGGGTAGGGTAGGCGGAGCGTGTCGTCGCGTGTCGCAGCTAACCCCGACGGCCCGGTGTTGGGTGCCGGGCCGTGGGGATAGCCACCTGCGAGCCGTTCGCGCCCGTGTGGTACACTACCGGTATCTATGGACGACACCCCGAACGACATGGCGCGCCATGACGCGCCAGTGCGCGACACGCCGCGACAACCTGCTTCCCTCGATCCGGCGCACTTCACGCTGACCGTCGATGACGCGTCGGCGCGGTTCGCCGAGGCAGGTCTTCCCCGCTCGGTGCGAACGATCCAGCGCTACTGCCAGCGTGGGCACCTCTCGTGCACCACGGTCGATACGGAGATTTCCGAGATGTACCTGATCGACCCGGAGTCGGTCGAACGGCGCATCCAAGAGCTCCAGCAGATCGAGTTCGTCACCCGTGCGCCAGGGGTGTCGCGCCATGACGCGCCAAGCCGCGACACGTCGCGCCATGACGCGACAGTACGCGACATGTCGCGACAGGAGGTGGCGCCCGAGAAAATCGAGGCCTACGAGCGGCGCATCAAGGAGCTCGAAGAGAAGGCGATGCACCTCGAGATCGACAAGCGGGCGCGCGAGCAGATCATCAACATGCTGAAGGATGATCGCGACACGCTGTTTACGCAGGTGAGCAACCACGTCCGCACCATCACCGACCAGGCGCGCGTGATCGGCCAGCTCGAGACGCGGTTGGAGCTGGGGTCAGGAAGGGCAGCCGAGGAAGGGCCTCGGGCGAGGGAAGCCGAGGCTGAATACACACGACCGACGCCACGGCAGGGTGCACCGCCGCCCACAGCCGAGCCGCGGCCCGTTGCGCCTGTATACCAGCCCATCCACAGGGAGCGCGAGGAGGCTCCATACCGGCCGGCGGAGCCGAGCAGGCCTGAGGAGCCCGCGATCGAGTATCCGCCCCGCTACAGCGCCTACAGTGCCCCAGGGCAAGGGGATAACCGCGCTGTGTAAGCACAGCGGCGCGCTGTACAATGGGTGCCATGGAGCGGCACCATCAGATGGCCTCGATAGGCGATCTTCTCAAAGAGCGGAGCATCATCTTGAAGGGTGCCGACGCGCTGTCTGCGCAAGGGTTCACCCAGGTTCCCAACCACGTCCTGCGCTCCGGGCACATCACCCCGGGCGGCAAGCTCGCCTACGCCATGCTACTCTCGTACGCTTGGCAGAACGACTTCTGCTTTCCTGGCCAGGAGCGCCTGGCCAAGGACATGGGTGTGACCGACCGTAGCGTCCGCACCTACCTCCAGGAGCTCGAAAAGAAGGGTTTTCTCACGATCAAACGGCAGGGGCTCGGGAAGCCGAACCTGTACGAGCTCGACGTTTCGAAGAACGCCACGCTCGCCAAAAAGCAGCGAAAATGAGTGCTTCCAGGCCTGACCGGAAAATATTTCCGCTCAGGAGCGGAAAAATTGGCACTTCTAGACCGGAAAATATTTCCTCCTAATAATATACAGATTAATAATACTCATTTAAAAATACTCAGATTACCGTCCCATTTTGAAAAGTTTTCCACACCCCTCCACACAACAGCAAAAGCGGGGAATTGACGGAACCTTGCTTCGTGGCATGATTTTATGGCTATGACCGACCAGACCGAAACCCAGACCGGCCTGTACACCTGCACCGCGCTCTTTGTGCCGGCGGAGGAGGGCGGGTATGTGGTTACCTTTCCCGCCATCCCGAACCTCGCGACACAAGGCGAGACCCTCGAGGAGGCTCGGGCAATGGCCGCAGACTGTCTCCAGGGCTACCTCGAGTGGCGCGTGGAAGACGGCCTGCCGCTGCCGCCAAGCGAGGACAACACCCCGGCACCATCCGAGAGCCGATCCCGTCACCGTGCCTGCGGCCGCTGCCCTGCAGGAGGAGGTTTGACAGCCGGCGGGGCGGGTGTATGATTGTTGTATAATCTGAAAATCAGAATATGAACACGGCAACTGTTACAAACCGAAAGGCTGCGGACATGGCGCTCGTGAAGGTCAAGGATCGCGCCCAGATCACCCTGCCGCCGGACATCCGAAAGGCGCTCAACGTCGACGTTGGCGACTACCTCGAGACCGAGGTCGTCGAAGGCGGGGTGCTCTTGAAGCCTGTTGCGGTCGTGGAGCGCACGGAAGCGTGGGATGCGCTCTTCAAGGTGCTCGAGGGTGTCCGCTACCAGGGCCCGGAACCGCGCCCGACTCCGGAGGAAGAGGAGCGCATGGTTGCTGAGATGATCCGCGCGTACCGAAAGGAGCGCCGCGCCAAGGAGCATGCGTAGGGTTGTGCTCGACACCAACATCCTCGTGAGCGCCTTCCTCTTCTCCGAACGAGGCGGGCCACCGGTGGAGCTCTTGCGGAGCGCCAAGGAGGAGCGGTTCACGCTCATCACGTCCGAAGCCATGCTCGACGAGCTCGAAGGCGTGCTTACCCGCGACGCTCGAGCGCAGGAGCGCTACGGCTACACATCAGAGGCTGTCGCTGCGTACCGAACGCTCCTTGAGGCCCGGGCCGTCCTCGTGAAGCCCAGAAAGCCGTTCCCCAAGGTGTCCCGCGACCCGGACGACGATCTCATTCTCGCGACCGCCGCTCTGGCCAAAGCCGACTATCTGGTGACCGGCGATAGCGATCTCCTCATCCTCGGTGAGCACCAGGGCGTGCGGATCGTCACGCCGCGCCAGTTCCTCGACGAGCTCTGACGCCACCCGCACACGGTCTCTGCCAAGCGGAGCAGGGGGCCTGTCCGGTTGGCCTCGCCGCGTGCCGGTGGGTCTGCGAGCTCGTCGCGCATCGGAGCACCGCAATACGATGTCCGATATCGCTGAGGGCAGGGAAGAGGAGGGAGCGCAATGCGCTCCCGTGCGTGTCCTTGAGGGCCACGTGCCGCCCCAAAAACGGGCCGGCGGCCAGGTCGCCAAAGGCGCCTGCCCCTACATCAGACCCTACGTTGCTAAGAAACGTAGGGTCAAAACGCCGCAAAGCGGCTCTACGACTTCCCCCCACCGTCGGGCTCGCCGCCCGACCCCAGTCCTTTTTCGCGCGTGTGGGGCCAAGCGGAGCATCTGTCAGGCGGGTGCCTGACCGCTGTCCGGTTGGCGTCCACATAGCGCGCGACGTCGTGCCTGAAACGAACACGGGCGGCCGGTTGGGTTCCGGCCGCCCGTGTCCGGTTCAGTCCCTCGGCCTTGTCGCTCGCCCTAATCGGGACGGCTCCTGCGGCAAAACGACTGGGGTCGGGCAGCTCGTCGTTCTTACCGCTCGCCCTTCGCCCTACTCGGGCTTGGGCTTGCGGAGAACGTCGGCGCCGACGGTGGGGGGAAGACGACTTCGGCTAAAGCCTGGACGGGTTCCGGCGCGAAAGCGCCGGGACATTTCCCACAGACCCGACCCAAGGAATGAGCCCGCGGCCTTCCGCGGGCACCGCCGAGGAGGCGGCAACGAAGAGCCCCGCCGGCAGAGCCGAGCGGGGCGGGGCGAGTTAGGGAAGGGGATCGGCCGAAATGAGGCCCACGAGGACGTCATCGTCGAGCGTATCCGGCGAGGCGCCCTCGGGAAGGAACGGTGCATAGACATCCAAGCGCGCGGCCAGGCGCGGAACGATCTCTGCGCGAGCCGCACGTCCGGCAGCATCGCCGTCCGTGAGGACGGTGATGCGTTTCGTGCGGCGAGCAAGGAGCTCGATCTGCTCGTCCGAGAGCGAGCAGCCCATGAGCGCGACCGCCGGCACGTCCATGGCGTAGAGGCGAAAGACCGAGAAGAAGCCCTCGACGAGGACGACGTGCCAGTCGTCACCGGGCACGCGATTGAGGTTGAACAGCACGTGCGATTTTCGGAAGCCAGGTGGCAGCTTGTACCGCTCCTCACCCGCGGGCCAGCCGGCGTTACCCGGCCAGCGGCCGGCGTATGCGACGAGCTCGCCCGCCTCGTTGTGGATCGGAATGCAAATCCGGCCCTGCATCATGCCGCGTGAGCAGTAGCCAAGGCCGAAGGCCTCGGCGATCTCGAGGCTCACCCCGCGCTCGGCGAGGTACGGATGCGCTGCGTCGAGCTTGAGCCGGAACGTCAGTGGCGGGTTGATCGGGCCCTCGGCCTCGCCCGGAGCGTCTCGGAGAGGTGGTAGGTTCAATGTGCTGCGCCCCCGTGTGAGCGGCTTGAGCTCAGACAGCGTACCAGGAGCCGCCTCAGGCTCGCCAGGAGGCTCCGAGAGAGGCGTTTGGGCTGCCGGGGCAGCTTTCCTAGTTGTAGTGGATCCTCGCGGCTCCTGGGGCTTCCTGTGGGGTTGAGGAGGGCTCGTGCGGGCTGATTTTGGCTCGGCCTGCGCCATCGAGACCTCTGCGAGGGGAATGCCGCAGATCTCGGCGAGCGTGCGCGCCGCCTCGGGGAGTTCCGCGTTCTCCATCTTGGCGACGAAGTCGAGGACGTTGCCCTTGGCACCGCAGCCGAAGCAGTGAAAGGCGCGTTTTTCCAGGTTCACCTTGCACGAGGGTTCGGTCTCTTCGTGGAAGGGGCAGAGCAGGGTCTTCTGAGGGCCGCGGCCGTCGGCTTCGAGGCCGTAGTGGGCCAGAACCGGCTCAAAACGGGCGCGGGAGCGGAGTGCGGTAAAGTCAATCCAAGGCTTGGGCATGGGGGACGGTTCCTGTCCGGTTCGTTCTGTCCCCAAGCTAGCAACTATAGGTAGTTCGTAAAGCTGTACACAAGCACTCTTTAGTTGTGCTTCGTGGTTATAGCCTGAGCTGGCTTACTTCTCGGCCAGGTGTTCCATCCTCGCTACCTAAAGACCGTCCCGCCGAGACGCCTTTCCGTTATCCCCACCATCCCGCGCGCCGCTCTCCGCCGCGCGTGATACGCTCGACCGTATAGGCGCCTGGCCGCCCGAGCTTTCGGGGCCAGTGCCCAAACCTCGCCGACTCGGGCACCCAAACCGTTTGGAGGCGAAGGCTTTCCCACGAGGGAGTGGGAGCGTTCCCGGACACGCACACACCCATCAATGTGCATGCCTGGGTAGGGGTGGGTGCTGGCCCCGCGACTTTGCGGGCAGCCATGGACAGCGACCTTTCATACCTCGGCTACCAGGGCGTCTCGGAGGACGACCCGCCTTTTGCCATTCCGCAGATAGATCGCCGCCAGCACCTCTACACCATCGGCCGCACGGGAAGCGGCAAGACGACGCTGCTTCGCAACCTCATCGTCCAGGACATTCAAGCGGGCAGGGGCTTGGCCCTCATCGACCCGCACGGCGACCTGGCGGCCGACATCCTCGAGCACATCCCGTCGTGGCGTACCGACGAGGTCATCGTTTTCGATCCGTCCGACCTTGAGCGGCCCTTGGGCCTCAACGTGCTTGCGCACGTCGAGCCTGACCGCCGGCCGCTCGTTGCCGACAACGTGGTCGCGATCTTTCGCCACCTCTGGGGCCTCGACGAGACGGCAACGCCGCGGCTGTTGCGGCTTCTCCACGCCGCGGTCTCGGCGCTCCTCGACTTCCCGCCGGATCCGGGAGCGACGCTCTTAGGCGTACCGCGGATGCTCGTCGACGAGCGCTACCGGCGACGGGTCGTGCGCCATATCGAGAACCCGAAAATCCGCTCGTTCTGGACGGATGAGCTGCCGCAGTGGGACAAGCGCTACCTGGCGGACGCGACCGCGGCCTTGGGCAACGTGATCGAGACCTTCCTCACGTCGCCGGTCTTGCGAAACATCTTCGGCCAGCCGAAGAGCTCGTTCTCGATGCGTACGCTCATGGACACCGGTGGCATCCTTATCGTCTCTCTCTCGAAGGGGAAGCTCGGGGAACAGACCTCGAACATCATCGGCTCGTTCGTGGTCTCGGGCCTTCAGGCCGCGGCCATGAGTCGGGCCGACATTGCGGAAGACGAGCGGAGGGACTTCCACCTCTACGTCGACGAGTTCCAGTCGTTCGCAACGACCTCGTTCGCCTCGCTCCTCTCGGAGGCACGTAAGTACCGGCTGTGCCTCACGCTCGCCCACCAGTACCTCGAGCAGATCTCGCCCCAGATCCTCGCGGCAGTCCTCGGCAACTGCGGCACCCTGGTCGCGTTTCGCGTCGGTGCCGCGGATGCCGACCGGCTCTCGCCGGAGTTCGCGCCGTACCCTGCGACCACGCTCCAGGAGCTCTCCCGCGGGGAAGTCGTGGTGCGGCTCATGCGCCGCGGCACGCCGGTTGAGCCCTTCATGGGCACGACCCTGCCACCGCTTGACGCCTATGCGGGCCGTAGCGGAAACTTAATTCGCCAATCGCGCGAGCGGTATGGCCGGCCGCGGGAGGCGGTCGAGGGGAAGATCGGGCGCTGGCTTTCGTAGCTGGGGAGGGCGGCGATGTTTTGGGATATCATCGCATTCATCGGCGAAGTGCTCTGGCTTCTATTTATGTGGGTATTTATTATATTCGCGTATCCGATCACAATACTTTGTGCCATTTTTGGCGTGGAGGGTTCCTGGGAGGAAGTTCGTAGATCCACGCCATACTTCCTAATGTTTGGTCTCCCGGCTTGGATATTCGCATTCGTTTCTTCCTACGTATGGAACCTTGGCGGGTTTCGCACAACTGTTGATGCGTTCTTCGGCTTTATACACTACGTGTTCGTGCCACACCCTGCCGCAGATGCCCTACGTAAGCGGGGAACCTTGGACGAACCGCACCCGATCAAGCGGGAGGAGCTCAAGAAAATACTCGATAGCGATGGCCCGGCCTGGTGGACGCCGGACTTCGTGCTGCGCAACAAAGAACGCAAAGCGGCCCTCCACACCAAGGAGCTTGAGGCTGAGGCCGAACTTCTGCACAAGGCGTACGAACGTGAACGGGCGCGCGCTCGAGCAGAGGATGAGAAGAAGTACCGTACCCGGCGTTAGCCGCTTCGTACCGTAGCGGGGGCAAAGCATGGCGAATACGGACGATAAAGACCAACGCCAAGGAGAGGTCGCCGCTCCCGCGGATCTCGCGCCGGACGTGTATAACTACACGCCAGCATCCTTCTCGAGCCTGCTTCGAACAGCGTTCGTGCACAACGTGCGGTTTCGGCTTGCCAAGCGGATGCTCGATGAGCGCACAGCGGCAATACGGGCGCACACCGGGATGCTTGACGCGGAGGCCGCGAACGCCAATGCGCGCTTCGCCCTCGTACAAGCGTGGGAGCGCTTCGACAAAGACCTTGAGCCCACCCTCGAGAATGACCGTCGCATTGCCGAGGCGCGGCGCTGCCAAGAGCTTACCGATGCCCTCCTTGCGGCGATGAAGTCCGCGGATGCGCTTGAACGGTTCAGGGCTACTAAGGAGAAGGCGGCACACACCGCTTCTGCCAAGGCAAAGCCCAAATCCTACAGCGAACAATTCCGGACGCGCTCTGCGAACCGTGCGGAGATCTATGCCGCTCGTGACGGGGCAATCCGGGAGATTCTCGAGCGGGCCAAGGCAGCGGGACGTGACGAGAGCGATCCGGACGTCCAGGCGGAGATCGAAGAAGTCCGGCAGTACGCCGCGGAGTTGATCAGCAAGCTCGACGATGATGCGGAGTAGCGGCGATTCCTAAGAGGGCGTTCCCCCTTGGCTTGACCGCTCAGGGTGCACCCATCTTCATCGACGACGATACCCGCTCCACGAGCGTGCAGGTCATCGGCTCGACCGGGACGGGGAAGACGAAGTTCATCGAAGCCCTCGTCCGCGAGGACATCCTGCGGGGCAACGGCGTCGCTTTGATCGACCCGCACGGCCACCTCACGGAAGCCGTCATCCGTTGGTCTGCGCGCAAGCAGATAGACCGGTGGCGCAAGGTGCTCGTGCTCGATCCCGGCCGCTCTGACTTCTTATTCTCGTTCAATCCGCTCGACTACCGGCGCTACGCCGGCCGAGGCGAGGAGCCGATGACCCTCGACTTCATCCTCGATGCGGTGATCCGGGCGGTGCAGCAGGCCTGGCGGGAGAACGACCCGAAGAACACCCCGCAGCTCAGGCGGTGCCTCTACGACCTCTTTTGTCCCCTCGCAGAGTTTGACCTCACGCTCGAGGAGTCCCTCCTCCTCCTCGAGCCCAGCGAGGACGGCAAGGCGTACCGCGAGCACCTTGGGATGGCCTCGCAGAACGTCACGGTCGCGAGGGAATGGCGGCTCCATAACGCCAGCACCCCCGCCGAGGTGCGGGCGCTCTTCAACAGCAGCGTCGGACGCCTCTTCGAAGCGCTCAAGAGCCCGCTCCTGCGGAACATTTTCGGCCAGGAACGGAGGAACATCGATTTCCTCAGGCTCATGAACGAGCAGTGGGTCGTGCTCGTGAACCTCTCGAGCCGCGGCCGGCTCTCGCCGGACAATGCCCGGTTCTTGGGCGCGCTTCTCGTCAATGACCTCTTCCTCGCGGCGCGCTGCCGTGATGAGACGACCGGGAAGCAGAAGCCCTTCTTCGTCTACATCGACGAGGCTGCCGAGTTCATCAACGAGGACGTGGCCAAGATCCTCACCGAGGGGCGCAAGTTCGGTCTCCACCTCACCCTCGCCCACCAAGACCTCGCGCAACTGAAGCGGGAAGGGGAGCGGGTGGAGGCTGCGGTCATGGGAGCGGCGCGAACGAAGGTGGTGTTCAGCCTCCAGCACCCGGGCGATGCCGAGGTCGCCGCCGACCTCATTTTCACCGGGGAGTACAATCTCGAAGAGCCGAAGCGGTCGCTCAACAAGCCGACGATCATTCAAATGGCACGGACGATCTTCGAAACCGGAGCGCGCGGCACGAGCTCCTCGGTCGGGTCTTCGAGCGCGGCCGGCTTGGGCTCGACCACCATGCTCACGATTGAGGGACTTGAAGCCGGCACATCGTCGTCGACGTCGGATGTCACGGCCGACACCGATGCGACGGGCGAGTCCGAGTCCTGGGGCTGGCATGAAGGCTTCGAGCCGATCTTCGAGGAACGAGCGACGCAGGTGCACAGCCTCGAGGAGCAGATCCACCGCGCGATCGCCAAGATCATGAACCAGCCGCAGCGGCATGCGTTCGTGAAGATGCCCGGAAAACGCAGCGTGCAAATGCGCGTTCCGTTCGTGCGCGATGCCTTTGCGACGCAGGATCTCCTCGAGGCGTTCAAGCGCCGGAACGGGCTCCGCGAGGAGATGGCCGCACCAGTCTCCGAGATCGATCGTGAGCGAGAACTGCGGAACACCCGCGTCGCCGAGCTCATCGGGAAGAAACCGCCGCGGCCCGACCCCGAGAGCTTCCTCGAGTAGCGCTCCTGCTATACTGAACCGATGGCGACGGCGACCACACGTCTCCCGCAGTACCGTCAGGTGGGAGGAGCGGAGCTCCCGCGTTTTCTCATTACCGAGCGCGACGTCGCCATCCTGGCGCTGCTTGGCGAACATAGGATCGCGGATTCCGACCACATCGCGCACCTCCTTTCGAACCGCTGGAGCAGCGCGACGACGCGCAGGCGTCTGCAGCTCCTCCACCACGCGCGCTTCATCCGGCGGGTCGCAAGCCAGACCAAGTTCCGCACGGGCCCGGGCTCGATCCCGATGCTCTACCAGCTCGACATTCGCGCAGTTGATCTTCTGCAGCGACCCGAGCGGTACGGGGTACCGGCCGAACTCCTCGCAGCCGTACCTCCCGGCATGTACCAGTGGGTTTTGAAGAGCCCGCACGTCGGTGTCGACTTCCTCGAGCACACCCACCTCACGACCGACATCATGGCGGCCATGGAGGTCGCCTGCCGCACCTCTGGCCACGTACGCCTCATCAAAGAGCGCGAGATCATCGAGACCGTCTTGCCGGAGACGACACGAAGTGCGGCCAAGCCCTTCAAGTGGCGCGTTTCGGTGCGCTGGCAGGGCAGGGACGTCAGAAGCTACGTTGAACCCGACCGGGTCTTTGGCCTTGAGTTTACGAACAAGCCGCCGCCCAACCGCGCGTGGTTCTTCCTTGAGACCGACACCGGCCACGAGACCATCCTCCCGACGCAGAAGGTGCTCGAGAGCTCGAGCTTCCTCCAGAAAGCGGTGCGCTACTACGCCACGTGGCAGCAGGGGCTCCACACCGAGCGCTTCGGCTTCAAGAACTTTCGCGTCCTCACGGTGACCTCGACACCGTCACTCCTTTTGCCTGCGGCCAAGTACGCCCTGCGGCGAACAGGCACGGTCGATGGGAAAATGCGGGGGAAAATGTCGCGGCGCATCGCTCTCCTAATGGAGGCGCAGAAGGTCGCGAACGAAGGCAGGGGCTCGGGCATCTTCCTCTTTACCGACGTGCCCTCGCTCCTTACCGCCCCCGACGTTCTCTCGATGCCGTGGGAGAACGGGTTAGGGAAGACCGTGCGGCTTATGGACTGATCCGCTCAACCTTAGTCGGCCACAACGTGTACGCTGCAGCTTGCGTAGTAGCGTTGCCATTCTGTACTTAACCAAAATCTGGCACAGAACGCGCGCGTCTTGTCAGTAACACCAGGTTTGAGCGTGTAGGCAACTCTGCTCGGCGCATCGGGGCTGGGGCCGGCGTATCGGTAGATTTCTACCACCAGGCTCGCCGGGCATCCTTTCACGCTGTACTGAGCGCCCCCCTTACTAAAAAGCTCGAACTTGTTGCAGAACGCACCACAGTACCCATCGGGCTGGCATGGAAGGTCGTACGTCACTCTCCGCGGGTGTGTTTTGCAGTTGTGCCAGTCAGGCGCACGATAGCAGCGTCGCCATTCATCGCGCGTACCTTTCACAAAATCCTGGAACGCTTGGCGTATGCCAAGCTTTGTTGAATCAACCGCTCCAGGAACCCGTGGCCAGATAAGCGCCATGCCTCCAATAACGGCGAGGAGTACCATAAGGGTCACGATCCAGTGTTTCCGTGCCTCATCTGCGAGGACGACCAGACCGTAGAGAGCAAGCGTCCGCAGCTTCATCACACCCCCTCCATGTACTGCGAAGGCCCCGGGTTCGTTTCCGGGGCCGCAGCGCAATTACGCGCTGAGTTTTGACATCCTATTTTGCGATTCCTGGTACGCCTGCTTCACAGCATCGCTGGTGAAGACATCGAACAGCATTTCTGCGAAGGTATCATCGTCCTCGCATAATTTGCGTACCCAAGACACTTTTTTGTCTACCGCTTGAGGAACAGGTGTTCCTTCCTGTACCGCCCTTTTTAAGGAAGAAGCGAGCAGATTAAAACATATCGACTTTTTTACACGGCTTGCCACAACATCCCTCCATGCCGATTGAAATGCCGCAAACCGCTTGCGGCACTTGTTCTCGGCATGGAGTTCCTGCGTGTTATTATAAAACACACGTAAGAAGTGTCAAATCGCGGGGACGGGCGGCAATGCAACCTCAATAGCCGCGCGAGGTTGGGTTCGAGCGCGCCCACAAAGGTGCGGCCTCATCAGCCGCTCTTGGGTATGTCTCCTCCTCCTCCCCCTTCATCGTGCCCCTCGTCGGGGCGCTTATTTTTGCTGCCCGCATCCCCTGCGCAGACATAGGCGTGCGCTCGCGCTGTCTCTCCAGTATACCGGCCGGTCAAGGTCGCTCCGCATGCGCTCCGCTCTCTTGACTACGGCCGGTGCGTCGAGACCGAGCGCGAGCGCCGCACACGCGGCCGCCGACGCTCTGGTCGAGCATTACCAGCCCTAATAGCTACCCAAGACTATGGACACCGCACCCACAGGCGAGGCCGAACACACGGCCCGCATCAAGGAGCTCAATGACCGGCTCCGCATCTACGGCATCGGCGGGGAGGTCTACCTTACCCGGGGGGTCGCACTCCGGGGCGACACGTTCGTCGCTCTGGCGTGCCGCGCTATCGCCGACTTCAATGGCTTCTCGAACGGCAACGACCCCTACGAGGAGCACGATTTCGGCATGGTCACGGTCGACGACACGCGGCTCTTCTTCAAGATCGACTACTACGATCGCAACAAGAGGTGCCGCTCCGAAGACCCCGCCGACCCCGAGAAGACGTGCCGCGTCATGACGATACTCCTCGCCGAGGAATACTGACGTCGGCCCGACGGCACCGCCGTCCTTATCCGTTAACCCGTATCACTATGAGCTACCTAGACGCAGCCCTCGTGAGGCTCGAAGAGCTGATGCACGAGCACGGCCTCAGCGAAGACGTGCAGGACAGCATCGGTACCTTCTTTCGCGAGAAGGTGCTCGAGAGCTTCAAGAACGGGGTAGAGAAGGGGAGCAAGCAAGCGGGAGACACCCGCAGGGAAGCGCCCCGAAGCGACAAACCGGCTCCACGCAAAGCGTGGAGACCGGCCCGTAGACGGTAAAGTCTACCGGAAGCCCCGCACTCGTCAAACGGGCGCGGGGCTTTTCCGTGCTTGACCAGGCACGGCGGGCCAGAGAGCGGAGCAGGGGGAGGCGGGCACCCCCACCCACCCGGGAGGAGGAGGATCGCTGCAGGAGCTGCAAGTTCACGCTTCACGCGCTCACGATGCCGACCGGCATCATCTATAAAAAAGAGAACAGCTAGCGAAGCTGCAACACGCCGACGAACCGGAGCGAGCCACACGACACTGGGCCCTTGAACTCCCACGTGCCCGAGACGTTCCTGAGTGTGCCGGAGCACCGCTTCTTTTTGAACGTTACGCTGTCCCCGTGTACCTGGCCCATGAGATGTATCGCAGGGTAGGCCCGTTCTTTTTCCCTGAACTCACCCGTGCCTACGTCGTAGTAGCCGATAGGTGAGGCAATTCTATCCTCCGATATGGCTGGGTCAGAGGCGACGCGCTGAGGAGGCGGGGCCGCGAGCGACAAGCTGAGGCGGAACACCTTGAGCGCGGCGAAGGCCTGCCTGAAGGCCCGTGCGCGTTTGACCGGATCCGCGCTTCGCGCGTCCTGCTCCATCGTGTTCTCGTCGAGGACGCCTGTAGCAACGTTCCGGATGTCTCCAGTGAAGCGTGACGTCTGCCACATCTGCGCGACAGGCTCACCGCGTGCGGCGTGCATGTTCGGCACAGCCATGATCAAGGACGCATCGGCAGCACCGACAGACGCCGCTGCGGCAACGAAGAGAGCTCGAAAAAGCATGTGTCCCCCTGCGTCCGCGCGGCACGAGCGTAACAGCAGGAACGGTCGCCGGCGAAGCGCTCTTTGAGAGGAGCGTACGGGGAGACAAGAGGCTAATGGATGGTGGAGGGATACCTTTCTTCCTTGCGGGCTCCGATGCTATCCATTCATTCGGGATGAAGGGGGGATGGTTGTTCGTTTTCGTGCGACGTTACGGCCATGGGCCGCGTAACAGGGGAAGTCTCGCTTGCGATCGCCCTTGGCGGGCCGCCTGCCGATGACCGACGCGCCGCCGCCCAAGGTTTTCATCAGCTATAGCCACGACACCGCTTGGCACCAGGAGCGTGTGCTGGATCTTGCCGATCGGCTCCAGGCCGACGGCATCGACGCCGAGATCGACCAGTACAACGACGCACCCCCCGAGGGCTGGCCGCTCTGGTGCGAGAGGCAGATCGAAGCCGCCGACGTCGTGCTGATGGTTTGCACCGAAACCTATCACCGGCGGGTCAGGGGCGAGGAGGAACGCGGCAAGGGCCTCGGCGTGGTCTGGGAAGCGGCGATCATCCGCCAGCTCCTCTACGACACCGGCACGGTCAACAGCAAGTTCGTGCCGGTCCTGTTTTCCGACGGCTCCCCCGAGCACATCCCGACCCCGATCAAGGGCTGGAGCCGCTACGTCGTCGACAGCGACGACGGCTACGAAGCCCTTTACCGCCGCCTGACGGGCCAGCCGCTGACGCCACGACCGGAGCTTGGCGAGATCCGGGCGCTGCCGGCGCGAGAGCGAAGGTGGGCGGCCGCGTCGCCGACAGCGCCGCCGCCTCCCTTTGCCCAGATTCACGGAGAAGGGCTCGCAGGTAGGCTCTGGCAGATCCTGGAAAACGAGAAGAACCGGCAGGTTCTGGGCTGGCTTGGCGGTGGCGCGGCGATCGTCGCGGGCGGCCTCTGGGCCCTGGTTACGTTCTTCTACTCGCCTCAGCCCGCTTCTCAGCCATCGAATGTGACCGTGGAGGCTCCGGGTGGCGTCGGCGCTGGCGGCGACATCCGCGGCTCGACGATTACCGTGCAGCCGACACTCCCAAGCGCACCTGCCGCCCCTCCGCCAGGCGAAGGCCGATAGCGATGCGAGCGCCCGCCTGCCTGATCATGGTCGCGTGCGTGTGGCTTTCGCTCCTGGCGCCTAATGCTTTCGCAGACACCGTTGCCGCGCCTGGCGGCGTTGCTGCAGGCGGCGACATCCGTGACTCCACGATAACCATTACTGGCATCTCTCCGGAACAGCTCGCCGTCATCACCGAGGCGCTGAAGCGCGAGCAGAAGCTGACCGACGACCAGCGCAAGATCATCGCGGATCTGGAGGGCAAGCTGGGCGTCAGCGGCGGGGCGCTGCAGGCCTTCTTTGGCATCCTCGGCGAAACGGACGTTCCCCCAGAGAAGCAGCCGGCGCGGTTGGTCGAGATTGCCGAGGAGTATAACCGCGTGCGCCAGCAGGTGGCTGCCGCTCCCGGTGATCCGCCCGCCGTGGCCGGGCTGAAGGCTGAAGCGAGAGCAGCGCTCGACGCCGGCGAGCTGGTGCGGGCCGATGATCTCCTTGCTCAGGTTCTCGCCGCCGAGGATGCGGCCATTGAGCAGCGGCGTCTCGAAGCCGCTAGGACATCTGCGCAGCGGGGCGGCATCGCCCTCACCCGCCTGCGTTACGGGGAGGCCGCGGAGCACTTTGCCGCCGCCGCCGAAAGGGTTCCTGCCGGCCACGATGACCAGCGTCTCGCCTACCTCGACCAGGAGGCGAGCGCCTACTACCGGCAGGGCGACGAGTTCGGCGACAACGACGCTTTGATTGAGGCGATCCATCGCTATCGCGCGCTGCTCGTGCTTCGGCCCCGCGAGCTCGTCCCGCTGCAATGGGCGACGACCCAGAACAACCTCGGCAACGCGCTTCAGACGCTGGGCGAGCGGGAGAGCGGC
>ERZ761609.1030-NODE-1030-length-27293-cov-40.796424_pt1 | contig 27293 bp, 15 predicted proteins | sample MGYA00511163_ERZ761609 | MGnify/ENA primary metagenome ERZ761609 (study PRJEB28899, sample SAMN02445070) | bioreactor sludge metagenome | biome: EBPR sludge | place: Australia: Brisbane, Thorneside Wastewater Treatment Plant | collected 2011-12-16 ... | reverse complement strand
TCCCGGAGAATTCCCACCTGCCCACTTCGCCCCCTACCAATCCAATTCTCCGGGAGAATCCTCCCGGAGAGTATCAGAGAGTATCATGGTCGGAGGTGTTTCCACACCTTAATTTGGACTTGGTCTGAATAAGCCTTAAATTCGGACCATTCTTGTCCCACTTTGTTCGTCAGTGTTCACATGAAGTTTCGCCTTCTTCCAATCCTCATAGCTGTTGCACTCCTAACAGCTTGCTCTGATGACCCGTCGAGCCCTGCTCCGGGGCTGCAGGTTCCGTCATCATACGATACAACAATGTTTGCAGCTTCAACAGCGTTTGAGACGGATCTGAAGGCTGATATCAACGGAATCACCGCCGTCCTAAAGTCTGCGCGCGTTTCTGGAGTTACAATTAATCAAGGAGACATCTCCTCATTTCGCGATCGTCTGCGCTCGTCCCTCGCTCTTGACTATCGCCAGCGCTTTGATGACTACATCAACGAAGCCGTAAGAGCAAGCGGCGGTTCATATGACTGGTCAAACTCTCCTGCTGAGAATGGCAATGGCGGTGTCTACGGTGCGTATCTCTTCGAAGAACATGGTCTGGAACTCGAACAAATCATAGAAAAGGGCATGTTCTCCGCTGCACTGTATCATCAGGCTGCACAGTTGATGGACGGAGATGTCACTGCCACAACCGTCGACCGTATTGTATCTCTCTGGGGAGCTCATCCGTCGTTCCCGAATTCTGACCGCCGCACAGTCAATCCAGATCGGCTTTCGGCCGCATACGCAGCGCGTCGTGACAAGGCTGACGGGAATGGTTTCTATTCAACGATTTCGCGAGAACTCATCCGGGCTCAAGCTGCAGCCAAGGCAGGCACTTCGTTTAATGCTGAAAAGACTGAAGCACTTGCAAAGGTTCGGCTTGCATGGGAAGAGGCTATCATGGCTACAGTTATAAACTATGGTTATAGTGTCATCTCTAAACTTGCTACGACAAATCCATCCGATGCAGATCGTTCATCTGCTATGCATGCCTACGGCGAGATGGTTGGCTTTATCACAGGCTGGCGTGGAATTCCTCAGAAGAAGATTTCCGATGCACAGATTGATGACCTTCTGACAAAGTTGCGTGCACCGGTAAGTGGTAGTTGGAAATGTTATGAATTCTGGCAGCAACCATCAACGACACTCACCGATATTCAGTTGGTGATGAACTCTCTTCAGTCGATTTATGGTTTCAGTAACGCGCAGATGGAAGATTTCCGTCAGAACTGGACCGCTCTTCAGGACCGCAAGTGATTCTTACACGATATCGACATCTCATGATGAAAAACCTCATCATTCTGGTTGCCGCCGCAGTCGTTCTTACGGCCTGCGGCGGAACCGATAACGGCCCCGACGATGGTTTTGACCGCACAACAATGTTGACGTCTCTCGCCGACGGCCTCATTATTCCCTCTTACAACGAACTTGATTCAGATGTAGCAGCACTTGAATCAGCTGTGACGTCACTAACAGCGGCCCCCTCACCTGCAAACCTCAATGCAGCACAAGTTGCCTTTGTAGCATCAGCCATGTCGTTCCAGTGGGTTGTGTCTTACGACTTCGGTCCAGCTGATAACGTTTTTGGAGATCTCGATGATGTTGTTGGCACCTTCCCTGCAAACTCAAGTGTCATTGATAGCCGCATTTTAACAGGCGATACTACAACGGCAGACTTTCAACATGACGTTCGCGGCTTCGCTGCTCTCGATTACCTGTTGTTTGGCGGCGACAATACTGCTCTCGTTGATGTCTTACAAGGGGCAGAAGGGGCTAATCGTCGGGCCTACCTCAACTCAATTGTTCGCCACTTGCGAACCAATGTTCAACGTGTTAGCACAGCATGGTCAACATATCGTTCGGAGTTTATCAACCGCAACGGTACGGATGTTGGTAGCTCATCGAGTGTTCTGTTTAACAGCATGAACATGTCTCATGAACTTGCAAAGAACTTTAAGGTTGGGCTTCCGGGTGGCTTCAGAGCTGGACAGGTGAGTCCAGAACCGCGACGCGTTGAGGCATACTATTCAGGAATTTCGACGGATCTCCTGCGTGAACACGTAAAGGCAATACGAAGTATCTGGGAAGGTCGTAATAAGGATGGACAGTCGTTAACTGGTTTTCGTGCATGGTTAACGAAGGTACCTGGGGGTGATAGACTGATTGTTGATACAGAAACACAGCTGGATGTCGTACAAACCTCTCTTGAAAATCTTGGATCGTCGAAACTCGCCGATCTCTGCGATCAGCGCGATAGCCGCGTGAATACACTCCATACAGAGCTCCAAAAACTGACGAGATTTTATAAAAGTGAACTCTCGTCGTTACTAGGCCTCTCAATTACGTACAGCAGTGGTGACGGCGACTAAGGTACACTCGTCTATACGACGGTATTTGAGCGCGACGTGGCCTGTTGCCACGCTCGCGCTCGGTCGTATTCTCTTTGGTGCCGTCATGACAATCTCATGTCTGCGATTCCTAATTCTTGGATGGGTAGAAGATCAATACGTCACGCCAAAAGTTCACTTCCCCTATTATGGATTTGAGTGGGTTCAGCCCCTTGGTGAATTTGGGATGTACGCTGTCTTCATTGTCATGACCGGTGCAGCCCTCGGTATACTATTGGGCTACCAGTACCGCATCACCTCGCTTACCTTTGCGCTACTGTTTACGTACGTCGAACTCATCGACAAAACATACTATCTCAATCACTACTACTTCGTTTCAATCGCCGCCTTTCTCTTTACACTACTTCCTGCGAATGTTGGGTGGTCGATTGATGCATTGCGTCGGCCCAGTATTCGACGAGATCACGTTCCTCGTTGGACCGTTGACGCTCTGAAGCTCCAGCTTGCTCTTGTTTACATCCATGCTGGCTTGGCTAAGATCTCGTCAGAATGGTTGATTGATGCCATGCCGCTGCGCATATGGCTTCCAGCTCACGACGACCTGCCCCTTCTTGGCCCCTTTCTCACAATTTCATGGATGCCCTGGGTTTTCTCTTGGGCAGGCATGCTGTTCGACTGTACCATTCCATTCTTTCTTTTGTCACGCCGAACGCGCCTAGTAGCATGGCTCGCTGTTCTTGGATTTCATGTCGTGACAGGCATGATGTTTCAGATAGGCGTTTTCCCACTCGTCATGATCGCCATGACGCTCATCTTCTTTTCGCCTGAAGCGCACCTTCGATGGTTACGAAGAACTACTGAGCACATTCCGTCGAATATTCTCCGGGAGAAGTCTCCCGGTGAATTCACTTCGCGACAAACAGTCTCAGGGAAAACTCTCTCGGAGAAGTCTCCCGGAGAAGTCACTTCGCCTCAAACAGTCTCCGGGAAAACTCTCCCGGAGAATTCTCCCGGAGAAGTCACTTCGCGACAAACAGTCTCCGGGAAAATTCTCCCGGAGAATTCTCCCGGAGAATTCGTTTCCCCGTCCTACCTCGTCCCCACCGTCCTCGCCATTCACTTCTTTCTCCAACTGCTCATCCCCTGGAGGTTTCTGCTCTATCCAGGTAATCGACTCTGGACAGAACAAGGGTACCGTTTTGGTTGGCGTGTTATGCTCATAGAAAAGGCCGGTACGGCAACATTCTATGTACGTGACGGTAAGGATGGTCGCGAAGGTGTTGTGTATAACAGTGACTTCCTGAATGCCCATCAGGAAAAACAAATGTCCATGCAACCAGATATGATCGTTCAGTTCGCAGGAATTCTGCGCGATCATTATCGACGTCAAGGTATGCACGATCCGCATGTGCGTGCTGAAGTATGGGTCACACTCAACGGCGCGCCAAGCAAACTTCTCGTCGATCCTCAGCGTAATCTCGCTGCCGAATCAGATGGCCTTCATCACTTTGACTGGATTCTTCATCATGACTAGAATGATGAAACTGTCCTCACTGTTGATGTTTGTTGTCCTTTGCTGCACGATTACCTACGCGGCAGAAGGACCACGGAAGAAGGCGCGTCGGAAACAACAGGACTCGACAGCTCTCGCTGTTGATACGGTGACGGTAAAGGATATCGAGGTCATCGGTGATCGGACAACAGTTTTTTCCGTGTCGAGACCCGAAGATGTCTCTGATGGGGCTATCTATGCGAGTAAAAAGGCAGAACGTATCCGTTTGAGCGAGCTCACAATTAATACTGCTACCAATAATGCCCGCCAAGCGTTCTCGACTATCGCCGGACTTAACATTTGGGAGAGTGACGGTGGAGGTCAGCAGCTTGGTATTGGTGGACGTGGCCTTTCGCCAAATCGTACGTCGAACTTTACGACACGACAGAATGGTTATGATATCGCTGCCGACCCTCTAGGTTATCCCGAGAGTTACTACACCCCACCACTCGATGCCGTAGATCGTATAGATATCGTCCGTGGTGCTGGCTCGCTTCGTTACGGTACGCAGTTCGGTGGTATGATAAATTTTGTGATGAGGAAACCTACAGCTTTTGATCCGCTTGCTGCAAGGGTGCGCGTGAGTGGTGGCTCGTTTGGTTTCGCTTCACTGTACACAGAGGTCAGTGGTACAATGGGTGACATTGGATACCTGGCGCTGTATCAAGGTCGACGTAACGATGGCTGGAGACCGTCGTCCGGTTTCGTTTCACACACTGCCTACGCGTCGGTAGTTGTGACTCCCTTCCCAAGTCTTCGACTGATCGTAGACTACACGCATATGAGTTCAACAACTCAACAACCAGGTGGTCTCACTGATCGGTTGTTTAACTCTCATCCCGATACGTCGTTACGATCACGGAACTGGTTCAGTGTTGACTGGAATCTTGCCTCTGTTAATGCCGAATGGTTTATTGACGAGGGTCTGCTCTTCCAATCACTTACCTCCGTGAATGTTAGTGGACGTTCGGCACTGGGTAACCTTGACCGTATCAATGTTGCTGATCGTGGTCAGGATAGAACCTTGATTGATGGCAGATTTACGAACCTCACGAACGAAACAACACTACAAGCAGATTTTACAGCATTTGGCTCGTCATCCTCTACGGCACTCTTTGGCGTTCGGTTATTCTCTGGCCGTACCAGACAGCGTCAGGGTGACGGGACAAATGGATCAGATGCAGACTTCACGTTCCGCAATCCGGATTCCGTAGAAGGTTCTGACTATACATTCCCAAACTCCAATATTGCTGTATTCGCGGAATCTGTGATTCGCCTTGGTGGCGGTTTTTCCGTTGTCCCCGGAATACGTGCGGAATACATTCGTACGGCCTCCGACGGTTACTATCGACAGCGTCTTCGAGACCTGGCAGGTAATGTGGTTGTAGACTCGACAATCTCCGAAACTCGCTCTCGCGAGCGGAGTTTTGTTATCGCCGGACTCGGACTAACATATCAACTTGATACACTAATTGATCTTTATGGAAACGTATCCCAGAACTATCGCTCAATAACCTTCAGCGATCTTCGAATCGACAATCCGAATCTCGTCATCGATCAGAATATCGGTGATGAACGAGGCTATACGGTTGATCTGGGCATTCGTGGTCGACTCGGCACCTATGTAGCCTTTGATGCCAGCGTCTTTTACCTTCGCTATGATAGCCGCATCGGTGAGATTTTAAAGGCCGACGCTCCACCACTCTACCTGCCATATCGCTATCGGACAAATGTATCAGATGCCTGGACAGGTGGCATTGAGTTTGTCGCAGATGTGCATCTCGACGAAGTTCTTTCGTTTCCATCTACATGGCCACATGCACACTTTATCATAAATGGCTCCTTGCTCGACGGACGTTACGACGGAACCGGCGATGCTTCGGTACGTGGCCGAAAGGTTGAGTTTGTTCCTCCCTATACGTTCCGATCAGGAATCACAGCACATACCGATAATGTAAAGTTCAGTTGTCTTTGGTCATTTGTTGGCGCACACTATACCGATGCAACAAATGCAACGTACACCGCTAGTGCCATTACCGGAGAGATTCCCGCCTATTCTGTTCTTGATGCCACAATTTCGTGGTCAATTGATAGGTACACAGTGGAACTGAGCTGTAACAACATACTCGATAGCCGCTACTTTACACGTCGTGCCGAGTCATATCCAGGACCGGGCATCATTCCTGCTGATGCCCGATCCTTTACACTGACTGTTCAAGCAGCATTCTAAGCTGCCTTCAAATTACTCGAGCGGCGTTTCAACGGTGATAAGTACTGTTCGACAGTACAAACGGCCTTCAGGTGTGGAGTTGTCATACAACAGTGCTGAGCTTCCGAAACCTCTTGACCGATCTGCAGGAAGGCCGAGTGCCTTACCCGTCGCGTCAGCGCGTCGTTGCGATAGTCGCAGGTTATAGTCTACTTCGCCGGATCGGTCCGTATGTCCTTCAACCGTAACCGTTGAGTTCTTCGCAATTCTCTGCTTAATGAGGGCAATGATACGTTGGTGCGCCTCAGAGAACTTCGCATCATCAAAACCAAAGATGATAAGTGAGAACTTGTCGATTCGCTTGTCACTGCGAATAATCTGTTTCACAGGGAAACTCTTCTGTCCGGTAGTTCTGCGCTGATCATCAAGGTCAACAATCTCCAGTTCATATCGAACAGGGGCTTCATCAGCAGGCAGCGTCTGCATGTTGTTGGCAATATCCCAGTCGAGTTGAATCTTCGGCGAATTTTCCGTCGATACAAAACTTTTCAACTCTCTGTTACCTTGCATGGCCTTAACACGAACTTCGCGAACACCAGCTTCCGATGTGACGTTCCCCGCAAAACGGATAATCGGTGCATTACTCGTACGTGTTGTATCCGTAAAGAACAGTGGTTCGAGGATCGACTGATCCGTCGTTGTTATCTCAACACGACGGTTTTCTTCCATACCATCCGTGCGCGTTGGATTCGATGGTGTTTCAGGAAGATTACGTGCCTTCACTGCGATGCGCGAAGGATCAATGTTCCATACGTTAACAAAGTAGTCACGTACTGCTTCTGCACGTGCCTTTGAGAGTTCGAGAGCATTCTTTTCGCGACCGTCGTTACTGTTACAGCCAGTTAAGGTAATCTTCGTTGCAGGAGATGCCTGTAACTTTTTACCAACAATGTTTAGCATGTGATAGTAGATCGGCATCGTTCCACGGCCGTTGAGGTCACCAACCTGGAATCGCGCGGCTTCATCGCGCGAAAGAAGCGAGTAACGATCCGGTATGACGGCCGACGAGTCGTCGAAGAAGACGAAGTTCAGGAGAGCGTAAAGGTTCGTCGACACAATGTTTGTGACACGAAAGACGCTATCGCCAATGGGCTTTCCATCAACATCAACAAACTCTGCCTTGAAGTCATTAACAGCAAGAGTTGGTGGTGGTGGTGGCGGTGGTGGTGGTGGTGGTGGTGGCGGTGGTGGTGGCGGTGGCGGTAGCGTAACCCATGTATTCCATTGAACAGCAACACCAGCACGCAGCGAATTCATCGTCCAAGGCTGCGACTGCTGGAGATTGTTGAGTCCAATTGTGTAGAAGACTTCCGGTACAATTGCCATTGTCTTCGATGCGTTCACGTCAATGGCGTAACGAACACCACCGGTCACACCAATAGCAACTGTAGATGACTGTGGTACGGATCCGCTATAGACGAGACGAACCTTTTGGTCATTCTCGTAGACGGCGTCAGATGGTTCGAGAAGTCGTTCTTCTTGTTCAAATGTTGAAGAAATCTGAAGGCCAAGAGATGGACCAGCAAGGACCTGTAATCCACCGAAGACTTGATATGCAAGAAGAGGTTCTGCTGAAATGAAGATTCTGCTTACATCGAGTGAATGCTGAAAGACACCTTGTGATGGAGTGCCATTCGTGTTCACAGTTGTTCGCTCTTCGGCAGAAAGGGCGGCAGGGCCACTCATTATGGCGAGTCGTGCCTGAATAGAAAGGCCGTCCGCAATTCCTCTGGCATCACCGAGGTTATAGTCGAACAAGCCCCCTACGGCGAAGCCGAGCCCCGTTCCATTCTCAAACTTAGAACAACATGTTGGAATGTCCGGTAGTCCCTTGAGGTCAACCGTGTGGTTGTTTAACGTCGCGCCACCAAACGCGCCGAACGAATGCGAACGATACGCTTTCTCAAGTTTTGCCGTTTCTTCCTGAACAGGAGGAGTGGCCGCAAAACACAGACTTGAAGAGAGCAGGAGTGTGCCGGTGGCCAAGAACAGTGAGATTCTCATTTCCTGATCACCAGTGGTTTCGTGAACAATTCATTCGGTGTCATAAGTACGAGTGTGTACGTACCTGAAGCAATCGTCGAGACATCAATAGGAACTGATGCAACACCAGGAGCTCTGTCCTCATCACTTAGTACAGCAATTTCTCGACCAATGGCATCTACTACATACAGTCGTGTTCGACCACGTTCTGCTAGATCCAACATCACGGTTGCATCCGAAGCCGCAGGATTTGGAGTGACTCCGGAGATGCCTGCAGCACGACTGCGTTTGATGAGTCGGACAACATCACCTTCACGACAAACTCCAAGGACCTGGAAGGTTCCGTTTTGGGTCTCTGTTCGAAATGTTGATGCGCTAGTCCACTTCACAGTGTCGATAGTGAGTGGTGTTGTTTCTGAATTGCCTAGCGTTACAAGGAATGGAACCGTGGCAAGGATACCAGCACTATCGGCCATGGTACCTGTTATCGTGAGGATACAGTCGTCACCCTCACGTCGACACTGGAAGGATCCCTGGTGGACGAGTACTGTTGCATTGTATCGAAGTTCAACTTCAAACTGTCGCGGCCCATCTACAAGAAGTTCGTCGGAACGAACAAGCATGATTGGCACGTTAACAGTTGTTCCAATGTCACCGTCGCCATTCGGAACAGCAACAATCACGACACCACGACGCGGTCGATACCAAAAACCACCGTATGACTTGTCGTCACCAATGGCTGAACGGCCAACCACGGACTGTCCAAGTGTGTGCTGGATAACACGTCCATCTTGTAGCGTATTCGTTGCCGAACCAGCCCCAACAACAGCGCGTGTCTGAGTTTGTGCCAATGCGCCCGCTACCGATCCACTGATCAGAATGGCGACGGCGAGAGAACGAAAGAGAATGTTCATGTTCATCGCTCCGGATCAGTGGTAAATAAATACGCGTGTTGTGTAAAGACTCATGTCGACATCACCACCAGTTCGATTTCTCACTTGTAATGATGATCTATACTGTCCAGCGTCATTATGCGAAACAAATGTGATAATCAACCCTGGCGGTGGCTCCGGTGTTACCGTAACAAAACCAACCTGACCAGGAAGGTTCGTACCAATCGACCACCCATATGTTGCACCGTTAGCAATAACGCTGGCCCAAAAATTACCGTTTGCAGCACTCAGGGTTAAGAGTCGCGTTCCATTAAAAGACGTCCCTTCTTCTCCCAGAATAAAACCGCGCCACACATCAAGGTTTGTATTCGGACCGAACTGGTTGATTGCAACGAGTGATGTGCTCGTTGCACCGTTCACCCCTGCTACGCGTCCAAGGACAAGTGAGTTACTTGCATCAACACGAGAACCAAAACCGATGGCCGTTGCATTTGTGAGACCATCAGCTCCAACATCTGCATGCGAACCAATGAGTGTTACACCAGTTCCATTCGTCAGTGATGCACCAGTAAGGTGACCAAACAGCACGTTATCACTTCCGTTCACAAGTGAACGGCCTGCCTCTGTACCGATAATAACGTTACCCTGCGAACTCGATCCTTCGTATGCCGTTGCGGCATAATGTCCAACAATGACGTCACGATTCGAACGCGAGGCCGATGGCAATGCATTCGTACCAACAACGACGGTCTCGGAAAGTTCATCAACATCTTTACCAGCTCCAACACCGACAACCACGGCGTCTCGTAGGGTAGCCGTATTCCTTGCGGCTTCGTTACCTACAATGACACTTCCTTGCGCCGATGACTGCCCCGCATTCTCTGCAGCATAGGCACCAATGACCGTCATGTCAATGGAGGACCCCATTTGCCGTGCGGCACGATGTCCGATGATCGTGGCGTTCTGATCAACGGACGACGGATTGCCTGCCTCTGTACCGACGTACGTATTCTTAAACGCTCGTAGAGTTGTGTGTCGTGTTGGTCCTACATGGAGGTCAGCCGACTCCGAAGTGTCCGTCCACATCCATCGGTCATCACCAAGATCATAGGACGAACCATTGTTGATGTTTACGTCACCGAATCCTTCTACAGAGTTGTTTGGTGCCGTACCGGTCGGGATTGCTCGTGCAGTAAGTGCCGTGGCATTGTTATCACCTGAACCTGATGCTTGTGCAACAATCCGAGCACCGCGTGCCTGACCATCAGGAGCCGAGGCACTGTATGTAATGTCAAAGTGTGGGAATGTTCTGGTGTTTACCGTATCATACTCTTCTACAGGTGGTCCCAATCGTATGAGATGGTACGTTGGTCCCATTCTTGTGAATGCACCACCATTCTCTGAATAGTGGAGTAAATTCGCAGAGTATGTGCCCCACAAACCGATACCTGCAGTTGGAGTAGCATCTCCTTGAACAGCAGCAGGTTCCAACGACATTCCACCTTCCGTTGTCAGCGACACAGAAGACGTCAATGGCGATGTCAACCGGATCTCGCCAATGCTATTCTGGAGGTAGGTATGGTATCCAATCATTCCTTGATATTGACCTTCTTGCCGGAAGGAAATATTGATTGGATGGCGATGGTCAGACGTAAAATCAGAAAAGAGTTCTAGCGCTTGATCCGTGAGAGATTGTGGAGTTCGACCATTTCGAATGATCGTCATACGCGGGTTATCTCCATCAATTGGCCCCGTTCGTATTCTCATCGTCTCAACAAACGTGGCAGACGTTCCTCCGGAGTGATATCCAAAGACGTGATCATCACCGCGTTCCGATGTTTGTTGGCGAACCTCATTCGGCGCAAGACTATAGCCAATCCATTGTGATGGATCCGTTGAATTTTTCCACAAAGAAAGTTTCGGTCCATTCGACGACCCCATGGAAAGGGGCATAAGGGGCGTGGTCGTTGTAACACCAATGGCACCATTGGTCGTGTCAACGATAAAGTCTGCATCGGACGTCATGGTCGTTGAGTCTCTCCAGAACACAATTCGTCCGCCGGTGCCAGTACCCGTTGGGAAAGGAGATGTTCTCCACGACGTTGACGTACCGTCGGTAACAAGCCAGCGTCCCGACATTCCTGCCTGATCAGGAAGAAGATTTGTCAGTGCTTGTTCTCGTGTGGAAGCGCTGGTGCCGCCACGTGCTATCGACAACGTCCCTGTCGTAGAGGCATCATTGATGGCGGTGAGAATGTTGTTACCTGCCGTAGCAGCAATCGTTGGATTCGGATACGTTCCTGTGAGATCACCAGATGCGGCGCCTCCAGGTGAAACCCCACGTACAAGTGAATCCGTCGCTGCAATTACACGGCCTGCTGCATCGACGGTTATTCGACCTACAGCCAAGGATGAGCCATACGTTCCAACAGCCACTCCAGTTGGTTCGAGTTTTGCGCTCGTAACTGAACCATTGGCAATCTTCGATCCATTCACGGCCTGAGATGCGATCGTACGTTCAATAATTGCTCCGTCAGCAATCGTACGTTCTGAAACTGCATTATTGACAATTACACGATTTGTTACTGCGCCTGATGCAAGTGTACGCTCCGTTACAGCGCGATCTGCGATGGCTCGTGTTGGTGCTGAGAATGTTGAAAGACGTGATTCTTCAACAGCATCATCCGCAATGCGGTCTGCAACAACGGCCCCATCCCGAATAATCGGATTGGGATACGTACCGTCAAGGTCACCACCAGCAGGTCCACCAGGAGTACTGCCGGAGACAACAACCTCTCGTGCTGCAGTTACTCTTCCCTTTGAATCAAGTGTGAGTTCAACGGCATGACTGTTATCGCCATACGTACCAGGTGTGACTCCGGTGGCCGATAGTTTCGCTGACGTGATCGACTCTCGTCCGATCTTCAGCGTTGTTACCGATCCATTGGCAATCTTTTGCGTTGTTACAGCACCTTGAGCAATCTTAATCGTCGATACAGCTCCAGGAGCAATCGTAGAAGCCGTGATTGAACCATCAGCGAGTGCAACGTTGTCTACGGTAGAATCTGCAAGCTTTGACTCTGTGACAGCGTCTGGTCGAAGCGTTGGATTCGGATACGTTCCAATGAGGTCTCCACCGGCTGGGCCGCCGGGAGCGACACCTGATACGGTGTCTTGACGTGCATTTGTCAATCGACCAGTTGCATCTACGGCCGTCACAACGGCGACGGTATTTGCAGAACCGTAGGTACCAGGGACAATGCCCGTCGGAGCTAGCTTTTCCGTCGTGACCGCTTCGTCCGCAATCTTCGGAGTGGTTACGGACGTGTTGGCGAGAAGTGAAGACGTGACAGATCCATCTCTAAGTTTTGGGGACGTGACAGATCCATCAGCAAGCGTGGAGGTTGTCACAGCTGTATCCGCAATCTTTGCCGATGTAACTGATCCATCAACAAGCTTCGCAGCGGTGACAGATCCAGGTTGCAGTTTAGATGTTGTTATCGCACCATTTGCAATGACCACTTCTGAAACAGCACCATCAGCTATGTGGCGTTCACGAACTGAACCATCTGCAAGAGCAAGTGTTGTCTGTGGGCCACCTGGATTTGTTACGGCAATTGTTGCATCTGGCGACGTTATGGTATCGATACCATCCGTGGGAGATGATATCAGTATTTGACCATTCGCAGCAGTTACCGTAGAGCCTCCTCGTCCTTCAATGACGACGTCACCCTGTGTTCCATTCAGTGTTCGAACGATACCCGTGGCATTCGGCGTTGCAGATCGCGCAGCCGTTGCAGTATCTGCAACAAATGCATACGGGACACTGACCAATGGCAAACGCGGTGTTGAAGGTGTACCGCCATTTACCGTGAGTGACAACCAATACGTCTGAGTCCAGTCCAGTGATATTGGTGTGATCGATCCAAGTTCAACGGAGAATACACCAGCCCACGTTGTGACATTGTGTGTCTCGGACCAAACTTGACGTCCACCCGCAACATCATCAAACAGCGAGAAGACGATGGTGTGATTCCCGTTTGGCACTGCTCGACCGTCGGGACCACTCAGAAAACCCTGATATGACGTTGTTGTCTGAGCCGAAACATTCAGCGTTACGAAGACAAGCAGCAGGGCAGCGAAAAAGAGTCGGTAGTTGTTCATCGTTGTGATTCCCTGCTTACAGTTGAACGATGTAGATACTGAACGTCACGACGCCAAGGTCGATGTCACCCGCCGTGCGATTAACCACCTGGAATCGTACCGTTCCATCCACAGGCACGTGAGCACGTACAAAGTAGAGATCAGGCAAGGTTTCCGATGGAGATACATTTACGATCGAACCGACACGTGCATTTGGATACGGAGCGTCAAAGACGATAGCATCGGCTGCAGGTACGTTCGGAATATTGAACGAGATTGCATCCTTGATCATCGCATGCACAACTGGCCCACTGGCCTGAAGCTGGACGGTACCAACAACATCAAGTCTGCGTGTTGGTGCTGTTGTACCAATTCCAACATTTGTTCCCGGTGTACCCAGACCAACATCTTCCACACTACCGAGTACGACGGCGTTATTTGTATCAACGCGTGCCCGATAACCAACTGCTGTCGCATTGAGGAGCGTGTCTGTTCGATACGTTGTCGTACCTGTGCGTGCTCCGATAAACGTTGATCGAACACTCGTCACGACATTTGTGCCGGATCGATATCCGATTGCAGAGTGTTCATTGGCGATAGAGAGATCGGGGCTTGACTCAGCACCAACTGATGTCGTACTGAATGCTTGTAAAGTTTGTGTAGCAGCAGCGTATCCGACCGCAACTAAACTGTTGGACGTGTCGATTGAACGACCGGCATCAGCACCTAGAACAACACTTTGAATACTCGTACCGTCGGCTCGCAGTGCGTCACGACCCACTGCAACGCTATAGTCTCCATACTGCTGCCATCCTGCACGTGCACCAACTGACGTAAATCGCTGATGAAGGTCTGTACGTCCAAGTGTACCGTAGCCAGCCTCGGTACCGATGGCGAGTTGGCTCTCACGCGCAAGCGTATATCTGCCAGCATGAGAACCAACGACGGTGGAATAGTTGCCACTCGTTGCGTTCTCGCCAGCGTACGTGCCAACGATTGTGTTGTATAAAGGTGTATAGTTATCCGAACGTGTGAGCCCGATGTAGGTGTTGGAAATGCTCAAGGTGGGGCCGTATGACATGATGGGTAGCCCTTCCATTCGATAGATTGGATAAGGACCATAGATGCGGAAGTCTCCAAAACCATCAAAGGCTCGAGCGATTCCATTTCCCGTGGCATATGCTTCCAACCGAAGAGCTGTAGCGTTAATGTCGCCTGTTCCAACTGACGTTGCGTTTAGGATACTTCCGTATGCTATACTCGCTGGCTCTGAATCAAGTGTTGTGATGTAGAACAGCGGACGCGAACGATCATCAACAAGATCTGTCTCTGGCGGCGCAATTCGCACATACCTTCCATCTGCAACAAGATCTCGGAACGGCCTACCCGTTTCCGAGTACTTGATTGTGCGAGACGTCTGGTCGAAATACATTCGGGTAACTCCAGCCGCTGGTACAAGTTGTGAACCGCGAGCAGCAGCCTCAAAAATCAGTGCACCAGGAAATCGGATGTTCGTGAGGTTTGTATTATAACTCATAAATGTGAACAAGCCCTGTCCGCCCGTCGAAGCTGACGAGTACGAGATGCCACCCCAATATCGATTACTTGTGTGCCAACGTAGTCCGGTTCCGTTTGTGGCAATTCCCGTATTGGGAGAGAGCAACTCAATGTGTGCTGCTCTCAGGTCACTTTGTGATTGTGCATCACCAATAAGGACCAAACGACCTTCACGTTGTCCCGTATCAGAAGAAGTAATACGTGCAGCCTCTTCAAACGCACCATTGTGAAGGTTACCGTATACAATGTCATCTGTTGGTGAAGCGATGACGTCGAGTGCAGCACCCGATGTTCCGAGTCCACTCCATCCATCTGTCAGACTACTTCCATGCCGGAACGCAATCATTGGTCGGTCACCAGATTTAAATCCAAGTGTTGATGGCATGATGCCGGGGAAGGCACCCGTCCCAATACTCAGTCGGCCATTCGACGCTTGCCACACTGACGTGTCGACAGATGTGATCGAGCGTTCTCCGTTCCAGCGAACGAGTGTATTCGTTGTACCAGATCCACCGACCGTGTCGAGTGTTGCCCACGACGGAGTCGTTCCGTCTGTGCGAAGGAACTGTGTTGTTGTGGCACCAGACTGAGGAGGCAAAAGATTACGAAGCGCTGCATCACGCGTTGACGCACCAGTACCACCGCGTTGAATCGAAACAACCTGCGTAGTTGCAGCATTGTTCACGGCAGTTACAATGTTGTTCCCAGCACTTGTAGCAATAGATGGCGCTGGATACAAGCCCGTTAGGTCGCCATTGGCAGAACCACCTGGTGGAACTCCCGAAAGGACCGTATCACGTGCCGTGGTGAGTCGTCCGGAAATATCAACAGAAAAGTTTACGGCTCGCTGATGATGTCCGTATGTGGACGGCGTTACTCCTGTAGGAGCAAGATCTGCACTTGTGATCGATGTGTCGGCAATCGTTCGTCGAGAAACAGATCCATTGCCAATCGTACGCGGCGTTCCAACATTTGCGCCGAACTTGTTTGTTGTCACAGCACGATCACGAATAACTCGTGTTGTGACGGCACTATCGGCAAGCTTTTCCTCCGTCACGGATCGGTCCTGAAGTACACGTGCCGAGACAGATCCATCGGCGAGTTTATCAGCCGTTACGGCACCGTCAGCAAGGGTTCGTGTTGTTACAGACAGATCACGAAGTGATGGATCTGGATAGGTACCGGAAAGATCGCCCCCTGCCGGGCCCCCTGGCACAATACCGCTCATACGAACAGTATCAATTGTGGTAATGCGTCCAGCTGAGTCAATGGTAATCCGCGCTACATGAAGTGAATCACCATAGGTTGATGCAACCACGCCAGTCGGTACGAGTCGATTGCTGGTGATTGCAGCATCGGCAATCTTCTCAGTTGTAATTGCTCCGTTTGCGACAAGGTCAGATGTCACCGATTGATCGGCGAAGTGTGTTGTCGTGATAACACCATCAACAAACTTCTGCGTGGTAACTGCACCACGTGCAATCTTAACAGACGTTACGGCACCATCTCGAATGGCATCGGTCGTAACAGAACCATCTCGCAGTTCCGGTGCGGGATAGGTTTGCGTGAGATCCCCACCAGCTGGGCCTCCAGGCCGAACACCTGTGATGTTCGTTTCACGGACATCGGTTACTCGACCAGAGGCATCAACGGTGATGATTGCTGTTGTTGTTGGCGAACCGTATGTGCCAGGCGTAACACCAGTTGGAGCGAGCTGACGCGTTGTTACACTTCCATCTGCAAGATGTTGTATTCCTACTGCCTCGTCACCGAGATGTTGTGTACGAACAGAGCCATCAGCGAGCTTCGGTGTTGTTACCGCAGCTTCGGCGAGCTTCTCCGTCGTCACTGAACCGTTAGCAAGTTTTTCTGTGGTTACAGCGCCATTTACCAATGTGCTCGTGACAACACTTCCATCGGCAAGTTTTTGCGTCGTAATTGCACTATTGGCAAGTTTTGCTGTCGTTACGGCATTGTCCGTGATCTTACTTGATGTAACTGCGCCATCAGCAAGTGACACAGTACTTTGTGGTCCAGTGCCGTTACCAATGGTAACACTTCCGTCAGATGTTAGTGAAGTTATACCATTCGTTGGTGTAGAGATGGTCACCGTTGTACCATTCTTCGTCACCGTTGTACCGCCAGCTCCTTCGATTAACACGTCTCCCTGAAGGCTGTTGGCAGAACGAACAACACCTGTAGCATCGTTCGTAACCGAGGTAGCAGCTCGTGCCGTGTCAGCGTACAGAGCTAGCGGTACGGCGATGATTGGTAAACGTGGTTCTGCAGCAGGATTACCATCTACGCGGATCGACAACCATAACTGTCGGCCTGCACGAATCGAAAGTGGTGTTCGACTGCCAAGGACAGCGTCGACAACACCTGAAAATGAGCGTAGTCGATGAGACTCCGTCCATATCACTGTTCCGCCCGTTGGGGCATCATGAATTGTGAATGTCACATCGTGATCAGCGTCCAGAACCGGTCGGCCATCAGGCTGACTGATGAGACCTTGCCACGAAATGAGTCGTGGAGTATTCTGGGAAGATGCAGGCATCGCCGACACAATGATGGCGACGACTAGAGCGAGAAAGTAGATCGTCGTTCTCATTGGATCACCACTACATTGATTGTCATCGGGAAGTTGACGTTGGTTGCTCCGTCGATATTCGACCATACGACCTCGACGGTATTTGCGGCGATCACTCTGGTACTCGATGCGATAAATCTGCCCATCTCCCAATACGTCGCAGACTCCATGGTTGCAGTTGCAACGTCACCCACTTGGGCTCCCGGCACGGTTACGTTGTGAACCAACGTACCACCTATTGGGACAACCACTGGCGCAGCTGCATAGTCGACGGTGAGCTGACCGCGAATGATGTTCTCCAGCGTATTGCCTAACTCACCGAATCGGAAGTTGCCGTGCACGTGAAGTGATGCTCGGGGCTTTGTTGTGCCAATACCAACATTCACATCGGCTAAAGCACCAATCTGACCGTTCGCTGACCCAACAACTACCGTGTTGGCCCAGGCCATCGGAGCACGATTACCAAGAGCAGCGGAAAGAGTCGTTCCTGAATTATTGTATCCAGCAAATGCGCCAATCACCGTTGTACTATCATGATTTGAACCGCCGTTACCTGCATCTCGTCCGAGATACGTCCCTTCCGATCGAACTGTGTTCGAATGTTGTGAACCTCTACCAACACCGGTATTATTTACACCGGTTGTAACGTTCAAGAGAGCATCATATCCGATGGCGAGATTACCCGTGCCGGAAGCATTCACAGCTGTCCGTGGACCAAGTGCAATCCCATCGTCAAGATTTGTGACGTTTCGTCCTGCCTCATGACCTATTGCAATCGTACGCCGGATATTGGTGGCATTTGCATAATGTGATGCTATGCCCAAGGAGATTGTTGAGTCCACGAGGCCGGGAGCTCCCGCCGGACTTTCGGTTGAGAGTGCTCCGATTGAAATTGAAGCATTTGATGGCGAAAGCATACCAGCCCGAAATCCAACGAACGTATTATCATTTCCGGACGTGTTGTCTCGACCAGCATCGTATCCTAAGTGCAGGTTACGATTTCCTGTTTCTAGGTTGTTGATGAGAACGTATGTCTGTCCTACATGTACGTTATCGACACCGTTTGGTCCATTCCATAACATGTGATATGACGTTGACATGTAGGCCGACGAGGTGTCAATCGCAATTCGTCCAACAGCGTCAATCATTGTCGCACGGCCATTACCAACCGCTACAGCACTAGGTCGAAGTGCAACGGCCCATTGATTTGTGCCTACAGCTTTTGATTCAATGAACGCTCCAAACGCAGGTCCATCTGGCGCTGTAGGTGAATATGCAACGTCGAAAAGCCATTGCGATCTATCGCCGACGTTCAGAACACCAGCTGTGGTTCTCCGTGCAAGAAATCGTCCTTGTATGCCAAGGGGTCTAAATGGCGCACCATCTTCAGAAATGAGGAGTTTGTCCTGACTGTCGTCGTAATAGATGATGCCGCGACCAACGGTTGGCGTAATCGGTCCACCAGGATTAGCGGCTGTATGGAACATGAAACCACGATTACGAATGACGGCAGTCGAATCACCAATTGTTCGGAAGAGAAACTCACCAGGTCCATTGGTTGACGACGAACGATAGGAGATGGTACCTTCAGATTGACCCGTCTGTCCAATCCGCATACGAATCTCATTTGCTGACGATCCTGTATTTGGTGAGTATAGGTCGAGATGTGATTCACGGCTAGGATCACCAGATTCCGGCGATGCAGTCTTGCGGAGGAACACAGTGGCATTATTACTGCCGAGACCCGAACCTATGACACGACCAAGCTGCCATGTCGAAGCCGTACCTACGCCCCACTGGATGAAGTCGTTCTGTGCGGCAACAATAGAACGTAACTCTCCCGAAGGCAACACCTCAAAACCTTTTGATGGCGAGTTCTGGTTACCATTCCACCAGAGTCGAAGTTTATCACCTGATGTCGAACCCAGGTCAACTGTTGCTATTGGTTGGGTTGTACCAATTCCAAGCCGATTTGACGTTGAATCCCAGTAGACGGTATCCATACGCGATACCGTAGTTGGCGCTGTAAACGTCAGAAGATGACCTGCCCGTCCACTACCTTCGACGGCACCTTTGCTACGCCATAGTGCATCACTTCCGTTAGACTCAAGAAAGCCCCTTGACCAGCCCCCTTGTGATGGCAAAAGGTTTGTGAGTGCTTGGGGCGCAGTTGAGGCCGACGTACCACCCTTGCTGATGTCAACAGTACCAGTTGTAGCAGCATCGTTGATTGCCGTAATCAAGGCCGATCCAGCTGATGTCGCAATTGTGGGAGCAGGGTACGCGCCCGAAAGATGACCACTCGCAGGTCCACCCGGAGGAATTCCAAAGAGAAGTGAGTCACGGATCGCAGTAATGCGTCCGGCCGCATCAACACTTACGACAGCTACATGCGTTGAGTCGCCGTATGTCCCAGCTGCCACGCCCGTTCGTGTAAGCTTTCCAGACGAGACTGCTGCGTCCGCAATCGCATTCGTGCCAACGGCATTATCAGCAATAAGCACACTTACGATTGCAGTGTCAGCAATTTTTTCTGACGTAACTGAACGGTTTCGAAACGTTCGTTCAGATGCAGCAAAGTCAGCGAGTTTACTTTCAATAACAGCACTATCGCGTAGAGCCGACGTCGTAATTGCTCCATCTGCAAACACCCGCTCAACAACTGCGCCACCGGCTATCTTGTTTGTCGTAACAGCACCGGAGCGAATGATAGGGTTAGGATAGTTTTGGTCAAGGTCACCACCGGCAGCCCCGCCTGGCTGTGTACCACGAACCGTCGTATTCTGCGCTGCAGATGTCCGGCCTGCCGCATCAACCGTCAGCCTAGCTACAGATGAAGTTGTTCCATATGTGCCAGGCACGACGCCCGTAGGCGCAAGTTTCGCATCGGTGATTGAACGATCTGCAAAGTCCTCGCCGACAAGTGTTGTGTCTGCAAACTTCTGCGTTGTTACAGACGCATCTTCGATCTTAACCGTCGTTATGGACCTATCTGCGATCTTCTGCGTCGTCACGGCTCCAGCCGCAATGTCAACCGTCTGCACGGCTGCCGGTGCCAGTTTTGATGATGTCACAACACCATCACGAAGGATAGGATTCGGATATGTACCCGTGAGGTCACCTGATGCTGGTCCGCCTGGAGGTACACCTACAATTGTGGTGTCTCGAGCTGTAATCAGCCGACCCGTCGTGTCGATCGTTACAACAGCAGAACGTGTTGCTGATCCGTATGTCCCTGCACGTACACCACTGAGTGCAAGTTTCGATGTCGTCACAGAACCATCTGCAAGTTTCGACGTCGTCACAGCCCCGTCAGCTAGCTTAGGTGTCGTGACCGATCCATCAGCGATTTTATCAGTTGTAACTGCACCATCAGCGATTTTCTCCGTCGTCACAGCATTCGACGCGATGGCAGCAGTCGTTACGGCACCATCTGCCAACTTCTCAGTTGTTACAGAACTATTGGCAATCTTCTCTGCCGAAACGGAACCATCGTTTATTGCTGATGATTGGACTGCACCGTTAGCAAATTTTGTCGTCGTTACCGCGTTGTCGGCGAGTTCGACGGTTGATGAAGGTCCTTGAGGCGTTCCAATGCGGAGTGTGCCATCGGGAGAAGTGAGATTCTTTACACCATCTGCAGGGGACTCTACCGTAATCGTTGTTCCATTGGTCGTCACGGTCGTTGAACCAGCTCCGACGATCGTAATGTCGCCTTGTTCACCTTGTAGCGTTCGCACAACACCTGTAGCTGTGCTCGTAAAAACGCCGGCAGTAGACGCAACATTCGCCCGCATTGCCGTAGGAACCGACAGCAACTGCATTCGTGGTTCAGCTTCACCACGGCCATCAGCATCGATGGTAAGCCATAGATTCGTTGGCAATGGTGACGGTAACGGCGTGGTTGACCCAAGGAGCACGTCGAATGCACCTGAGACTGTCGATACCGTGTGGCCTTCCTCCCAGAGTTTGGCCCCACCAGTTGCAGCATCGTACAGTGCAAACCGAACCGAATGTGGTCCGTCAGCCACCGGATCATTAAACGTTGTCGTCAATAATCCGTGATACCGAATGGTGAACATGGCATTCTGTGCCTGACCCATAACAGTCAGACCACACAGCAATAGCACGAACGCCACGCATCGAAGCGCGTTCATGAACACTCCTTCAACCCTGAGATGGACGTCCGCACTACGGACGTATCGAAATCGTGAACCCCCTCTGCCGATGATCGCTAACCCCCTGATGGTCATCGATTACGTGGTGCGAGGCGGTAAGAACCCTGAATGGCCGCAAAAGTAGGACGAAATTATTCGTACACAAAACTCCTGTGTTTCCTCACAGAAGTTTTCCGTCATCGTAACACCACATCCAACGCAAGGCACTATACGTTGTATCCATGTGAGGATGTCACAAAAGTCCCGTATCAAGTTCGCATAGTTTCGTAGATACCGCTTCAGGGATGCAATTCTTCCAGGGGCATTTCATCACACCTACGAGAACACACATGTTTGGCTCACTCTTCGGAAAAAAGTCCGAAACCCTAACAACAGCACTGCGCGATGGCGCAATCATTATCGATGTTCGCAGTCCACAAGAATTTGCCGGAGGCCATGTAGCGGGATCAACAAACATTCCACTGCAGAACCTCGGTAACCAACTGTCGAGATTCTCACCCGATGTACCTATCGTCTTCTGTTGCGCTTCAGGAGGCCGAAGTGGTGCGGCAACAGACGCCGCTGTGCGCGCAGGACTCACGGCCATCAATGGTGGACCTTGGACAGCCGTGAACCGTGCCGTGGCAGACTTGGAGAAGGAGAACAAATGATAACGTCCCGTAACATACTTGTCGTTGTGACGAGTATCATGCTGATGTCTGTAATGGCTTGTGCCGGTCAATCAAAAAAAATCGCACCCGCCGAAGCGAAGAAGCTTATTGATGCCGGTAAGGTTACGGTGCTCGACGTACGTACTCCTGGTGAATGGTCAACAGGATACGTACCAACGGCTACGCTAGCAAACTGGAACGATACACAGTTCGAAACCATCGTCAAGAAGCTCGACAGAAAGAAACCGGTTGTTGTGTATTGTGCGGTTGGCGGCAGAAGTGCCAAAGCATCAACTCGATTAACCGAACTTGGCTTCACAAACGTTTTGGACATGTCGGGCGGCATAACGGCCTGGAAAAACGCAAACCTCCCCGTCGTTCAGCCCTAAGCTGAATGTCGTTTGATGCCTAATCGAACACGGCTGTGTCGAGCGAACCGGTTGCCGACACAGCCGATGTGTCGACGTCATTCCAAATCCGTGTTTCAAGTTTCTTTGTGGCACCCTTTTTTACTGTCACGAAGTACATCTTCGCATCGGTAGATACTTCTTGCCCATCCTTGTTGTAAAACCTCACTCGGACGACGGGATCGGAGAACGTTTTCCCGCTCTCGTTCTTCAGTGTCACTGAAACAGGCCAGTCCGTTCCGGACTTCCGAAACGAGACGCTTACCTTTACCTTGTCCTTCAGTTCCTGGGCGAATACATGTATGGAACCTAGGAGAATCCCAATCACCGCAATGGTGACTGTTATGGGGCGAAGGGGGCTAACGTTCATGATAATTCCGAAACTGGTGAAACGTACGTGAAGCTAGGAAAAACAAAGGGCCGCACCATGAACGGTGCGGCCCTTTCGCGAGAAACAAGTGTTGTGAATTAGTGGACGATGACGATTGGCATCGTGTAAACGGCTGTAGGAGTGCGGAAGATCATCGTATAGACGCCTGCGGCCACGTCCGATCCTGATAACGAACGTCCGTCCCATACGACTGTCGATCCAGCTTGTGCTGCAGGTACAGCAAACGTTGCAACACGCGCTCCGGAGCTCGACATAACATCAACGTTCATGTCTGGCATGGAGCGATCGAAACGCACGTTCAAACGATCCGTCATAGGCATCGGTGAGGCAGAAATTCCAAATGTTTCTGCATCAACAACGGAGGTTGTGACTACTCCGTCACCCGAAATGCTTACGGACGAGTTTCCACCTGTAGCCGACGTAATGTTAACTGTTGCGTTTCTACCACCTGAAGCGGTTGGCGTAAACTTTAGGCACAGATCTGATGATGCGCCAGCTGCAATTGCAACGGGTGTAGACGTAACCAGTTCAAAGTCACTGGCTGCTGCTCCAGAGATCGTTGCATTGTCGATTACAATGTCAACCGACGACGAATTATTCACGCGCACGCAGAGTTCTGCTGATTGACCAACTTCGGTTTCCGGGAACGCGAGTGTTGCTTCGTGAGCATATCGAAGTGTGTAGACTGCCGATAACGCAACGGTCAACGAAGGATTTACGGGATCGTCTGACGTAATCGTCATCGTGCCTGTAATCGAGCCTTGTGTTGTCGGAGCTGCACGAAGTGACAAGGAACGCGATTCGCCCGGTGCAAGTGTCATCGGTAACGACGGCGCTGTGACAAAGGTGAAGGCCGGATTGTCGATTGTGATCGAGGTGACCGTAAGGGCAGCGTCACCTTCATTGCTGATGAGTTCGCTCAGATCAAGCTCCTGTGTGTAACCGACGGGAATCGTGCCGAAGTCTGCCGATGTTTGAGCAAGGGCAATCTCTGGCTGAGGGATCCTCTTTTCTGCAACCGTAACACGCACAGCGCGAGAAACGACACCACCACAAGAGTTTACTACCTTGGCAGCATAGTATCCGGCATCAGACAATGACGCTGCCTCGACAACGTACACCGTTGATGTTGCTCCGGAAATATCCTTGCCGTCACGCGTCCACTGTACGTCACGAACATCTGTACCACTCACCGACAAGCGAAGCTCATCTCCTATTGAAAGATTCTGGTTTACTGGTTGCTCAGTTAACGTTGGTTTTGCGATGACAGTTACAACGCAGACATCGGATGATACCGAGAGACCACACGTACCTGTTGCCGTACACGTGTAACTTCCGGCATCCGATGCACGAATGCCACTGAGACTGAGTGAGTTTGCTACGGCACCGTCAAGGCGAGAGCCATTGCGATACCACTGATACGTCAGACCTGTACCAGCAAACTCTGCGACGAGTGTAGCATTACCCCCAACACATGCGTCAATGTTCTTCGCCGGTTGTTCGGAAACAGTTGGCCGACGGAACCCTGCAACTGTTACCGAACGGCTTTGAACCGTAATAACACAGTTGTTAGGATTCGGGACATTTGAAGTGGCCATACAGTAGTACTGGCCGTCCATCGATGTTGAGTAATTCGTAAAGTTTAGCGTGTTTGAGCTGCCATTTTCCACACGCTGACCATTACGATACCACTGATAGTTCAAGTTTGTCCCTGTCGCAGCAAATGTCAGTGTGCCTGATGCGCCTGGACACAGAGCAAGGGGCTCTGGCTCTGTTGTTGTGCGCGGACGTTCGGTGGTTGTGAGGACACAAGCGTTACTTACGATTGACGGGGGACACGTTCCAGTGATGACGCAGTCATACGAGCCATTGGCAGAAGCTGTAACGTTATTCAGAACAAAGTCGGCAGAGGTAGCGCCAGCAATGTTGACGCCATTCTTTCGCCACTGATACGTAACGCCAGCCCCTGTAGCTCGTACCGAGATAACGTCATTTGTATTCTCACATGTTGCCTTGCTGGCGACCGGCTGTTGTGTGATCACAGGTGTCGCGATGACAGTGATAACCCATGCATTCGATGTACGTACTGCGAGTGTCGGATTACAGTTATCGCGCAGAACAACATCCCATACACCTGCATGAGAATCGTTAATGGAAGGAATGGTGTATGAGTTTATCGTTGTTGTTGCAACAGCAACTCCATTTTGTCGCCACTCATACGTTCCATTGGTGAGATTCGACGATACCGTAAATGTTCTCGAAGTTCCAGAACAGACGGATGCAGTAGCTGGTATCGACGTGATCGTTGGGGCTACGCAGGGCACGACAACGGTAAACGTAGCAATCGTTTGTGTTGTTGATGTGACGGCAGTAGGTCCAGGACACGTCATCGATCCGCCTGAGTACAGCGTCATCGTAGCGGCGTTGACAAGAACAGAGTTAAGTGCAACGTGCGTAATGGTGATTGACGCGCCATTCCAACCGTCACCATAACTATCCCATGCACGAACTGCGTACTGACCAGCAGGCACGCTGATGTCCACTCCGTTTGGAATGACTGATGAGCCAAACGGTCGACAATGATAAACGACATTAGTTGCCGTGTTTACGACCTGCCAGCCAACCTCCGTAGGCCAGGATCCGTTTGTTGAATTGATGCGTAATGTAATCTGCGCCTGAAGCGCAACTGCCGCGCATGCAAGAAGTACAAGACTTCCCAGCGTTCGGCGAATGAACGTACCCATGTTCATACCCTACTCCTTACTCACGAATGTGGTGTGATTCAGTCGTTTCGTTGTCGGGTTACTCGTCACGTCGAGGCGTCATTTCCCCTGACCGCCATCGTCGAACGTAATCACCATGTATCGCCCAGTGTCCGTCATTTCCCCTGACCGGATCAATGTCTGGAATCGCACAGGTGTGTGAGTGGTGTAAAATAATCTTCACAGTGAATTACACAATACTCCAATCCGGTGTTTCCGGAAGAATTACCGTGTTCTGCGTATACGACCTTTCGAGAACTACTGAGTCGGCGTACAGTTTCGCATAGGACAAACTCGACGTAAGTTTCGTCTGATGAATCGCACAATCCTTACCTCAGGTCTCGTTACCGGGGCAATCATAACGTCCCTAGCGTTGCTGCAGGTACGTGTTATGGCAGTTCCACTTGTCCAGGAGATATTTCTTCTGATCGTGGCAGTTGTGGCGATCGGGATAGGAATTTGGCTTGGACGGACGTATTACGAACGAGTTGAGGCGCGTCAAACGGCAGCCACAGTATCAGCAATTCAGGCCACTCGAACTGCCGAAATGTCACTTCTTACCGAACGCGAGCTTGAAGTACTTCGGCATGTGGCGAACGGCAAAACCAATCGCGAGATTGCTGATTGTCTCTTCGTGTCGGAAAACACGATTAAATCCCACCTTGCATCAGTCTATTCAAAACTTGGTGTTCGACGACGTACAGAGGCCGCAATGGTGGCAGTTTCAGCTGGTTTCTTAGAAATCGATGCCAAAACAGCGTAAAATGTGTTGACAAACAGAGGAGTAATCCTGTAAAATCACCCATATGGGTGATGTTTCTCCCGGAGAATTTGATGTAGTTGCCCCTTTCACCCCTTATCAGAAAGGTTGTTCGGATGAAACCGTTTGTACTACGCTACGGACTTGCTGCTGGCGTGGCAATTCTTGTCCTCTCTAGTATCCACTTTGTCATGCTGTCGGATAATTTGACGCCAGAGAAGCTGTCTGCCGAAATGGCAGTCGGTATGCTCATTGGTTTTGCGACGATGTTTATCAGTATGATTCCGGTGTTAATTGGCACCCGCAAGTACCGGAATAGTATTCCTGTCGAACATTGGTCGTTCTTACGAATGTGGGGCGCTGGACTAGCCATTGCGGCTATTGCGTCGATCTTCTACGTGATATCGTGGGAGATCTGGTTTACCTTCACTGAACTTCATCAGTTCGGAAACATCTATGCAGATGCTCAGATTGCTGGTCTTTCTGCCTCGGGTGTGTCGGGAGCAGAACTTGAATCGGCAACGAAGGAAATCCGCGAGTTTGCAGTCGAGTACACGGACAACAGACTTTATCGCATAGGCTTAACCTTCATGGAGATTTCACCTGTAGCCATTATTATGTCGCTCCTGGCAGGATTTTTTAACCGGAAGTGACGGTTATCAGCACTCTTATCGGTGTTTTGGAGCGTTAAAAAACGAAACGGCTTGGCGTAACCGCCAAGCAGCGTTAAAAACGAAACGGCTTGGCGTAACCGCCAAGCAGCGTTAAAAACGAAACGGCTTG
>ERZ761609.1029-NODE-1029-length-27331-cov-58.259862_pt1 | contig 27331 bp, 26 predicted proteins | sample MGYA00511163_ERZ761609 | MGnify/ENA primary metagenome ERZ761609 (study PRJEB28899, sample SAMN02445070) | bioreactor sludge metagenome | biome: EBPR sludge | place: Australia: Brisbane, Thorneside Wastewater Treatment Plant | collected 2011-12-16 ... | reverse complement strand
AGTGACTGGAGTTCAGACGTGTGCTCTTCCGATCTGTCGTCGACGCTCTCGCTGGGCCCGATCGGTCAGCCCCGGCGCGCGGGACCGCCCAAGCCGACGGTGGAACCGTCGGGCGCCGTCACCCTCACGTTTGAAAAGGGCGCCGTGAGCGCGCGCTGGAAGGCGTCCGACGCCAACGGTGACTCGCTCCAATACAAAGCAGAACTCCGGGGGGCGGGCGAGAGCGAGTGGAAACTGCTGCGGGAACAGATCAGCGAGAACCGCCTGACGTTCGACGGCGCCCGGTATCCCGATGGCCGATACCGTCTGCGGGTGACCGCCTCCGATGCCGTGGACAACTATCCCGAGGCCGCGCTGACGGCTGCCGTCGAGTCGGACGAATTTCTGATCGACAACACCGCGCCCCGGATCGCCAACCTGACGGCCCGCGTCGAGAACGGCCGGATCGTTCTCCGCTTCAAGGCCACCGACAATCTGACGCCGCTGATGGCGGCGGAGTTTTCCGTGAACGGGGGCGACTGGCAATACGCGCAGCCGTCTACGCGGATTACGGACTCGCTGGACCACGATTACGAGGCCTCATTCGCGAGGCCGGCGGGCGCGGAGATCGTCATTGCCGTCCGGGTGAGCGACGAAAACGAAAACACGACGGTGGAGCGGACGATCGTCCGGCCCTGAACCACCCAGCCCATCGGCTAAACTGACAGGTTGACCGAGGGTAGCCTGATATGAAGATCCGCAAAGCGGTGATTACGGCCGCGGGCAAGTCCCAGCGCCGGCTTCCGCTGCAGAACCTGATTGACCGTGACGGGCAGGAGCGCAGCGTCCTGGCGATCCTGATAGAAGAGACGATCCGTGCGCAGATCGAGGAGATCGCGGTGGTGGTGTGGCCGGGCGACGAGGCGGCGTATGAGCAGGTGATCCCGGAACACGCCGCGCGGGTTCGCTTCATCCCGCAACCGGCGCCGCGGGGTTACGGGCACGCGGTCTGGTGCGCGCGCGAGTTCACGGGGGGCGATCCGTTTCTCCATCTGGTGAGCGACCATCTGTACGTGGGCGCCGCGGCGGGGGCCTGCGCGACACGCGTGGTGGAGGTCGCCGAGGCCGAGCGCTGCTCGGTGTCGGCCGTCCAGGCGACGCACGAGAGCCTGTTGACGGGCTATGGGGTCGTCGGGGCGCAGCGCGCGGGGGCGGCCAGCGACCGCTACCGGATCGAGACCGTGATCGAGAAGCCGACGCCGACGGAAGCGGAGCAGAAGCTGGTGGTGCCCGGAATGCGCGCCGGCTACTATCTCTGTTTCTTCGGCATCCATGTGCTGACGCCCGCGATCATGGAGATTCTGGGGGAGACGGTGGCGACGACGCAATCCCGCGTGACGCTCTCGCAGGCGCTGGCGCAACTGGCGGCCCGCGAGCGGTGCCTCGCACTGGAGATGAACGCCCGGCGCTACGATGTGGGCGGGCGTTACGGCCTGCTCACGGCGCAGCTGGCACTGGCGCTCAGCGGGCGGGACCGCGACGAGGTGCTCACGATGCTGGTCCGGCTGCTCGCTTCGCAGGAGCCGTCGCCCCGTGTCTGAACTGGTCCGCATCATCACCAGCCCGGCGCCGGAAGAGCGCAACCGGGCGCTCGATTCGTTCTGCGAGTCCGCCGGCGTGGCCGCGCTACTGGCCGAATGTGAGGCCCTCGACGCGCTTCGCCAGCAGAGCCCCAGCCTGTATGAACGCGTGCGGGCGCTTTTCTTCCTGGCCGCGATCCACCGGTTCCACCTGCCCGGCCGGCCGGGCGTCCCGGAGAATGCGCTGCTGCCGTTCAGCGGATACACCCACCTGCTGGCCCGCCGCTACGAGGAGGCGATCCGTTCGTTCCTTGAAGCCCAGCGCGAGAACGGCCCGAGCGCGGCGCTGAGTTCGGCACTGTCGGCTTCGTTCCGGGGATTGGCGTTTCAGACTCTGGCGGACCAGGTGCGGCGGAGCGTCCGCGCCGTCCGCGGCAATCAGTGGATGTTCCGGACGGGCCATCCCGGGGACTATCCGCTCCGACTCCGCGGCGAGCTGCTGAAGCGCGGGGATTCGTCGCTGTTCCCGATTCTGCGGGAGTCGACGCCGGTCCGGATGGACCTTTCGCACAGCGGCTGGTCGGACATTTTCTTCCTGGGGATGGACTACCCGGAGGGGGCGCGCGTCCTCAACATTTCAATCGACCTGGCGCTGCACGGGCAGGCGGAGCCGGCGCCGCCGGTGGAGGCGTGGCTGCGGGTGATCGACCGGCCGGTGCTTCGCCTCGTGAGTGTCGACCTCCGGGCGGAAGCCGAGATCGAGTCGCTGGCCGAGGTGTTTGATTTCGCGCGGGATTACCTGGGTCTGCTGAAGTCGGCGGTGATCGCTTCGGGGCTGATCCCGGCGGGGCTTGAAGGTTCGGGACAGTCGCTGGGGGATTTGCTATCGCGGCTGACGGGGAGGGCGGGACTGGGTCTGGAGATCGTCAGCAAGGTGAACGATATTCCGAAGGGCTCGCGGCTGGCGGTGAGCACGAACCTGCTGGCGTGCCTGATCAGCGCCTGTATGCGGGCGACGGGCCAGATCACGACGCTGACGGGCCCGCTGGAAGAGTCCGACCGCCGGCTGGTGGCGGCGCGGGCGATTCTGGGTGAGTGGCTGGGCGGGAGCGGGGGCGGCTGGCAGGACTCGGGCGGCGTCTGGCCGGGCATCAAGCTGATCGAGGGGGAGGCCGCGGAGGAGGGGGATGTCGAGTTTGGAATCAGCCGCGGACGCCTGCTTCCGCGGCACCGGTTGCTGGGCGCGGAGGCGGTTTCGGCCGGGACGCGCCAACTGCTGCAGGACAGCCTGGTGCTGGTGCATGGCGGGATGGCGCAGGACGTTGGTCCCATTCTCGAGATGGTGACGGAGCGGTACCTGCTGCGCTCGGGACTCGAGTGGACGGGGCGTCAGGAGGCGATCGGCCTGCTGGACAAGATCGTCGGGCAATTGCGCGAGGGCGGGATCCGGGAGCTGGGTTCGCTGACCCAGCGCAACTACGACGGTCCGATCCAGACGATCATTCCGTGGGCGGGCAACCACTACACGGCGAGCCTGATCGAGCAGGTGCGGGCGGAGTTTGGGGCAGGATTCTGGGGCTTCTGGATGCTCGGCGGGATGGCGGGAGGGGGGATGGGTTTCCTGTTCGATCCCGCGATCCAGCCCCGCGCCAAACAGCGGCTGGCCGAGATCATGTCCGCCACGCGCCGCCGGCTGGAAGGCGGTGTTCCGTTCGCGATGGATCCGGTGGTGTACGACTTCCGGATCAACGAGAACGGCTCGACGGCGGAACTGCGCGAGGGGGGCGGCGCGCTGATGCCGCCGGCGTACTACACACTTCGCGTGCCTTCGCTGCTGCGGCAGGAGCAGCGCTCGCTGACGCGGGCGCAGCGGGCTGAGCTGGAGCGGTTCGGAGATGCCTGCCGCCATGAACCCGCGCTGCGGGGGATGACGGCGGACCTGCTGGACCACCTGTTGCCGCAGTCGCAGGACGAAGCGGGCGCGGCCCCGCGCAATCTGCGGGCGATGCTCGACGATCTCGGGTTCGACTCGGCTCATCATGAGAAGATTCGCGGCGAACTCCGGGCCGGGCGCATCGGCCTTTCGCAGAACCGTCTGCCGGTGTCGAGCCGCATCGAGGACGTTCGTCCGGATGAGCTTCATGACGCGCGCGCGCCGCTGGCTGACCGGCTTCGGCGGCTGGGCGAACAGGCGCTCGGCGAGGGCGCGCTCGCGGTGGTGTCGCTGGCGGGGGGCGCGGGAAGCCGGTGGACTCACGGCGCGGGCGTGGTGAAGGCGCTGAATCCATTCGCGCGGCTGGCTGGCCGGCACCGGACGTTTGTCGAGGTGCACCTGGCGAAGAGCCGCCGGGCGGGCCTTTATTTCGGGGCGCCGCCGCCTCACATTTTCACGACGAGCTACATGACGCACGCCCCGATGGCGGCGCATCTGGAGCGGGTGTCGAACTACGGGTATCCGGGGCCGGTCCATCTTTCCCCGGGCCGGAGTGTTGGCTTGCGGCTGGTGCCGATGGCGCGCGACCTGCGCTTTGCGTGGGAGGAGATGCCGCAGCAGCAACTGGACATTCAGAAGCAGAAGGTGCTGGAGAGCGCGCGGGCGAGCCTGATTCAGTGGGCGATGCAGGCCGGCGAGGGCAGCGACTACACGGACAACCTGCCTTTGCAGTGTTTGCACCCGGTCGGGCATTGGTACGAATTCCCGAACCTGCTGCGCAATGGAGTTCTGCGGGATCTGTTGGGCGAGCGCCCGGGGGTGCGCCACCTGCTGCTCCACAACATCGACACGCTGGGCGCGGACATCGACCCGGCGCTGTTTGGTCTGCATCTGGAGAACGAGTCGGCGCTGACGGTGGAAGTGATCGCCCGGTGGCTCGAGGACCGGGGCGGCGGGCTGGCGCGGATTGACGGGCGTGTCCGGCTGATTGAAGGACTGGCGCTGCCCTCGGAAGAGGTGGAGTTCGACCTGAGCTGGTACAACACGGGGACGATGTGGATCGACATCGACCGGACGCTGGCGCTGTTCGGGCTGACGCGCGCGGAGCTTGACGATGATGCGCGCGTGGCCGAAGGGGTTCGCACGCTGGGTGCGCGGATGCCGACGTACATCACGCTGAAGGACGTGAAGAAGCGCTGGGGGCGGGGGCAGGAGGACATTTTCCCGGTCACCCAGTTTGAGAAGCTTTGGGGCGACATGACGGCGCTGGCGGAGGCGCGGTGCGCTTACGTGGCGGTGGCGCGGCGGCGGGGGCAGCAGTTGAAGGAAGTGGCGCAACTGGATGGCTGGTGGCGCGATGGTTCGGCGGCGTGGCTGGAGTCGATTTGCGAGTTTTGAGGGGGGCGGGGGCTAGCGCGGCTTCGGCTTCTCCTGCCGCGCGCCCAGGCCCTCCGCGATCATCGCCGTGACGAGGGTGTTGAGGCTCACGCCCTCCTGACGGGCACGGGCAGTGAGCCGGGCATGCAGCGATTTCGGCACCCTCTGCCGCCACTGCCCGCTGGCGGTCGAGGATTCGCCAGGCTTGGGAATCGGGTCTCCGAACTCCTCGAGAGTGAGCAGCGCCGCTTTGAGGGCGTCACGCCCATTGCGGATGGCCTCCTCGGGCGACTCGCCGTCGGAGATCACGCCCGGCACGCCGGGGAACTCGATCAGGAAACCGCCGCCCTCCTCCACCGAGAGAGGACGAATCTGGAAGGGGTACCGGTCAAGACGAAGGTTCTTCTTCACGGTTGGCAGGCATGGTATCACGGGCGGTATCCTGCTGCCGTCCGGGCGGCCGCTGCTATCCTGAGATCTGCATGGATATACGTACTGGACTGGGCTGGGACAACCACCGGATCGCGGCGGGGAGGCCTTTGATTCTTGGTGGTGTCACGGTGCCCGCGGACTTCGGGCTGGATGGGCACTCGGACGCGGACGTGCTTGCCCACGCGATCACGGACGCGCTGCTGGGCGCGCTTGCGCTGGGCGATATCGGTCTGCATTTTCCGGACACGGACCCGGAGTGGCAGGGTTGCGACTCGCTGGTTTTTCTGCGGCATGCCGCGAAACTGGTTCGGGAGAAGGGTTACACGATCACCCACATCGACTCGACGGTGATCCTGCAGCGGCCGAAGCTGAAGGACTACCGCCTGCCGATTCGGGAGAGGCTGGCGGAGACGCTGGATCTGGAGGTGGAGAGGGTTTCGGTGAAGTTCAAGACGGCTGAGAAGGTGGGTCCAGTGGGCGAGGGCCTGTCGGCCGAGGCGCAGGCCCTCGCCACACTGGTCCGGCTGCCCGCTTAGGGCTTGAGTTCAAACGAATCGAGCACGGTTCCGTCGGTCCCGACGGCCTGGACCTTGGCGAGGCCCGGGGAGACGAGCAGACGGACGAAGTGTTCGGTCGAGACGAGTTTCCGGGTGATCCCTTCGATGGGGCCGTCGACGGGATAGAGGGGCGCGCCGCCGCCGCCGGTGACGATGTAGTGGATGCCGCCGAATTCGTGGTGCTGGTAGTTGTGGTCGTGGCCGTTGAAGACGAGGTGGACCTTCTGCTGTTCGAGGATGGGGACGAGGGTCCGGGCCCAGACATTGCCGCCGCTGCCCTGGCGGCGGGCGACGCCGGTGAACGGGGGATGGTGCATCACGACGACGCGGAACTGGGCCTTCTGCGCGCGGCTGAGGTCGTCAATGAGCCACTTGCGCTGGTCCTCCCAGAACCGTTCGCGCTCGACGGTGCTGCGCGAGAAGTTGCCGAGATCGGTGTTGAGGACGGTGAAGTGGACCTGGCCCCAATCGAAGCTGTAGTAGGGTTCGGCGCCGAGGAAATCGTAGTATTTGGGGCTATTGCGCTCGTGGTTGCCGAGGACGGGGTAGAAGGCGGCGCGTTTCAGGAGTTCGCGCTCGACCTGGAAGAAGATGGGCCACTGGGCGGTGTCGATGCCGTCGGCGACGAGGTCGCCGGTGTGAATGGCGAGATGGGGGTCGCCATACTTGAGGGCGGCGTCGATGACTTTCTGGTGCATGTCGTGGCGGGTGCGGGTGTCGCCATACATCAGGGCTTCGAAGGTGGCTTCGGCGCCGGCGGCGGGGGGAGTGCGGAAGAATCCTTTGCCTTCGGGGCGGCCGTTCAGGACGTCGTAATGGACGATTTCGCCCACGGGCAGGCCGGTAAAGCTGACCTTTTCGGAGCGGAGGATGGGCGCGGCGCGATCGAGTTTGTCCGGGGCGGCGCCGACCTTGGCCTGTCCGGTTTCGACGATCCAGCCGATGGTGGCGGAGCGTCCGGTGACGTTGACGACGTAGGGGCCGCCCACCACCTTGTCCTGCGCCACTGCCGTCAGACAGAGCGCGAATCCAAGCAATAACGATTTCAGTTTCATTGTGTTTTTCCAGCGATATCGATCAGATACATCTGACGGCCGTTGCCGCCGTGCGGGGAATCGATGACAACGGAGTTGCCATCGGGAGAGAAACGCGGGTGCAGGTCGCAGCGCCACTCACCCTTGTAGTCCGGGGGTGACAGAAAACGGCCCAAGTCCACCACGCGCCCTGTTGCAACCTCGTAGAGGTAGAGAGGCTGCTGCCGATCCCGGTCGGGATAGGCGTCATTCAGAATCCAGCGATTGCCTGGGAGGTAGGTGCAATGGCCGTTCCGGGTCATGACGTCCCGGCCGATCACTTCGGCCTTGCCGGTTTTGTCCTCGAGGAGGTAGAAGCGGTTTCCGTGCGAGGGGTGCCAGGCCCAGGCGAGGATGTGGGTGGGGTCGCGCCAGATGAAGTGGGAGGTCTGGCCGTAGGGGTCGATGACGAACAGATCGTTGCCGTCGCGATCAGCGGTGAGCATGCGGGTGGACCAACTGTTCTTGTGGCGTTGGGCGCGCCAGCGGTGGAGGAAGGTGAAGCGGGAGCCGTCGGTGTTGTAGAGCAGGTGGTTGAACCAGTGCTTGGCGCCGCGCATTTCTTCGTGGGGGTTGGCGACGGCGGCGATCCGGGCGAGGGAGAGGAGCATTTCGCTCTTGCCGGACTGGAGGTCCATGCGCCAGAGGCCGGCGTTGTCAGGTTCGAGGACGGCGGCGTTGGGGTCGGGCAGGCCGGCATAGCCATAGCCGGGGCGGGTGTCGTTGAGGCGGCGGAAGTCGGGGTAGATGGCGGAGCGGCCGTCAGGGGAGAGGGCGTAGACGGGATTGGGGAGAGTGCGTTTTTTGCCGTTTTTGAGGTTCAAAATGACGCTTTCGAAGCGTTTTTGGCGGTCGTTGCGGGTGTTCCAGATGACTTCGTCGCGGGAACCCGGGACCCACTGGAGCATGCAGCCCTGCTGCCAGTTCCAGGCTTTGGTGGCGCCGATTTCGGTCCAGCGGTCGTTGTCGCGGAGATCGATGACGCCCAGGCGGATTTCGTCGTCCGGTTGCGGCGAGCGGTGTTCGAAGCGGACCTGCATGCCGAGGACGCGGCGGGAATCGGGGTCGAACTGGAGCTTGTCGTAATAACCGAACCAGTGGAAGTGGGGCCCGCGCGTGATCGCGCGAACCGGCGCCGGCTGGGCCGCCAGTGTGAGCGGCGCCAGCAGCAGACTGCGGCGGGAGAGCATCCTCCAGTTTTACAACGTCTTGGTGACCTTGTTCAGGCCGCGCGGCTGATCGGGGTTCAGGCCCTTGACGACGGAGAGAGCCGCGGCGAACATCTGCGCGGGGATGATGTAGGGGATGGGCGTGAAGACATCGGCCGGCAGAGCGCCCTTGAAGGCGAGGGAAGCGGGGACGCGAATGGCGTGCGCGGGGGCTTCGGGGTTCGACCGGTCGGTGATCATGAGGGTTTCAGCCATCAGCCCTTCGAGGCGTTCGTTCAACTGGTTCATGACGGGCCAGGTGACGCCGGGCGGGCAGAACAGGAAGGCCGGGATGGCGCTATCGACCATGGCGATGGGGCCATGGAGGATGTCGGCCTGGGAGAAGCGTTCGGCGACGACATAGCTGGTCTCCATGAGTTTGAGGGCCCATTCGAAGGCGTTCGCGTAGTTGAGACCGCGGCCCACGACGACGGCCTGGTTCATGAAGCGGTAGCGTTCAGCGCGGGCGATGATTTCCTTCTCGAGTTTGAGGGCGGCGGCGGCGTAGCCGGGGAGTTTGTCCAGATCCTTGCGACGGATGGGCGCGCCGAGGGCGTAGGCGAGTAGATAGAAACTGAGCAACTGCCCGGTGTAGGTTTTCGTGGCGGCGACGCTTTTTTCGCGGCCGGCGCGAACGAGGATCGAATCGTGAGCGAGGCGCGCGAGGGTACTTTTCGCTTCGTTGGTGATGCCGAGCGTGAAAGCGCCCTGGGCCTTGGCTTCTTCGAGGACGACATTGGTGTCGGTGGATTCGCCGGACTGGGAAATCGCGACGACGAGGCCGCCATCGAGGGAGAGGGGGGCGTGATAGAGGGTGCTGACGGAGGGCGCGGCGAGCGCGACCGGGATACCGGTGGTGATCTCGATCAGGTACCGGCCAAACTGGGCGGCATTGTCCGAGGTGCCGCGTGCGGCGAGCACGAGGAAGCGGGGGCGCTGTTTTTCAAAGTGAGCGCGCAGCTTTTCGATACCGGCCCATTCCATTTCGAGCGTCTTTTCGAGGGCGCCCGGCTGCTCACGAATCTCATCCAACATTTTCGACATACTGCGTTTCAACTCCCGAATTTCCATCTTCGCACGCGAGGACGGGAACCGGGCGGGGGTTGTCTCAATCGAGGGGGGTGAGAGGCCGGGCTTCACTGCCGGTACGGACAGGCGGGGTGGCGGTGTCCGTGGGCGGCGCGGAGACGAGCCTGGGGCGGAGGGTGACGAGAAGTTGGCCGCCTTCGTTTTCGAGGGTGTTCGCCCGCAGCGGAAACGGCAGCGGGAGGCCGCTGGAATTGCGGCCTTCGCGGGAGGCATTGAGACCGGCGATGACGGCGAGTTCGTCGAAGCGCATGCGGACAGTGGACGACAGGTTCCGGTTGGAAATGACGGGGATGCCGTTGGCGGCCTCTCCGGAGAGGGCCTTCAATTCGACTTCGACCTGCATGGAGACCTCGTCGGCGTTGTGGATGCGCGGGGTGACTTTGAGGACGATCCCGAGGTCCTCGAAGCGGATGGCGGGGAAGGGTGCGGAGCCGATGCCCGCGCCGGAACCGCCGCCGAGGAAGGCGGTGGTGATGACGGGGTAGCGGTCGCCCAAATGGAAGTTCAGAGGCTGGCTGTCGAGCCCGAGCATCTGGACGCGCTGGAGAGTGCGGACGGAGGAGCGGGTCATGTCGGCGAAGAGTTGGGCGCCGGTGAGGCCGATGCCGAAGAGGGTTTTGCCCGCGCCGAAGGCGATGAAGTTGGCGACGCCGGCGGGGATTTGGGGGGTGGAGTTCCAGACGCGACCGAAGTGGACGATGGGAAAGCTGGTGGGGAGGCGGAGGCCGTAGCTGATGGCGGAGCGCTCGTCGTAGCTGAGGATTTCGACTTCGACAAGGACCTGGGCGCGATGGGCCATGATCTGGTTGAAGAGGACGAGGGCGGGTTTGAGACGGGAGACGCGGTCGCGAAACAGGACGAGGCGGCGGGCGTTGTCGATGCCGACCTTGGTCATATCGAAGGTGGTCTGGACGGCGCGGACGCCCTCCTGGACTTCCTGGGCGGTGAGTGGTTCGGGAAACGGCACGAGGACGGACATATAGGGCTCGATCTGGGTCCGTTTCTGGGCATTGTCGCGGGCGACGAGGGCGATGGAGTCGTGGATGGCGACGGCGAAGGAGTTGGTGACGGCCTCGAGGGCCTGCAGAGCTTCGCGGAAGCCGGCGCGGGCGAGGCGGAACTTCTGTTTCGGCGGGTCCTGGTAGTCCGAATCGAAGACGACCTGGACGCCATAGGCGCCAAGGACCTTTTCGAAGAGGTCGCGGCCGCCGCCTTCGAGGTCAAAGTCGTGAATGTTGGCGGTGCCGCGCAGGACGGGAGGCGGCCCGAGACGGGCGGCTTCGCGGAAATCCTCGGGATCGATGGGGGGCAGGGGCTGTCCGCCGGGGGTGGATTCGGGAGCGGCGGGCAACTGGATCTCGAGGTTCTGGAGGCCGCGCCGCTGGACGGCCATCAGGTGGCCGCGGTAGCGGGCGTTTCCTGGCTCACGTGCAAGAGCTTCAGCATAAAGGAGATAGGCTTCGGAGAACCGGCCCGCGGCTTCCGCGGCGCGGGCCTGTTTGAACGGGCCCGCACCGGCACTGGCGGCCGCACCAACGGCGGAAACGAGGACGAGGACGCAGATCAGGCGCAGGATGAACAAGCTACCAGATACAGACGAGCCTGGGGCGCAAAACGTGCAATGGGCTCATAAACTTCGGGCGTCAGTCCGCCGATAGAGGGGTGTCATGACGAGTCTCGCCGGCCCTCGCGCCAGTTTCGCCCCGCCGATTCCCGAGAACATCGAGGAACTCCGGATATCGCAGTCGCTGGTCCTGGATCTGGTCCTGCGGCGGACGCTGATGGATGGATTCAGCACGCTGGCCAGCCTGAGCCAGGCGCTGCGACTGTCGATTGGGATTATTGACCAGGCATTCCGGACGATGCGCGCGCAGCAACTGATTGAAGTGAAGGGGATGATCGGGAATGACTATCAGTTCGTGCTGACGAGTTCCGGCAAACAGCTCGCCTCGGACCGGTTCCAGATTTCGCAGTACGCCGGCGCCTGTCCTGTGACGCTGAAGGACTACCACGCAGCCACGAAGCGGCAGTCGGCGCGGATCAACATTGACCGGCGGGCTCTGCGTTCGGCCTTTTCGGATCTCGTGGTGCCCGACCGGATGCTGGATCAGCTTGGGCCTGCCCTGATCTCGCAGAACTCGATCTTTCTGTATGGCCCGTCGGGTAACGGCAAGACGTCAATTGCGGAGAGGATGTTGAGGGTGTATCAGGACGCGGTGCTGATTCCGTACGCGGTGGAGGTGGACAATCAGATCATCAGCCTGTACGACCCTGTGGTTCACCACCGGATCGAAGTTGACGACCCGGACATCGACCCGCGCTGGGTGTTGTGCAAGCGTCCCTGCATCGTGGTTGGCGGCGAATTGATCCCGTCGATGCTGGAGTTGAGGCTGGATGAGAGTTCGGGGATCTATGCGGCGCCGCTGCAGATGAAGGCCAACAACGGCATTTTCATCATCGACGACTTCGGGCGGCAATTGATGAGTCCGCGGGACCTGCTGAACCGCTGGATTGTGCCGCTGGACCGCCGGGTGGACTACCTGACGCTGCGTTACGGCGTCAAGTTCCAGATTCCGTTCTCGCTGATGGTGGTGTTCTCGACAAACCTGGAGCCATCGGACCTGGCCGATGAGGCGTTTCTGCGCCGAATTCAGAACAAGATCGAGGTGGAACCGGTGTCGGCGGAGGTGTTCGACCAGATTTTCCAGCGAGTGGTGACGAGCAAGAACGTGCCGGCGGAGTACGACAGCGCGGAGTACCTGAGGCGGCTGTGTCTGTCGGACGGCCGGTCGGAGCTTCGCGCCTGCTACCCGTTGGACATTCTGAACATCATCTATTCGATCAGCCAGTACGAAACGCGGCCCGCCCAGATCACCAAACCGGATCTGGAACGGGCCGTGGATCTCTACTTCGCGCGAAGCTAGCCCTGGGAAGGGGGGACGTAATCGGGGGGCAGTTCGCCGCCTTGCCCGAAGAAGTACTCTTCCATTTTCTCGAGGAGCAGGCGTTGGTGGTCCGGGGAGCCGAGGTTGAGCCGGTATTCGTTCATGATCATCTTCATGTGCTCGACCCAGACGCGCCAGGCCTCTTTGGAGACGTTTTCGTAGATGCGCTGACCGAGGGGGTGGTTATCAAAGGGCGCCTCGTCCAAGCCTTCCAGTTCCCGGCCGAGTTTGACGCACTGCACCATCCGTTTGGGTTTCGATTCCTGAGGATTCATGACCTGTATCCGAGCCTCTCCGGATCCCACAAAGGGAGCCTAAAGGACCAGAATAGCGCAGACGGGGGGGCGGGTGATTCAGACGGTGATGATGGGTGCGCGGTGTTTCTTGGCGAGGTAGTCGGACAGTTTGAGCAGGGAGCGGCCGCCGCGCTCGACGTAGCGGTTAGCGGCCTTCTGGTAGCGGCGCAAGACTTCACGACGGCTGGACTCGCGCAGATGGCAGGCCTCGATATCGAGCAGGATGTCGATTTCCCAGGGCTGGAACGTGTTTCGCTGCATCCGGCCCCGCAAGAGTTCCGACATGAGCCGGTTGAACTGAGCCAGGAGGGGATCCAGTTCGTCCACGGGTTGTTGGGCGAAAACGCTCATTGCTCTACCTAAGTTACCCTATCGACACGTGGGTCAAAAAACTTAAGACTGATTCGCGATCAAAGCGTCGAGAGCGGCGAGGCGGGCGGCGTCGCGTTGTTGAATGTAGGAGTTACGCAAGTTCCGGAGCATTCGCACGGCGATCAGTTGGGGGGATGCCGGGCCAAATTCGGGGGCATCGGGGGTGAGTTGTTCGCCGGTGGCGGCTGCGACCATTGCGGCAGCCTCGGCGGGCAGGAGGAGTCTGCCTTCGTGGAAGACGTCGACGAGGACATTGACGAGGCCATCGTTGTAGCGGCAGAGGAAATGGCCGGGGAGGGCGGCGCCGTAGACCGGGCGGAGGAGGCGGCGGGCGACCTCGAGGTAGATCACCGAGAGGGTGATGGGGAGGCCGCGGCGGCGGGCGATCACAAGGTCGAGGCAGGAATTCTCGGGAGCGAAGTAGTTGTCGCGGTCGCCGCGGAGGCCGACGGCGCCAAAGAGATAGCGGTGGGCGACGGACAGATACTGCATACCGCCGGCGGCGGGCGGGAGGGCGGCGGCGATGGCTTCCGCCCAGGCGTCCAGAGTGGCCCGGACGGCGTGCAGATCGGCTTCGGGACGATGAATGCGGGCGATTTGAACGGCGGCTTCGTCGAGTTCGAGAGGGCTGGGGCGGCCCTCGAGGAGGTCGCGCAGTTCGATGCTGAGGGGGCTCAACGAAGGGCCTCTTCTCCGGCAAGCCGGTCGAGGTGCTGTTTGATCCGCAGCAAATGCGGAGCGGGGACAGGGTTTTCCGTATCGGCCTGCAACCGGGCGAAGTTCTGGACGGCGGCGTCGCGTTCGCCGGCGTGGGCCTGCAGGAGGACGACTTCTCCGCGGTAGAGGTAGTTACGGGGAAAAGCGGTGCTGAGGTCGCGCATGAGGGGCAGCGCGCGATGGGGCAGTTTTTCGCGGTGGAAGGTGAGGGCGAGGAGGAGGCGGGCTTCGACGCCAGTCTTCCGACCCCGGCGGACCGACTCTTCGAGCAGACGGATCGCCCGTTCACGGTTGCCGGAGAAACCAGCCATGGCGGCCATGAAGCGGACAAAGGGCGACAGTTTACTGGCGATGTACTCGTGCATTCCGGGGATCAGGAGGGCATCGGGGTGGGCGGGGTCGACCTGGCGGAGGCGGTTGTGGTGGCCGCGACTGCGGTTTCCGTCGCGGAGGGCGTCAAAATGGGCTTTGCGGACGAGCAAGTGGTACTTGGCGCGGTGAGCGTGGGCGACACCGAGGGCGTACAAGGCGACGGGATCGTCCTTGCGGACCTTCAAGCGCCGCCGGCAGAGGTCCATGGACCGCTCGACGGCCTCGATGAAGCGTTTCTCCTCGTCCGGAGGCATGTCGAGTTTGGGACGCTTGAGGAGGGATTCGTTGCTGGAGACGAGTTCGGAGGACATGCCGCCGGCGAGGAAGAGGCGGCGGTGGAGGAGGCCGTGGGCGAGATGGTTCCAGGCTTCGGGGTCTTGAGGGTTCTGGGTGGTTTCGCGTTCGAAGAGGGCGAGGGCGCGGTCGTAGTCGAGGTTATAGAAAGCGCTGTAAGCCTCTGATTGTATGGGGACTTCCGCAGCGGTGGGGAGCGGTCCGCCGAGTGCGAGCAGCAGAAGCACACGAATGGTCACACCTGGACTGACGCGGCGGGCGGGGGCCGGGTTGCAGGGGTTCAGGGGGTGGCGGGCGCTTGCCAGCGGGGGTTGCAGACAGGCCATGGCGCGAAACCGAGGGTCAGATCGCTGCGCTGGACATAGAGGTGGACGACATCCTCTTCGGCGTCCCCGTAGACGACGTATTGGATAATCCCGCCTTCACAGGAGCGTTTATCGGCCAATTTGAGGGGTTTCTGGCGAGTATAGACGCCTTTGGGGCCCCAGTCTTCGAGGAATTTCTCGAAGCTGTAGTCGCGGCAGGGGGCGGCGGGATCACAACCCCAGAGGCGGTAGGCGCTCTGGTAGTCCTTGTCCCCGATGAGCGAGATGAAGCGCCTGATCTGCTGTTTCTCACTAAAGTCGCGGGAGATCCACCAGCCGAGGAGGCCGACGACGGCGAGAGCCAGGAGGCTGAGGACGATCCGCTTCAGGACGCGTTCGCGCTTCGCGTCGGCTTCACCGTAACCATTGAGGAAATCGGCCACGGGATGGCTCCTTTAGGGCTTGGCGGGGAACTTCTTGTCGTACTCGGCGGCGACTTCGGCCGAGATATCGATGGCGGGCTTCACGTAGAGGGCGGAAGAGACATCGACAACGAGATCGAGGTCCTTGGCTTCGGCGATGGATTTGACGACCTCGGAGAGGCGGTCGCCGATCCGGCTGAGGAGGTCCTGGCGGTCGCGATTGACTTCTTCCTGGAGGGCCTGGGCATTGCGCTGGTATTGGCGCTGCTTGGTCTGGAGCTGGTTGATGATCTCGGCCATGGCGGCTTCGGTGTACTTGCCCTGGCCCTGTTCGGCATCCTGCTGCAATTTGGCGATTTCTTTCTCGAGGGTGGCGACCTGTTCCTGGCGGGGTCCGAAGCGGGCTTTGAGGTCGGCTTCGGCCTGCTTGATCTCGGCGGTCTGCTGGAGGGCCTTCTGGAGGTCCACGACGGCCACCTTGAGTTGGGCGCTGGCGGGGAGGGCGAAGGCGAGGGCAAAAGCGGCGATGGCCGCCAGGGTATTCAAACGCTTGGAAATCATGGGACTAATTCGACTCCTGTGACGAACTCCAGAGGGGCTGGCGGCTAGCCGAGCACGGCGAGGATTTCGTCCTCGCGGAGGATGATCAATTCTTCGCCGGCGACGGTGACTTCCGAGCCGGAATACTTGCCAAAGAGGATGCGGTCACCCGCGTGGACATCGAGGGCGATCCGCTGGCCGTTCTTGAGCAGGCGGCCGTCGCCGGCGGCGACGATGGTGCCCTGCTGGGGCTTTTCCTTCGCGCTATCGGGGATGAACAGGCCGCTGGCGGTGGTTTCGGCCCCTTCCAGGCGTTTAACGAGCACACGATCGTGCAGCGGGCGCAAGTTCATCTGAGCACTCCTTCTTCTTCACCTGTTTAGACGCCGGGAAAGCGATTTCGGCTCCCGGGCCCTGGCGCTCACGCGCGGACGCGGTGCCTCATCTAGGCATTGTAGGGAGGCGGAGAACAGGGTGTCAAACCTCGGGGTCAGCGCAACTGGCCGGAAGTGACGAGATCCCAGGCGTTGGCGGCGTTGTCCCGAAGCCGGGCGCGGTCGGCCGGGAGGAGGAAACGGCGGTGTTCGAGCAGGGCGGCGGCCTGGTCGATTTTGTCCAGATAGTCATCGCGGGTGGCGTAGCGAGCGCGGATTTGCGCGGGGGTCGAGGGGAAGAAGGAGCCGGAAAGGCCCGCGAGTTCTCCGGGGGATCCGGTCTCGGGGGCGCGGAGGTTCCAGCCGGTATAGATGCCGAGGGGTTCAAGGATTTCGGGGAGGCGGATGCCGCCGGCGTCGATGCCGTCCGGCGCGGCCTGGGGGACGAGGAGCGGGTAGGGCGAGGCGAGAGCGGGCGGTTCGACGGAGATGACGCCCTGGAGTCGGAAACCGGGACCGAAGTCCATGGGATGGGTCAGTTTGGGCCGGGGCGGGGCCTGGACGCCATCGGGCCCGGCGAACTGTAGCCTGGCGCGGGGAACGAGTTCGTGGCGGTCGATGCGGGGATAGACGGAGGCGGGAGGCTCGAGGCCGAAGCGGACCCAGTCATGGAGGGCGGCGAGAACGGCGCGATGGAGGGGGCGGTGATCGAGCGGGTTGACGAGATATTGAGTGCCGGAGCGCTTTGGGGGCCAGGAACCGGGGCCGTGTTGAGCGCCGCTGAGGGCATAAATGCGGACATTCGGAGCGATGGGCGCGTCGGCGCGGCCGTCCGGGGTGGTGTGAATGAGGGCGGCGGCGCGGCTCCAGTATTCGGCGGAGCCGTGGGTGTAGACGATTTTGGGGCGGAGTTCGGGCGGGGTTCGTTCGAGGAGGCTGTCGCGGAGACCGGTGGCGGAGTCGGATTGGGGGAGGTCCGTGAAGGGGAACAGGTCGGTCGGGTAGAGAGTGTTGAAGTAGGCGTAGCCGTCGCGGGAGGCTTGAGCAAAGCGGTGGTTGAAGCTGCCCCGGCCGGCGCCGGCGACGTCGGCCCAGAGGGCATCGAAGGCGGGGCGGCCCTGCTCGCAGGCGTTGAAGCCGTAATAGAGGAAGGTACGGAGGAAGCGGCCGGACTGGGAGATGCCGAAGGCGATGGCGCGGCGGACGAGGCGGGGATCGCCGGCGAGGGGGGATTTGGAGGGGGCGTCATATTTGAGCCAGGCGGCGAGATCGCGGAAGGCGGCGAGGCTGAGTCCGGCGATGCGCGGGTCGCGGGCGGTGTAGACGGCTTCGTAGATGACGCCGGGTTCGAAGCCGGCGTCCATAATGATGGCTGTGCGGGCGGTATTGAAGCGCCAGGCGGAGGCGGGGATTTCGCGGCGGGGGCCCTCGACGGCGGTGCGGGCGAAGAGGGTGGCGGGCGATCCGGCGAGTGCCGGGTAGGCGAGATGGTCGCGATCACCGAGGGGCATTTCGCTGACGGTCGCCGAGGGGATGAATTCGGCACGGACGAGGCCGGTGATGGGCTGGCCGGCACGGGTGGCGATGGGGGCATGGAGACGGAGGAGGTCTTTGCGGTTCGGCACATCCCACTGCCAGCCGAGCCAGGCGAGGGTGAAACCATCCCGCATTAACCAGGGATCTTCGCCGAAGTGTGCGGCGGTGCGGGGGTCGAGTGCAGAATGGGCGTACTGGAAGCGGTTGAGCATGGCCTTGCCGCCGCGATTGGGGACTTCGAGGAGGAGGGTTCCATTGGCGCGGGCGGGGTCGACGGGTTTGAGGAGGTAGAGATCGGCGGAGAACTCGACGAGTCCACGCGGATTGAGGGGGGCGAGGGCGAGGTCGCGGATCTCGCGGTTGGCGGGGGATTTGGGGTCGATTTCGAAGTGGACGCGGGCGACGACGCGCTCGTAGGCGCCGGCGGTCCCGAAGGATTGGCCGTCGAGAACCGGCGAGCGCTCGTGTATTTCAACGCGGCTGACCGCGGCGGACAGCAGAGAAGCGAGCAGCAGCAGAGCGGGCAGCAAGCAGCGGAGGGGCGTCATGGGTTGATTATGACGCGCGCGCCGGGGCGGCGAAGCTCAGGCCGGTTTTTCGAACTGGACGGCATGAATGGGCGGCAAGTGGTTCGAGACGGTGGTCCAGTGGTCACCGCCGTCTTCGCTGACCCAAAGGGAGCCGGTGGTGGAACCGAAGACGAGCCGTTCGCCGGTGGAGTCGACATCGAGGGCATGACGGTAGACGAGATCGTAGGCGTGCTCCTGGGGGAGGCCGGCGGAGAGGGTTTCGAAGGAGCGTCCGCCATCGCGGGTCCGGTTGACGACGACGCGTCCGGCGGCGGGGATTCGTTTTTCGTCCTTGATGGCGGGGACGAACCAGGCGGTTTCGGGGTCGTGGGGATGGACGGCGACGGCGAAGCCGAAGGTGGAGGGAGCGACGCCGGTGATTTCGGACCAGGAGGCGGAGCCGTCGGTAGAGCGGAAGATACCGTTGTGGTGCTGGATCCAGAGGGCATCGGGCCGGGAGCGGCATTGCACGACGAGATGGGGGTCCTGGAAGTTGGGTTCAAATTCCTGACCCGGGGGCATGTACTCGGCGCGGAGTCCGTGACCGGAGAGGCGCCAGGAGGCGCCGGCGTCTTCGGTGATCCAGACGCCGCCGCAGGAGACGCCGAGGAGGACGCGGCGGGAGTCGCGGGGGTCGACGCAGATGGAGTGGATGCCGGGTTGGTCGGCGCCGCCGCCGAACCACTGTTCACGGAGGGGGTCGTCCCAGAGGGGGCGGTTGAGCTGCCAGGAGTCGCCGTGGTTATCGGAGCGGAAGAGTCCGCCGGGGAGAGTGCCGCACCAGAGGACGCCGGGTTCGTCCGGACCGCCGGCGGCGAGTGACCAGATGAGCTTGAGGGCCCAATCGACGGGTTTACCTTCGGCGGGGGTGTGGGTGGGGGTGTAGTCCGCGGGTTTTTCCGGATAGACGGGGGCGGCGATTTCTTCCCAGGTGGCGCCGGCATCGCGGCTGCGGTGGAGTTTGACGCCGAAGTGGCCGTGGTTGAGGGCGGCATAGAGGGCGCCATCGCGGGGGTCGTGGAGGGAGAGGGTGCAGTTGTCACCGAGAAAGCTGGCTCGTTCGATGGACCAGGCGGCGGAGTCGCGGGCGACGGTAAAAAGGCCCTTGCGGGTGGCGACATGGAAGCGGGAACTCATCGGTGGTTAACCTCCGGACAGGGATTGAATGATGTCGATTTCGGCGGCGGGGGTGACGGGGTCGGTGAGGCGTTGGGGATCGCGGATCTGGCGGCCATCGACGAAGATCGCCATGTGGTGGCGGAGCGCGCCCTGGTCGTCGAGCACGTAGCCGCGCACGCGGGGGTGAATGGAGAAATAGTGATCGAGAGATTCGCGGACGGTGGCGCCGGGCGCCTCCGCGGAGGGGCAGGCGACGTGGCGCTGCAAATTACGGGTGAAGCGGACCGTGGCCATGATGCGACAGAGGGGACAGACAAGCCCTCTCGATGCCGCCGCGGGGAGCGGCGGTTTTGAGCCAGTATAACCGGAAAGGCGGAACGGGTATGTAACTTCTCAGGCGAGAGTGAGGTTGGCGCTGGCCCGGAGAGCGAAGTCGTCGAATTCGCCGCGGGCAAATTTGGGCAGGGCGGCGGCGGCGATCATGGCGGCGTTGTCGGTGGAGAGGCCGGGGGTGGGGAAGTAGGCGGGGCAGGGCAGGCGGCCGCTGTGGGCGGCGCGGCGGAGGCCGGCGTTGCAGGCGACGCCACCGGAGATGATGATACTGCGCGAGTCGCAGGCTTCGGCGGCGCGGGCGGCGCGGGTGAGCAGTTCCTCGACGACGGTGTTCTGGAAAGCGGCGATGGCGTCGAGGGTGCGCTGGGGGGTGACGGAGAGCCACTGTTCGAGGGTGGGCCGGGGATGCAGTTTCTGCAAGGCACGGCGGGCGAGGATTTCGCCGGTCAGGTCTTCGGTTTTCGACCAGCGCAACATGGCGGTTTTGAGGCCGCTGAAGCTGAAGTCGAGGGTGTTGCCCTTCATTTTGGCGAGGGTGAGACGGAGGCCGCCGGGATCGCCGTGGGGTGCGAGGAGGTCGAGGACGGGCCCGCCGGGATAGCCGAAGCCGAGGAGTTTGGCGACTTTGTCGTAGGCCTCGCCGGCGGCGTCATCGCGGGTCTTGCCGAGGAGGCGGTAGTGGAGGCCGGGCAGGACCTCGAAGAGGTGAGTGTGGCCGCCGCTGGCGACGAGGGCGAGGGCGGGCAGTTCGACTTCGGCACCGCCGGCGCGTGCTTCGATCAGGACGGCGTGAATGTGGCCTTCGATGTGATTGACGCCGATCAGGGGCAGGCCGCGGACGGCGCAGAGGGCTTTGGCGTAGGTCATGCCGACGAGGAGAGAACCGACGAGACCGGGGCCGGAGGTGACGGCGACCGCGGCGAGATCGGCCCAGCCGGCGCGGGCCTGAGCCATCGCCTCGCGGACGACGGGGACGATGGCGCGGAGGTGTTCCCGCGAGGCGAGTTCGGGGACGACGCCACCGTACTTGCCGTGGGTGGCGATCTGGGAGGCGACGATGCTGGCCCGGACGTCGGCGGGAGCGGCGACGACGGCGGCGGCGGTTTCGTCGCAGGAGCTTTCGATAGCCAGGATGAGAGTCATGAGTGTGCGTGGGCCAGCAGGGTAGGGATATCCTGATGATGTAAGTGTAGCGATGCGATTATCTGAATTCGATTATCACCTGCCTGACGAACTGATTGCCCAAACCCCGCTTCTGGATCGAGCCTCCTCCCGAATGCTGGTCCTCCACAAGGAGAACGGGCGAATCGAAGACCGTCATTTCCGCGACCTGCCGGAGTACCTTGGTCCGGGGGACTGTCTGGCCCTGAACAACACGCGGGTGTTTCCCGCGCGGCTGTTTGGCCGCAAACCCGGCTATGACCGGCAGGTGGAGATCTTCCTGTTGAAGCCGGTTTCACCCGACCGGATGCTGTGGAGCGCGCTGGCGCGGCCCGGGCGGCACCTGCACGCAGGGTCGCGCGTGGACTTCACGGAGCAACTGTCGTGCGAGATTCTGGAGAGCGGGATGCGTGGCGAGCGCGTGATCCAGTTCCATTGCGCGGGCGATTTCGACGCGGAACTGGAGGCGGCGGGGCATGTCCCACTGCCTCCGTACATTCATCGTCCGGACGAAAGCGGCGACCGGGAACGCTACCAGACGGTGTACGCGGAGAAGCGCGGGTCGGTGGCGGCGCCGACGGCCGGACTTCACTTCACGCCGGAGGTACTGGAGGCGTGCGAGGAGCGGGGCGCGGGCGTGGCGAAGGTGACGCTGCATGTGGGGCTGGCGACGTTTCAACCGCTGGCCAATGATGAAGTGGCGGCGAACGAACTGCACGAGGAGACTTACGAGATCTGCGGGGCCAACGCCACCAGACTGCGGGAAGCGAGAAGGATCGTCGCGGTGGGGACGACGTCGGTCCGAACGATTGAATCCGCGGCTTTGAATGGGGGCCTGGAGCCACAAACGGGTGCAACGCGGCTGTTCATTTACCCGGGGTTCGAGTTCAAGGCGACGGGGGCGATGCTGACCAATTTTCACCTGCCGAAGTCGAGCCTGCTGCTGCTGGTGAGCGCGTTCGCCGGACCGGAGTATGTTCTGAACGCGTATCGGTACGCGGTGGATCAGCGGTACCGGTTCTTCAGCTATGGCGATTGCATGCTGATTGTGTGAGCGGGGGGCGCTAGTCCAAACGCTTCCGGAAGCGCATGGCGCTGAATCCGAGGATGAAGACGCCGAAGATGCCGAGCATGAGCAGTTGCGGCCAGAGCACCTCTACGCCGACGCCCTTGAGGAAGACGCCGCGGACGACCTCCATGAAGTAGCGCATGGGGTTCAGCAGCGTCATCCACTGGACGGCTTCGGGCATGTTGCGGATGGGAAACGTGAAGCCGGACAGCATGAAGGCGGGTTGAAAGAAGAAGAACGAGCCGATCATGGCCTGTTGCTGAGTGGCGGAGAGGGTGGAGAGAAGCAGGCCTGCGCCGAGGGTGGTCAGGAGGAAGAGGACCGAGGCGAGCAGGAGTACGAGCAGGCTGCCGCGAAACGGGACCTGGAACAGGAAGAGGGCGATCGCGGTGACGGCGGCCATGTCGACGAGGCCGACCATGGCGAAGGGGATGGTCTTGCCGAGCATCAGTTCGATGGGACGGATGGGCGTGACCATGATCTGCTCCATGGTGCCGATCTCTTTTTCGCGGACGACGGAGAGGGCGGTAAGCATGAGGGTGACCAGGAGGATGATGTTGGCCATGGTGCCGGGGACGAAGTAGTGACGGCTTTTGAGCTCGGGGTTGAACCAGATGCGGGTTTCGGCGCGGACGCCGGGGAGGGTCATGCGAACGGGGCCTTCGCGGGTGCGCCCGACGAGGCGGCGGGTCTGCTGAGCCTGGAGCAGTTCGCGGTTGTAGGCGCCGATGACGCCGCTGGCGTAATTCGCGATGATGCCGGCGCTGTTGGAGTTGGCGCCGTCGAGGAGGATCTGGACCTCTTGCGGTTCGCCGCGGAGGACACCGGACCCGAAGCCGGGCATGATGCGGACGACGGCCTGGGCGGCGCCGCGGTCGAGGAGGCGTTCGGCATCGCGGCCGTTTTCGGGCATGGCGACGAGTTCGAAGTAAGGCGACGCGGTGAAGCGTTCGCGGAGATCGCGGCTGGCGGCTGAGCGGTCGGGGTCCATGAAGGCGAGGCGGACGCGCTCGACGTCGAGGTTGACGGCGTAGCCGAAGATGATCATCTGGAGGATGGGGGGTGCGATGAGGATGGCGCGCATCCGCGGGTCACGGAGGGTTTGCCGGAGTTCCTTGATCACGATCTGGCGGATTCGTTCCCACATTGGCGTTGCTCCTCAGGCCATCTTCTGCCGCATTTTTCGTACGGCGAGGGTGAATACGAGCCCCGCGTAGAGGAGCAGGAACACCGCCTCGCCCCAGAGCACATCGAGACCGACGCCCTTGAGGAAGATGCCCTGGAGAGCGGTGACGAAGTAGCGGGCCGGGACGATGCGGGTGACCTGCTGGACGATGAAGGGCATGTTCTCGATGGCGTACATGAAGCCGGACAGCAGGAACGCGGGCAGGAAACTGGACACCATGCTGGCCTGGAAGGCGAGCAGTTGCGACCGGGTGACGGTGGAAAGGAAGATGCCCCAGCAGAGGGCGCCAAAGAGGAAGAGGGCGCAGAAGGCGGTCAGCAGCCAGAGGCTGCCGTTCAGGGGGACGCCGAAGACGCCGACGCCGAGGACGAGGGCGACGGCCATGTCGGTCATGCCGAGGACGAAGTAGGCGAGGAGTTTGCCGAGCAGCAGTTCGGCGGGGCGGACGGGGGTGGAGAGCAGTTGCTCCATGGTGCCGGATTCCCACTCGCGGGCGACGGTGAGCGAGGTGAGGAGCGCGGAGATGATCATGAGGATGACAGCGATCAGGCCGGGGATGATGAAGTTTTTGGATTTGAGTTCGTTGTTGTAGAGGACCCGGATTCGCGGATCGAGGGGCATTTTGAGTTCGCCCATTCCGCGGGCGCGCAGAGCCTGGTCGCGCAGGTCCGCGGCGTGTGCGATCACCACGGCCTCGGCATAGCCGGCGGCGATCGAGGCCGTGTTGGAATCGGAGCCATCGAGAAGGAGTTGGACCTGGGCCTCCTCGCTGCGGGCGAGGGTACGCGCGTAACCGCGAGGGATGATGATGCCCAAGAGGAGGCGGCCGTGGTCGATCTCGACTTCCATGGCGCTGTAGCCGCCGTCCTGCCGGGCGATGGTGAAGTAGCGCGAGCCGCGGAAGCGCTCGATGAGGGCGCGGCTTTCGGGAGTCTCGTCGAGATCGTGGACGGCGGTGGGAATCCGGTCGACATCGAGGGTGAGGGCATAGCCGAACAGGAGCAGCATCGAGACAGGCACAAGGAGCGCTGCGATCAGGCTGCGGACATCGCGCAGAATGTGGAGGGCCTCCTTGCGGAAGATCGCGCCGAGCCGCCGGAAGTTCATTGCGGGCGCGCCTCCTCGCGTTCAATGCTGGCGATGAAGACGTCGTCCATGGTGGCTCCGGGCGCTTCGGCGGCGCGCAGTTCGGCGGGGGGGCCGAGGGCGATCATCCGGCCGCGGTGCATCAGTGCGAGGCGGTGGCAGTATTCCGCTTCTTCCATGTAGTGGGTCGAGACGAAGACCGTGGATCCGGCGGCGGCCATTTCGTAGATCAGGTCCCAGAACTGCCGGCGGGCGATCGGGTCGACGCCCGAGGTGGGCTCGTCGAGGAAGAGGATGGGCGGTTCGTGCAGGATGGCGCAGCCGAGCGCGAGCCGCTGCTTCCAGCCGCCGGCGAGGGAGCGCGTCAAGGAGCGCCGCTGCTCCGTCAGGCCGGCCATCCGGAGGACGGCATCGGCCCGTTGCGCCAGCCTTGCCGGCGACACGCCATAGACGCCGCCGAAGAATTCGATGTTTTCCCCGACCGTGAGATCGTCGTAGAGAGAGAACTTCTGGGACATATAGCCGATGGACTGCTTCACGTCCTCGGGCTGGCGGGCGACATCGAAGCCGTTTACTTCGGCCCGCCCGGAAGTCGGCGCCAGCAGGCCGCACAGAATCCGGATCGTGGTCGACTTCCCCGCCCCGTTCGGCCCCAGGAAGCCGAAGATTTCGCCGCGCCGGACGTCGAGCGTGACGTCGTCGACGGCGACGAAGCCACCGAAGCGCTTGACCAGGTGTTCGGTCCGGACGGCGATGTCAGAGTCGGGCATGCCGGGCCTCCTCCCGCTTCACGAGCGCAATGAAGATGTCTTCCAGCGTGGGCTCGATCCCTTGCAGCCGGGCCGGCCCCAGGCCCGCCTGATCGAGGCCGGCCGTCAGGGCGCCGGCGTCGGCCTCCGGAGCGAGGTACAGATGGAGCGCCGCGCCCGCCGGTTCGGCGCCCAGCACGCCCGGCTGTGCCTGTAGATGGCGGCGCGCCGCCCGCAGATCCGCCGCTTCCACGGTGAAGCAGAACGGACGAAGGTCGTCCTTCAGGGCCGCGGGACTATCGACGCGCACCAGGCGTCCCTGGTGCATCAGCCCCACCCGGCCGCAGCGCTCGGCCTCATCGAGGTACGCCGTGCTGACCAGGATCGTCATTCCTTCGGCCGCGAGGCGGTAGAGAATCGTCCAGAAGTCGCGCCGCGACAGCGGGTCCACGCCGTTGGTCGGCTCGTCGAGCAGCAGCACTTCGGGCCGGTGCAGCAGGGTACAGATCAAGGCGAGCTTCTGCTTCATGCCGCCCGACAGCTTTGCCGCCGCGCGGTCGCGAAACTGGGCCATTCGCGTCATCTCGAGCAGTTCGCCGCTGATCCGGTCGCGTTCCACTTTGGGCACGCCGAACAGATCCGCGTAGAAGGCGAGGTTCTCGAACACGGTCAGGTCGCCATACAGGCCGAAGCGCTGGGCCATGTAGCCGATCCGGTCCTTCACGGTCAAGGGATCGCGGCGGACGTCCACACCCGCCACGCGAAGACTTCCCGCGTCGGGGTCCATCAGCCCGCACAACATGCGCAGCGTAGTGGTCTTGCCGGCGCCGTCCGGACCCACCAGTCCGAAGATCTCCCCCTTGCCCACTTCGAGCGACAGTTGACTCACCGCGCATACCGCCCCGAAGCTTCTCGACACGCCTTCTATCCGGATCATGGCTGGCGCTCTACCGCAGGCGGATTTCCGCATCCACCGGCATGTTCGACTTCAATTCCCGGCCTGGATTCTCAACCTCCACCTTGATCCGGTAGACCAGCTTCACGCGCTCCTCCCGGGTCTGGATCTGCTTGGGCGTGAACTCGGCCTCCGAATTGATGAAGGTGACGCGCCCCTTGTACTCCTTGCCCGGGTAGCTGTCCGAGTGGACGGCAACGGGCATTCCCAGGCGAACGCGGCCGAGGTCGCGTTCGCTGATGTAGCCCTTCACCCACGGCCGGTCGATGTCTCCGATCTTCACGACGGCCGCTCCCGCGGCGACGACTTCGCCCGTTTCGGCCGATTTTTCGAGGACGACGCCATCCACGGGGCTCTCCAGCACCCGGTCACTCAACTGCGACGCCAGCACTCCGTGCTGCGCCGCCGCCCGCTTCACCTCCTGCGAGCGCGCCGCCACTTCCTCCTCTCTCCGCCGCAGCTCGATCCCCCCGGCCTCGGTCAGCTTCAGCGCCGCTTTCGCGCGCTCCACCACGGCCCGCTGTTGTTCAATCTGCTCCTTCCGCGGACCCGCTTCGACCAGTGCGGCGGCCTGGAGCGCGCGTTCGAGCAGAGCGCGGGTCGCCTCGAACCGGGCACGGAACTGATCCCGTTGCTGAGCGCTGATATCGTCGTTGCTGAACAGCCGCTGCGCCCGCTTCCAGTCGGCCGCCGCCTGCTGGTGCTGGGTCCGCGCCTCGGCCGCCGCCGCCCGCGCCTGCTCAATCTCCTGAGGCCGGCTTCCCGCTTCCAGTTCGCGCAATCGCGCCTCAGCAGCCGTCAGTTCCGCCCGCCTCAACGCCAGTTCGCCCCCCAGCGCCGCCCGCTGATACTCGACCCCGGTCCGCACCTGCACCAGCATCGCTTCCGCCAACCGGACACCCGCCTGCTCGCGCTCGACACCACGCTCCAGTTCGCTTCGGTCCAGCCGCGCGACAGTCTGCCCTGCGCGCACTTCGTCGCCTTCGTCCACCGCCAATTCCACGACCCGGCCGGGCGTCTTGAAGGACATCGTCACTTCCGTCAACTCGATGTTGCCGCTGAGCCGCAGAGTGCCGTCCTCGTCGCCGTTCCCCCAGAACCGCCAGACCAGCGCCGCCGCCACGATCACCACGACCACCGGAATCAGAATCTTCTTCACAGCCGCATGCTCCTTAACGCAAAATCCCGTCCAACTCGCCCGTCGCCACACTCACTTCCACCCGCGCCGACCGGTGCCGGTACAACGCCGCCACCTTCTGCTCCCGTGCTCGCGACACCCGCGTCTGCGCATCGACCACCTCCAGCGCCGGCGCGACGCCCGCTTCGTAGCGGCGCTCCGCGTGCGCCAGTTCCTGCTCCGCCAGCGTCAGCGCCTCGAGGGCGGTCTGGACCTGCGCCCCGGCCAACCGCAGCGCCTCCGCCGCCAGCCGCACTTCCATCTCGACCTGTTGCTCGACGTCGTGCGTCCGCAAATCTTCCTGCCTCGCCAGCGAGGCCGACTCCGCCCGCCTTGCGTCGCGGCGGCCGCCGTCGAAAACCGGGAGATTGACCCGGACTCCGACTGAGCGCGTGGGCAGTCCGCTGGTGAAGGTGGTCCCGATCGTGCCGTAATCGCCGAACGCCTGCACCGACGGCAGCCGCTCCCGCTTCGCGGCGGTAGATCGGAAGAGCGTCGTGTAGGGAAAGAGTGTAGATCTCGGTGG
>ERZ761609.1026-NODE-1026-length-27360-cov-9.029665_pt1 | contig 27360 bp, 24 predicted proteins | sample MGYA00511163_ERZ761609 | MGnify/ENA primary metagenome ERZ761609 (study PRJEB28899, sample SAMN02445070) | bioreactor sludge metagenome | biome: EBPR sludge | place: Australia: Brisbane, Thorneside Wastewater Treatment Plant | collected 2011-12-16 ... | reverse complement strand
TGTCGCCACCGAGGAGGCCGTGCGCCTCCGCCGCAGCCTCGCCGCCGCCAACCCCGACGCCTTCACCCCCGATCTCGCCCGAAGTGTAAGTATTTTGTCGGATGTCCATGCTGCACTGGACAACTATCCGGATGCCTCGAAGGCCGCGCAGGAAGCTATGCGATTACTGCTGCCTTACGTCAGGCGCTATACAGAGGCCTACGCTGGCCTCGCGTCCACGATCCGAAGCGACATGGAGAAATACAGCGCAAAGGCCGGCTCCCAACCTGACTCCTCGCTTGTTCGCGAAATCGAGGATGTTCTTGGCGCATTGCAGAACGATGCCAGCACCACACCCGAAGGCTCATAGTCGATGTCCGATGCCAACCCACCGCCATCAGCGGCCGACATGATCGACACCTTGCGCGCGCGCCATAAATCCTGGCGCGCCACCAGCGATCATGTCGCGGTTCTGGCCGCCGATGCCCGCACGAACCCGCTTGCTGAAATCCTGACGCGGCTCGAATTTTCGACGATGACCGCGTCGTACCAGGGTCACAGCGACACCGCCGTCGTCTATCAGACCGCCCAACGGAAGAATGCTCGTCGCGCTGCAACACTCGGATTTGGTGCCACGCTCGTTGCTGCTTTAATGCTCTATCTCGGCGTCACCTCGTCGGGCAGCGTTGCTGGAACGGTACTCACGGGACTCTATGGCGTGCTGATCGTTGCCGCACTCGCTGCTGGTGGTTACGTAACTTACTGCAAGCCATATCGTCGCTGGATTACGGAGCGCAGTGCCGCAGAGCAGCTCCGCATTCGCTACTTCCAAAGAGTACTGAGCGCGGCTACACCCGTGCCCTCGACGCCGGGAACGCCGCTGTCGCCCGCGCTGCTGGAACTGCAGCTCGAGTATGTCCGCGCCTTTCTGATGGACGACCAACGCGACTGGTTCGCCAGAAGCGCGAAAGATGCAGCCCGCGACGTCAAGCGCGCAAAACACTCACGCCTCGCCGCATACACGCTGGTGGTTGCTGCGAGCTTGCCGTTCGCTTTCAGCTTTCTTGGCACGCCCGAAGTGTCGTCGCATCTACCGGCGTGGTTTTCCGCCATTGTCGCCGCGATTAGCGGCGTCGGAACGGACCTCGGCATCGACGCAAAACTTCTGGCCTTAACCGGCGTTGCGGGAGGCGCGATGCAGACGCTGCTGACGAGCCTCAGCGCCATGTCACTCGCTGATCGCAACGCGATTGTATATGCTCGGATGGTCACAAAGCTCGACAAGATCGCAGCGAAACATCTTCCGACGGCGCGTGCGGCTGCGGCGGCTGGAACAAGGCAGCCGATCGAGGCGTTCTGGCGGGACCTGAGCTTTGCCTTGATGGCAGAACACGAAGGCTGGGGCGATGCGCTGAACACCGCGCAGCTCTTGACGCTCGACAAGTTGTCGCCGGTGGAGTCGGCAGGTGATTGACGTCGCGCATGCACCAGCAGACTGTGAGACACCATGCACATAGGGTTCACTGGCCATCGACCGAACCGGCTCAAGATCGGGGCAGCGCGCATACGCGCGCATCTCGATCATGCGCTAAGACAACTGGTCGCCGAAGCGCACCGTCAGACGGCCACAGCGCAGATCACAGCCATTTCGGCTCTTGCAGAAGGCTCAGACCGCATTTTTGCCGAGAGTGCGCTCGATCTCGGCCTCGTGCTCGAAGCGCTGCTCCCGATGCCGACGGCAGAATACATCGGCACCTTCTCAGATAAATCGACTCTGGGGCAGTTCGAGACACTTCTGGCTCGTGCAAGTAAAGTAGAGGCATTGCCCGGCTCCCGCACCGACAGCAAAACCGCCTACGAAACCCTCGGCAACACGATGGTGGAACGCTGCGACTTGCTCGTTACGGTTTGGGATGGCAAGGCCGCCGCCGGTCGCGGCGGCACGACAGACGTCATCGAACGTGCCCTCGTTCAGGGACGGCGCGTTATCTGGATCGACGCCGCAACAGACCAGCGCCCCCGTCTACTTCTGGCACTGCACCCAATCAATATCAGTGTTCCAATGAGAGAGTAGCGCTGGCGCCGTGCAGCCGATCTTGGTAGCGATCGACGCGATTGCCGCCCACTGCGACGGATAGTCGTCAGCATGGTCAAGCACCATCCGGATGGCGCGCTCACACGCCTCAGGCGAGAACTTCGGGGACTTGGTTTGGTTCGTCATGGCTCCAATCTCTCAGGAGTTGGAGCCTCCGACAATCTCGGAGCGATTCCAGCAGTGGTCACGCTACACCCGATAGCGGACACTCAGCAGTCGTGGCGAAGAACACATTGTGAAGCTCGTGAAGATCGAAACTGATCCGGTATTGTGAAATCTACCATCGTGGCCCAGTCGCAATGGGCCAAGTGCAGACGAACGAAGACACGGATCATCTGACGACGTGAGCTTTTTCAGTGCGTCGCTCCGATAGCAGAACATCGAGATCTCATAGCACTGCAGCGAAAACTGCGAACTTCGTAGCAACGAACGGTCGGTCTTAGGTGATCTTCGGGCATTGCCACAGCAGCGGGGGGCGAGCCGTTGACGGGTCAGGCTGACCCTGAGCCGTCATGCAGCCATCGGCGGTAGCGGACAATTTTCCGGTAGGTATATGGGGGTGCAGCGGACACCGTCCATTGCCGTGCAGATCCTGTAGACCGAGGCACGGGAGATGCCGTAGCATCGGGACAGCCCCTTGCGGTTGGTGGTGGGGATGGCAAACTCGGCCTTGAGCGCGGCGACGTCGTCGGCGGAGAGCTTCGGTCTCGCGCCGAACCTGACGCCGGCTGCTCTTGCGCGCGCGATGCCCTCGGCCGCGCGCTCCTTGATGAGATCGCGCTCGAACTCGCCGATGGCGGCGAGCATGTGGAACAGCAGGCGGCCGGTCGGGCTGCCGGTGTCGATCGACTGGTCGAGGACGACGAGGCCCACCTTCTTGGTGGCGATCTCGGCCGTGATCTGGGAGAGGTCGAGGACAGAGCGGGCGAGCCGGTCGAGCCTCGTGACCACGAAATGGCAGCCCTCTCGGATGAAGGCGAGAGCATCGGCGAGCGCCTCACGCTCGTCGCGGCTTGCGCCGCTTCTCTTCTCCTCGAAGAGCTTGTCGCAGCGATGGGCCGCGAGCTTGCCGCGCTGGACCTAGAGGCTCTGCCCGACGGTCGAGACGCGCGCGTATCGAATTCTCATGTGTCTCGAATGTGTTAAGAAGTACCAAGACCGTGTCGTGAGACGCGAACCGAGACACACTTTATTGAGGATCGGTGGGAAGGCAAGTCGGTGTCCCACATTCCCTGAGATCTGACACGAAATTCTCTCCAGCCATTTGATGAGACTGTGTGCATGACAAGTACAAGTGAGAAAGGGTGGCTTTGCGAGCATTGTGAGACGCAGAACGATCTCAATACTCAGCAGTGTATCGTTTGCGAAAACCACCGGGCATCCGAACCGAGGATTCCACTAACTGAAACAATACCGCCGCCAGGTGAGCGCGCTCCAACCACTCGAGCCACTACAACAGGTACCCCGCGACGACTCGCGCTAATCGCAGCCTCTATGCTTGCCTTAATACTTATGGTCCAATATCGCGAACCATTATTCGTCTTGGCTAGTCACATTCTACCTGCATCGCAAAGAAACACGGATCCCGCACTGGTTGATCACGTTAAAGCCCCAATAGTGAGTGAAGCCGCCAAACACAACGAACTGGCTCGTGAAGCAGCCCGCCGAAGGGCACTCGAGGAAGAAGCTGCGCAAGAAGCCGCACGTAACCGCATCTTAGCCGAGCAGGCAGCTCGCGTGGTTGCGCAGAGACGTGCTCAAGAGGAAGCGGCTGCTCGAGAGGCCGCCAGGCGCAGAGAACAGGAGCAAGAGGCGATCCGCCAAGCAGAACGACGGCGTGCCGAAGAAGAGGCATGGCGTCGAAGCCGGTCCATAACATTTAGAATTAGGGGAAATCACCCTAACACTATGATGATAGCATTCTATTCCCCAGACGGTCGGTTTGGGTGGCCGGGAGGCGATTCTGGCAATCGAATAAATGGCTATCGTATCAACGACAACAGTGTGCAGACGCACCGCCTAAATTGCTCGCCGGGCGACCGAATTTGCTTTGGCGCCTGGATTTACGGGAACGCCGACGGCCCCTATTGGGGATGCGGCCCGCGTTGCCGACACAGATGCAGCAACTGCTGCTACCATTGCGGAACCGAGCCCAACCTCATAAATCTAAACCCCTGATGCGGAGCTATAGATTGCGTCACGACTACCGCGCCCCACTGCTCAATCTTGAAATTGCAGAACAGCAGCCTCAACCACTTGCTCGATCGCCTCGCCCTTCAACCCTTTCCCGGCCGCTGAAGGAAAGTGCACCACATTCGCCCACTCCTTACTGATTACTGACCACGGATAAAGATCTGGACACATAAGTATGATGCTGCCGCGAGCACTCGCCGCCATGCTGTCCCAGGCGCGCCCCAAACTGGCGAAGTCTGTCGCCGCTCGCCCCGTGCGAAAATAGATCGGCGGGCGTTCAGAATGAGCCCTCTCTAGCGGATGAGCCGGTGAATTTGACCACACAAATATCAATCTTCGGCCTTTATCGACATCAATGAGCCATTTTGCGTCCATTGCTATCGACAACGCCTCAAGACCGCTAGAAGCACCACTTGCGCTTGTCTCTGCTTCCAGCCTTAAGGTCTCATCCGCAACCTCCTTCCACTCGACCATTGCATCAAAGAAGCGTGTCTCAAGTATACTGGCGTTCGCATTCCCCCAGAAATCAGAATAGAACACAAAGGCGGACCGGAAAGTCACCAATGACTGACCCGTTCCCCGCACCGCAGATATTATCTGTCGATTGAAGGCCCTTATTGAACCCAATAGCCGCCGTGCCCCTCGCGGGGTCGCGCTTGTCCGATCAATGCAATGTACCGCGTCAATCTCATAACTCCTGGGCTCCATTTTCTTCCTTGGTGTCATCTCTAACTCCCCGCGCCAGCGCCCCTCGACCAGAACTCAAAGAAGTAGAAGCACGAAAACAATCACGCCGATAAGTCCGCGATACAGAATCCGCGCTACAAAATCACTGGATAATTTGAGGCTTGCCGCAGCAGAGGCACCCAAAATCCCTATCAAAACTATCGCGCCGCCACCCTGGAAATACTGCCGCAAGTGCGAACCCAACGCACTTACCAGGTTGTGCTTGATCAAGAAGTGAAGCCCCACAAGCGTCAGCCCTACCGACGCAGCTCGAAGTGCGCGGTCACCCCAGAGCCGCACCCGAGCAGCTTCAAATGTGAATCCTCCAACCTCAACAACGCCGCTTTGGCCAGGGCTATCACAGACCTCGCACCGCTTGGCGGTGGCCTCGTTCCAAGTGTCGCAATTCTGACATCGCCAACGACGAAGATCCGCACTTAACTTTACCTCCCACTCGCGAAGCCATCTGATGCACTGCTGAACGACCATTCGTTGCTCCGCCCTGCTGTCAGCTATGGTCATTTCTTGGGTTTAAGGGCTCGCCCCCTAAGCCCTCCGGTCACAGGAATTGATGATCCTGACTTGGTCAGAAGCGTGCCTTTCAAGCCGACCCCGGCGGACGGCGTTCGTTTAAGTTCCGACCGCGTGCCGCTACGATCCGCCGGACTAGCGGCCGCTGATGTTGCCGCAGGGGGGGGCGACACCGCGTCCTCTACCTTACGATGCGATGTCAAGACTCCTGAGAATAACCCACCTATCGACGTGCGGCCATCACTCCCCCGCACTCGCATGGATGCCTCGATATCAGCAGCCTTCAGGCTTTTGAGTTCGTTAAACACATCACGAACCGATGGGCGTTCCTCCGGATCCGCGGATAGCATCTTTAGAATTAGAGCCTCCAGTGGAGCTGGCAGGCTTCTTCCAGTCGAGGCCAATTCCCCCTTTTCAGAGACTCCATTGCAAAGGTATTTTAGCTTTGCTCGGTCGAAATCAGGAAAATGACCGCACCAGTATTGGCAAAATATTATTCCTAGCGCAAATACGTCCGACTTTGTGCTGATGAGCGTCGCCTTAGGATCACTCTTGCCCGAAATGATCCCCCATAATTCTGGTGAGTAGTAAGCAGGATCGCCGACGATTTCATCGGGCGGAAGTTCTATGGGGCCTTCAAAATATGAATCGTCGAAGTCAATAACCTTGGCCACATACTTCTTCTTATTGGTCCTTTTTATCAGAATATTCGGCGGCTTGAGGTCGCCATGAACAATCTTCGCGTCGTGCAATATCCGAACGCTGTGCGCAATGGTAACCAGAAGAAGTAGCTTTTCATCCGTAGACAGCCCCCTTATGCCATCCACGTCAAGGGCGCTGGTTTCGACTTTCTCGGATACCTTATAGTACAGCGCACCTTCACGAAAGAAGTCGAACGGGAAGATCAAGTTTCCGCCTCGCCCCACTGACTTCTTTAGGGCATCGATTATTCTTCTTTGCCGCCCCTCAAAGTCGGCGCACTTGGTGCGCTGTTTCGCTTTATTCGCCTCGCTTCCAGGCGCTCCTGCCACCGGGTATTTAGGCGATAAAAACTGCTTTATAAAGAACTCTTCCCCCCCTTTCGCTGCAAACGCCCACAGGCTTCGACCGCTATTAGCGGTTGTTCCATCGGAGAGGAGGCGATACCCTTGAATTGATGTTCCCGCCTTCATCGAACGCCCCCATTGTTCGCGTCACGGCCGTCGACGAAGCGCGCGCTCTTCTGGTACCGATCCAAAAGTTCCTTTACCGACGCTTCGTAAACCGCTCGCTCTTCCGCAGCCGCCTGCTCCGCTTCTTTCAGCTGCTCCTTCGCAGTGGCAAGGCCCTGGTTCTTCATAAGCAACGCAGCATATGACTGTTCATATTTGCTCAAGAGTGTGTCGCGCAAAGCGCTACCTCTCGAAGTGAGCGCCTCCCTCAGTGCACCAAAACTCGCGTATCCAATCGGCACCATTACCATCGAGACGTCGTCACCTGCCGTTGTGCCTAAGACGTTAGCCAGACGCTGCGCCCAATCCCGGCACGAGTTGGACGCTCGGAGCTGTGCTCTGAGCATCGTTTCAAAATGAATCGGAGTTTGAAAATAGTTATAAGCACCATCCGTGCAAACGAAGATCACTCCAGGGCGATAGTAGACAACTCGTCGGGAATTCAGTCGATTTGGCGCGACTTCACTTATATAATTGCTTAAAGGGGCATCAGATGGTAAAGCCGGATGTAATGTATTTGGTGCTTTGACGTCGTCTGATGTGATTTGATCGAGGGCTTCGTCAGACAGATAATAGGCCCGCGAGTCTCCCGCCCAAACAGCAACAAGCTCGACTTGGTTTTCGCCTATTTCATACGATAATGCGGATACTGTTGTTGGCAGACGGCGAATACCTCGTCCCTTCACCTTCGATTCCTCTCCGGAAGGCACAAGTCGCGCAGAGGCTTTCGAAAATGTAGAATCAAACGCCAATGAAAGAGATCGTTCATCCAAGTTGTGGTTTCGATCTGGCTGTTGGTGTGGAACCAGGGCAATGCCACCTACTGAAGCAACCGATAAGTCGGAATCGTTCTTGTCTGTTTCGCGAGAGCGATCGAATGCGGTGTTCGCGGTTCCAAGTTCGTCGTCTGCGCGATGAAGTTGGGTAATGCGTCGGGGGCTTTCGATAAGCGACTGCGGCTCATCGACCCTACCATTTGGTCCCACGATGTATTGCGCTACTACGTCAGCTGCAAGCCGGGCAGCCAAGTACGCCCCAGTCCTGATTTCTCCCCTCACCAAGAATTTTGCACTACCCGATCCCCCCATGCCGTCAAAGGCAGCTATATAGCCACTTCGATGGTCGTTTCGAATCGATACGACTGGCCAAGCATCCTCGCCAGAGCCTTCGATCTTCTCAAGCCAAATACTGATTGGCTCTATAGCTTGGGACAGAATTGCCGGTGCCTCAATGTCGACATTGAAAGCATCCGGCATTTGCACTGCATGAGCCGGGCGGGCGGGTTGCTCTCCAGCGGGCATCATGGTCAAGTCTCCGCCTGTGACCCTTCGCTGAGAGCGAAGGGCCTTAAACGCAAGGATTGCAACAAAGCACCCGATCAGAGCCAAAACGACGAACCAGATGAGTTGCGGCTCCAAAGAGCTGACGCCATCTGGCAGGCCGCTTATAATTGCACCGATCGGATCTTCTCTCATGGCCTAAATACTGTTCGCCAGAGTGTCTAAGATAGTCTGATAATCAACGTCACCAAGGCCGGCTCCTGCCTGTGACGGGAAATGGATCGTCTCGTCCCAATGCGTTGCGAGATCGCCCCAAGGGTAGGCTTCCGGCGCAAAGATCACCAGACGCCGTGATGATGCACTAATCACTTGGCTATCCCACAGGTCCTTCAGCTCATCGAACGACCTAGGTAAATCTGAGGGGTAATGTGCCACGGACTTGTCTTTGGATACTTCAAGCGCGTGAGCGCTAGCATCTGTCCAAACAACGACTACATGTCGTCTCCTGAACCCACCGGTTGTCCACTTTGACTTTATGGCCATCGCTATTGCTTCGAGTGCATTCTCGGGCTCGTCACCGCCGCCCTCTGGCCGAACCGACGAAACGAATTCCTTGAATTTTTCTGCATTCCCGGGAAGCTCGAAAAAGTCGGATGAGCGAACCCACGAAGCTCCGTCAGCGTAGCAGTCTCCGAACGCAATTACGCGAACCCTGAGCTGTCCGACCTCCTTCTGCTTATCGGACAGTTTCGTCCTAAGGTCGCTATCGAACCGCAGCGCATTTACTTTTACTCCATCAATGACCGGAGCCATGCTACCAGTCTTATCAATGCACATAACAATGTCGACGTCGTAGTTCGTGCTCATGTATTGCCTCCTGCCTTGTCAGATTGAGATAGGTTGGAACAGATCAACTAGGATCCCGTTTTCGAGTGCTCCGTTGAGATCAGCCAATGACTACGTGGGCTACGTCCGCAGGCGCTTAGGGAGCACCAGCTTTGAACCCGACCCTGGCGATTCAGTCGAAACGCCCTTGGCGGCATCGCCAATTATGCTGGTCGCAGGTTTCCTCGGTGGCGCGATTTCTTCTCGACCGAGTCCGGCGCCAATCGAGGGGGAAGCACCATCTTTTGCTGCTTCAATGTTTTGCTGAAGAGCCGTGGCCACCCGTATCTCCCTGGTCTCAATTACGTCATCGCCATCGAGCACGCCTCTTTCGCGAAGTTTAACCGTAGGTGGACCAGTTGGCAGCTCCAGCTCTCGTCCATCTGTTTTAGTTATAACAATAGAAGTGGAGCTGCTAGTTAGGTCCTTGAGTTCTGTTGGTTCAGAAAGTTCATCTCGTCGAATGATGTTGACGCGTCGCAGCAGGCCGCCGACCCATGTTCCTCCCTCGACATCACCGTCGTCTGGGGAAACCGAAAAACGTCGCGATGACGTCTTCACCCCAATTTGTACGATCTCCGAAAGGAATATCTTGTGGATCGACTCATCAATTATGTCGCCACTCGCTATGCTGAATTTTGCATTGTAGACGATCAATTGCCTTTCAGCGATGTACAGCACAGACGCAATCGCCGGGTCGTATTCCACTGATCGCCCGGTCGAGTCAGCTCCTATCTGGATGCGGCATTTGCGAGCAGGGCCAGATAAAAATACCGATCGCTCCGAGATTGTCCTTAGTGAGGCCGACGGCCCCAGCAGATCTCCTATAGCGATGTGCTCGCCTTCGAATGGCTTATAGTCTTTGATGTCGAACACTCGAAGCTCTGAGATCGGTTTGTCGATTCTCTTGTATGACCTCCCCCAAATCTTCTTCAGATCATGCGCGCGCGCCCGCCGAACCTCGGGCAAGCATGTCGCCAATGGCGTTCGGGTCAGATCGATTGCTCTTCCGTATCGCTTCCACAGCAGCCACGCAGCATACATCCAGGCCAAAAGCCCTATGCCGAAAGGAAGCAAAACCAACCCTCCCGCACCGGCCGCTCCTATTCTGAACCAACTTGCGTCAGACACGTCCGGCTGTTCTGGCAGTTCCCAATCGAAGAACGTCTTGACGTCAGATCGGTTTGGAGGTGCATCGGTCATGGGTTCTCTCCGACGGCACGCTGCATAGCGATCCGGAACTGTGGATACGGTACGGGTAAGGTCATATCGGCTGAGTAGGGCAACAAGAAGAAGTGCCTAAGAATCTCGTGCTTTGGCTCAAGTCCATGGGCTTGCAGCCCTGACAGCGCATTCGAGAAAAGCTCGCGCAAGGCGGGACCATGTGCCTTGCCGGAGTCGGCCAATAACGTAGCCACCAACAATGCCGCAAGTGGCGACTTCCGCTCTGCAAGTGCCTGTTCTGCAAACGCCAAGGAACGGTCCAATATCTTTGGAGGCAGGTGCCGTGGGCGCTGTCTGCCTAGGAGAGTGATCGCATAGAAATATTTGATTGTCGGGTGCGCGCACTGACTCATAGCCTTTTCCAAACACTCAACGGCAAGTGTCACATCCCCAAGTGCACCCGCGCAGAGTCCGAAGTTCATCCACAACGCGCCCGTGCATCTTTCGGGAGCAGCCTGGAAAGTAGGTAAGTATGATAGGTAGTGCTGTGCTCGGCTCCGATCCAAGCGATTGCCCTGCACAAGGTCGGAGAATCGAGGAAATACTGTGCGCACCGCTGTCCACTCAAATTCTCGGAGACCGAGCGGATGTAGCGCTTTGGATCGCGGCGCAATGTAAGTCAGAAAATCGCTCGTCGTTGGTCTCTTGCTGGGCAACTTTACGTAATTTATCTCCGATATTTGAGCATACAATGCAGGATAATCTTTGGGTTCTACAGTGGCAAATAAATTTATTCTCTTTCTTAGCGTCTTTGCATGCTCAATTTCTAGGAGAACCGGCATGCTCGTACTCGATGAAGGTGTCAGCAGTACTATGACTTCAGCACAAGAGCTGATAGCGAAACGCACTTCATCCAACCATTTGTCGCCTACTCTCAGGCTGGTCCTGTCCCTCCATACAGTGTGACCAGCGCTAATTAGTGCCCGTTCTAGGCCCGATGCCGTATCTGCGTCGATGCTGCTGTAGCTTACGAAAAAACTCGAAGGAAACTCCTCTGGAATTGATGGGTGCCACTGCATGAGGGCGACTCCTCACATTTGACCGGGTGATGGCGAACGGCTCGCTACGCCCGGTCGTTGAGTGTTTGTTGGGACGATCTGTCCCTCCCGAGCATAGCGCGTCCCTCCCCGGCGCAGGGGCGGTGTGCGCGTCAATGACCTCATCTCCCCCATCGCCTCCCTCCTCCACTCCGTTCCGGCCGGCCCCGAGCCACCCCAGTGCTCGCGCTAGTGTGCGCCGTGGGCCCTTCCTCGCGCTCTGCGCCTTGACCGCTGAAGGCGTCACGGAAGTCGTGCGCCAGCTTGGCCAAGGGGCATACAGACAATGTCACAGAGGTTCGACGTTTATCAAGCGATCACCGAGCGGATCATCGAGGCGATCGAGCACGGTGCCGGCGAGTTAAAGCTGCCATGGCACCGGCCTGCCGGATCGCTGACGCGGTCGGTCAACATTCATTCGGGCGCCGCCTATCGCGGCATTAGCGTGATGACGCTGTGGGTGAGGCGCAGCGCAAGGGCGAGAATGCCTCGCTGATCGTCTTCTACAAGGAGCTGGAGTACGCGCGCGAGGAGCCGCAGGAGGGCGGACGATACGCGCTCGCTGTGGATGGCGCGCGGCATGTCCGTAGCTGGAGGATGCGGAAGCAGCGGTCGTTACCCCAGATATTGTCTCTTGTTGGCCCGTCTCGACGTTTCGCTGTATTGCAGTGGGACGGTAGGTATCTGGCCTACCGCGTCCGCCTAATCACAGCTTCGAGCGAACCGACGAGATCAGAGGCGATCCGGACGTCGCCTGAACATCGCTCAAGCCGGCAGTTGACCCAATCCGACAATGTTCCAGTGGTCCGGTCTTGCGTCCGCTTTGTACGAACACCGGCCAATACTCACACGGCAACAGTGCTTGTCCGTATTGTGCGCCGTTGGCTCGATCCCAGCGAGCCAGCGTCTTGACGAAATACCTACCCGCAGTGGACATTTCACGTTGCCTTCAGGCTGACGATCGGTTTCGACATGTCCCGGATTTTCATCTCGCACTCGAGTAAGAACGATGACGTAGCAATTGCGCTACGTGATTGGCTTGACGCACAAGGGTGGGCTGGTGCCGACGACGTTTTCCTGGATCTCGACCCCGAACGCGGCATTGCTGCAGGCGAACGTTGGCGTGTTGCATTTGAAAAGGCGATTACGCGCTGCGAAGCAGTTCTATTCGTCGTTTCGAACGACTGGCTGACCTCCAAGTGGTGTAACGACGAATACCACTTGGCGACCATCCACAACAAACCGCTATTCGCTTTGCTAGTCGAAGAGGTGCCAAGGGACAAACTGCCGGGGGGCATGGCGGCTCAATGGCAGTACGTGCCGCTCAAGGGGGAGCCTGCGCGACGGTTCATTACCACCCATCCGAAAACACTGCGCCAATCTCCAGTTCACATTGCTGAGACCGCTCTGGTCAAGATCAAGCGTGGACTTGAAAAAGCGGGTGTCAGCCCATCAACCTTTGATCTCGCATCAGATCCAACTCAGCCGACCGGCTGGAGAATGCCGTATCGCGGTCTTGAAGCCTTGGAGCCGCAGGATGCGGCCGTCTTTTTTGGACGCGACCACGACATTGTCCGCGGACTCGATGAATTGCGTGGTATCGCAAGTAACCCGCCGCCGCGGCTGATGGCCATCCTTGGTGCCTCTGGCGCCGGAAAGTCATCGTACCTCCGCGCGGGACTTTGGCCGAGACTAGCACGCGACGATCTTCGTTGGCTGCCACTACTGCCAATTCGCGCCGGACGAGGTGGCGCGCTCGAAGGTAGCGAAGGCCTGATCAGCGCCCTCGAGGATGTACATCGTCGACTTGGTCTGAAGGCCAGCCGTGCTGATCTGCGCAAAATTATAATGACTTCGGCCGGTTTTGTGGACGTGCTTACAACTTTGCGCTCGGCTGCCGCATCTCGTGCGCTCCGCAGCGAACCACCATTCCCTCTCCCGGTTATCTGCCTTGATCAAGCCGAGGAACTGTTCGCGGTAGAAACCGGAACGGGGCGTGACGAATCTGAACGGCTCATCGCCTTGGCGCGTGCGGCGATGGATAGCGATGCCGCTCTGGTGTTAGCGACGATTCGCTCCGACAGCTACAATGTGATGCAGACGGCGAAAGCCTTGGCAGGCATTCACCAGCATACTTTCAGTCTCGGACCTGTCCCTGGCGGCGAGGTAGCCAATATCATCCGGGAGCCCGCTAAGTTGCTGCGGCGCAAGGTCGGGCCAATAGCACCGGAGTTCGACGACGCAGTCGTGAGCCAGCTTCAGGACGAGGTTGCAGGCGAAGCGGATGCGTTACCGTTGCTCGCTTTCGTTCTCGAACGACTGATGCGCGAGAACGCTGCCAAACCCGTCATCGGCATCAACGAGTTGGACCAAACTGGCGGTATCGCCGACGCCATCAAGGCGGCCGCCGAGGCGGCGCTTAACGATGCGGGCATAAGACAGGATGATGTCGCGCGCCGCAATATCTTGCGACGGCTGTTCATTCCGGCGCTGGCGCGCATCGAGCCAAAAACACGCGTAGTGCAGCGCCGTACGGCGAGGCTGGACACGCTCGACAGTGATCTTGTCGCGCTCGCGAAATCCTTAACGGCCCGGCGCTTGCTGGTCACGCGGAAGACTGCAGGAGAGTTTGCAAGCACCGTGACCGTGGAGGTGGCGCATGAAGCCTTGTTGCGGCGTTGGACAGTCCTCGATGCGTTACTTGCCGAGGACAGAGACGCTCTCATGCTGCTCGACGCGACGTTGGTTGCCGCCGACGACTGGACCAAGGCCCAATCGACAAATAAGCGCGACTTCATTGTCCACCATGGTTCGCGGCTGGCCGATGCTCGGGCTCTTGCAAGTCGAGGCGCCGGTTGGGCGCGAGATATTGCGGCGGCTGATGACTACCTGTCAGCCTGCTCAATGGCGGAACGAACGCGACTGGAAAAGGAAGCGCGGGCCGCAAAATGGCTCAAACGCTGGGCAGCGGCAGCTTCAGTGCTAGTCGTTTTAGCGTCCGTTGCAACTTGGTGGGCGTGGGATAACAGCCAAGGAATTCTCGTGCGCAATCATGAAATTGCAAGACAATCCGCAGCACTCGAATCTGCCAGCGAGGCTGCAATTCTAGCAAAACAACAAGCAGAGCAAGCACGCGACACCGCAGTCGACGAAGCGAAGAAAGCCCAGTTGGCAAAAGAACTTGCAAGCAAAAATCTTCAGGACGCGATGCGAACTGAGTCACTCTTCCGGGCACAGCAGGCACAGGCCGCACTGAAGTCGGGCGATGCCGTTACCAGTATGATTTTAGCCCTTGATGGTTTGCCTGACGCCTCATCTGAAACTGAGATACGCAGAAATAGGCCGTGGGTCATTGAAGCAGAAGCGGCACTACGGGCTGCCTTGCGCTCCCAGAAGGAGCGGCAAGTATTCGTCGGTCATACCGGTCCGGTCACGTCACTGGCGTACATATCAGATGACCGCATTGTAACAGGATCTAAAGACGAGACGGCACGACTGTGGGATGTCGCTTCCGGCAAGGAATTAATGCAGTTCAGGGGGCATAGCGATGAAATTACTAGTGTCACGGTAATGTCAGATGAACGAATTGTTACGGGATCGCGCGACGCGACGGTTCGGATTTGGAACACCTCCACCGGCATGGAGTTTCTAAGGATCGACAACAACGACGAAAGTGTCACTAGCGTTGCTATTTCACCGAAAGGTCAAATCATTGTCGGCTCGCAAAGAGGATACGTGCGCCTATGGGATAGCAAGACAGGGGAAATGATAAGCGAGATTGCCGCAGGTGCGGGTGGCGTTACGGCTGTGGCGGTTACGGAAGACGGGGATATTGTCACCGGCCACAGCAATGGCACTACAAGTGTTTGGAGTGCGGAATCAGGAAAGCGAATATTGCAACTCAAACACGACGACTATGAACTGCCAGTCACCTGTCTAGCAATCACAATTGATGGGTATATTGTCGTTGGATCGTACGACGGAGTGGCACGCCAATGGAGTAGGTCTACTGGTGACAAAATTGCAGAATTCAGAGGTCACCGAGGCCCAATCAGAAGCATCGCAGCGTCATCCAACGGCAGCCGCATTGTCACTGGGGCTGACGATCAAACCGCGAGAGTTTGGCAAGCCGACTCCGCTGTTGCGCTTGAACAATTTGTGGGTCACGTCGCGCCAGTGTTGGCTGTTACGTTTTTTGAAAATGGAAAGGTTCTTACAGGTTCCGCAGACGGCACAGCACGTCTTTGGGATAAATTGCCAAGGGGTCGCTTGGGCGAACTCTCTGACAAATCTCACAAAGTTACCAGCGTCGCCTCGATTGGAGACGGACGCATAGTAACTAGCTCGAAAGACGCAACAGCGCGGCTGTGGGATAGATTTGGTCAAGAATTATTGATTCTAAGGGGCCACAGGGAAGTAGTGACTAGCGTGGCGATGGCGATGAATGGGCAAATTGTCACTGGCTCCTGGGACGGCACAATACGCGTTTGGGACCTCAATACCGGTCGGCAAGAAAAATTATTCGAAAGTGGCGACGGCGGAGTCGCGCGGGTAGCCGTCACACCAGAAGGGCTAATTGTCGCTGGGCATTTAAATGGCACCGTTAAGGTGTACGATGTTATTTCAAGCGCTCAGATCGCATCATTTAAGGCGGCGGAGAGGCTTATAACGAGTATAGCGACGACGAGCAATGGCGGCGTACTTGTTGCTACTTTAGAGGACTCAACTGCCCGTTTGTGGGACCTAAAGACTGGCAAGGAGCGCGTTAAATTCGTGGGCCATCGGGGGGGCATCACTAGCCTCGGGGTAACTTCAGACGCCCGAATTGTTACAGGTTCGGTTGATGGCACAGCTCGAATATGGGATTCAATCACAGGCAAAGAACTGATAAAATTTGTAGGACACGAGGCGGGCATCACGAGCATTGCCGTGACTGCGGATGGGCAAATTTTCACAGGCTCTGGCGATAAGACTGCCCGTGTTTGGGACGCTGTTACGGGGAAAGAGATTCTGAAAATAGATGATGAGCGGGAGCAAGTTGCAGTAGTCCTCTCGACTGCAAGTGGCCAACTGTTGATTGGAGGGGAATACGGCGGATTATCGATCTGGGAGCACCCACGTGCAGGCGAGCTACGCGCATCCGCGAACCGCCGTCTGCCGCGATGTCTAACGCCTGTGCAATTTCAAGAGGCTTACGTTTCGTCAACAGAACTTGCACGCTTCTGCGCCGGGAACGCGCGATGGCCATTCGACCCTGTCGGGGCAGAAATTGAACAAGCTAAATTGATCGCCGTTGATCGAGCCGATCATGCGTCGATTATTCGTGATGCAAGACTGTCTGTATCCACGAGGGCGCCACCACGCTGAAGTGGCTGCGCCGGTCTTGTGTAACCTTTGGTTCGGCGGCCTAAGACCATTAGGACGCGTGAATTGAGTATCTGAGAGCCTCTCCGCTCAAAGGTCGCCGTTGAGGCGTCGGCACAACGCGGTCGAGCAGCACAGTCGAGCAATTCGATGCCGCATGCACCCAAACGACACAGCCTCCCTGTGTGATCGCGTACTCAATAACTTCTGTCGTTCCACCTCGTCCTGCGGCCGGAAGTCCGTCCCAAATTGCTATGAGTACATCGCTGCACTCCACCATGGCGCGACCAAGCTCAGCATATGCACTCGATGTGTCAGACAGGGAGCCGGGTAGACTCTCAACACAAACTGCACGTCCCAATAGCGCGTGGTAGTCTCTGGTGTCCTTGGCCGAAGCGAAGGTCTGCACATAGTCCGCCGACGAATACGGTTGGAGGGCATGCAGATCGAGGCCAAGCCTAGCGGCGGTATCTGCGAACAGCCGATCAGCGCCTTCGGCCAAAGCCGATATGGCAACAACAGGTTCATTCGGCGCCGCCGCATGAAACACGTCAATGATTATCGCAAGCGCGTCTGTCAGACGCCGCACTATCTCGCTGCGCGGCGTGACTAAACGATTGGGACGATGCCCTGTGCAGCCGATCCTCATTGTCAGCTCGATTCATCCAATGGCTCGACCGATTGACCAGATTTGGTCGAACGCCGCGGGAAAATGCGCGGCGTCGACTTGGATCTTCGCGGCGTCGGTCGCCAGTCGTGCCAATGGTGCGATGGCTGCGGCATTGGTAAAATCCTGCATGCCTTTGAGATCACTCTGTGTTCGCGACTCCCTCGACATGCTGGCGCCAACGTTTTCTGCGCGCGACAACCACGCCTCGTCAAGCCGGACGTCGTATCGATGGAAGGACAACAGAGGCTGTTGCAAACCAGCGCCATCGCCGAGTAGATCGTGGCTGAGATCGCCGACCACACGGTCCACATGCCAACTCCGTGCAGGCACGCTCATCCATTGAAGCAACGTCAGTCCGAGTTCCTGGCCGTCGGCAATCATGCCTTGCAATGCGAAGACCGCTTCAAGCGCAGCGACACGCGAGCGCTCCGCTCCCTGTTCATACGAGCCGGTACCGACCGAGACGATCAGAAGATTGTCAGCGCCAAGTTTCCATGCACGTCTCTCGCCGCGCGGCTCAAGAGCACCGCCACCCAGATTGTAGCCTGTGATCCCTGCCATCATAAACAGCTGCAAAGCTGGGTTGTTGTGCGGGGACACACCGCCATCAACAAATTGGCCACGGCTCGGGTTGCCGTAGTCGTCCACGCCCTCAAAGATGCCAATATGAGCAGGCGAAAAATATCGCGGGGCTGCCGTTGATGCTCGAATGAGATCCAATAGTTTGTAGTCCGCGTTGCCTTTGCGAATGGGCGTGTTGCCGACCCCAGGCCGTGAAGCGAAATAGGGTCCAGCGGGATTATTCACGATCGGCCAGATGCTGCCGGTATCAGCCCGCTTGGCGACAATGCATAGGCCGGTCTTGATCTTTTCCGAGCCCAGTGGCCAGTCGAACACTTCAGTTTGAACCAGGCCCCGTAAGACACGCGCATCGTACATATGATCGACCACGCCCCAGCTCGCAGGGTCAAAGATTCTTGGCGCCCATGCCTCGAAGAGGTTGCGTACGTAAGCGACATCTTTGCCCGTCGCAAGCAGTGTCGCGATCATCGAGCCGACTGATGTTCCGCCGATCAGGTCGAAGTAATCCGACAACACCAAGTCGGGTCGCCCTAGCTTCTTGCGTAGAGTGGCTTCAATTTCCTCCAAGAAGCAGAGCGTCACGATCCCGCGTGTTCCGCCACCATCAAGCGACAGTATTCGTTTGGGACCTTCGCACTTGTAGCGGGCGGCAATTGCACTGGTCATGCACGCAACTCATCAGAAATTCACCATCTTCGATCCAAGCCTAGCAGACTGATGAGGGGACGTCAGGCGGACATTTGTCGAGCGTACACGAACATAGCGCGTGGGCACGTCAATAGCGCGTAGCTTGAGCAGAGGGTGTAGTCTCTGCTCAAGTGTTTCAGATGTCGATCTTTTCAGCGATCTCAATCGCGTCGTCGATCTCAATGCCGAGATAGCGCACAGTGCTCTCGATCTTCGTGTGACCGAACAGGAGTTGCACCGCACGCAGATTTCCGGTGCGCCGATATATCAACGTTGCCTTGGTCCGTCGCATCGAATGCGTGCCGAATTTCATCGGATCGAGACCAATGCTGGCTACCCATTCGTTTACCAGGCGGGCGTACTGCCGTGTTGTCAGCCCGAAACATGGCTCGCCGCGGCCTGCAAACAGGAACTGGCCGGGCGTTCGACTAGTCTCGCGCAGATACTCATCGATCGCTTGTCGCGTCTGCTCCGTCAATTCGAAGCGCACCGGTCGCCCCGTCTTTTTCTGTCGCACCGTTGCCCGGTCGATAGCATATCCGCTTGGTGCCACGTCATCAACCCGGATGGCGACAAAATCGCAGCCGCGCAACTTACTGTCGATCGCCAGATTGAACAACGCAAGATCTTGCGTCTTGCCTTCCACCTGCAGCTTCGTGCGGATCGACCACACATGGCTCGGACGCAGCGGCGGCTTCGGCCCGACCATCTTGCCATTGTTCCAAGGCGGCCTGCGTGGCGGCCTTCCAGTCGAGTTCATCTCGTTGTCGTTCATCGTCAGTCTCCTTTGCTTTAGAGACCAACGAGTGTGCGCCTGCCTTTCCCATATTGGCGGCTCGCGCCTTCAATTGGTTAGCATTGAAAGCGCGACGGAAGCTCCCCTCCCCAATAGCTGCCGAGAACTAAGATGGCGCGCCTTCGCAGTCGAAGGCAGCATCTGGCCCACCTTGAAATCGGAACAGAAACAGACCCGGGTGGTAAGCGGTCATCGAGGCTTTGAGCCGTAGCAAAGATGAATTTTGCGCTGCACCACCCCGTCCCACCTCGCGCGGGCTGGAAAGTCACATGAGTGTTGAGCGCGAGCACGACCGTCGATGTGGGTCATTTGCGTTATGCGTCAAAGGTCTAATCGACGCAGTGCAGAGATTCCGGACGTCGTCCTAGGAGCAGATCAGTCAGCAGATAGGCGTCGTGCAGCCGTCGCGATACATCGATTAGCGGACCTCATCACGTAGTGGAAGGCCCGCTATCGTGCTAGCTCAACCGTACTCTCCCCGTAACCTCTATCTTGAATCGATCGTAATGCCTGGGCGAGAACTTCGGCTTCCTCGGTGCTGTTAACGAGCACCAAAATCACTGTGCCATGCAACTTCTTGAAAGAGGTGAGCTCGGACATGAATTGTATGATGTGTTCGCGTATCCGCCATCTCTCCATTTGATCGCGGGGCGCACGCAAATCGAGTGAGTGATGCTGGTAGCTGCGCGTCGACCGATGGATCGTATCCAGAGCCAGCGACCGATTGATGCCGAGCAGATCGAAGAAGGGATATGGCCGCAAATCGAGCACGGCAGCTGCGCGCGCCAACTCAAGATGACGCAGGAAGGCTGCACCATGGATCTCTGCCATCGGTACGCAAATCAGACGCGTAACGTCGTGCAGCGGGAACAGTGACAACTGGCCTTTTTCATGATGGCTCGGCGGCATATTCGCGTCGACGAGCTGCAGCTCCGGTTTTTTCATGGCGCAAGACTCCCGAGCTTCGCTTCGAGATCAGTGTAGTGCACCGATGAGAGCTCGGTTGAGGCACCCCATCGCGGGGGGCTCATCTTGAACTCACCAGTGATATTGTCCTTGTAGCTGCGGTCTTTCAGAAACGCGGCCTGATACATCCGTGGCGCAACGCCGACAAAGGGCCGAAAAAGAACTTTTGACGGATGGCCGGCTGCAAGGGAGGGCGGTTTCCAATCCTTGTCGGTTGTCGTGATAGAATCGCTGTGCAACTTCAGCGCGCGGCTCTTCGGGTAGGGCTCAATGTAGTGCACCTCGTCGACGCCAGCACTAACGATATGCCTGGCGCAGTAGTGACAGGGAAACGTGGTCGCAAACAGCCGTGCTCCGATTGCTGACACGCCAATGCGCGCAGCCGTCAGCAATGCATCCATCTCGGCGTGGACGGCGCGACTGAACTCAATCAAACCTCCGAGCTTGGTCTCCCTGATCTTTTGCACAACGGCAGCGCGATCCTGACCTTGGAGAAGAGCCGGGAAGGTGTCGACCAGCTCGTCGATGATTTCGTTCTGCTCTCGATTGCTTGAGCAGAATTTAGTCTCCCTAAAGACGCATCGGTGATCGTGCACTGTAGAGTCGGAAGCGGCTTCACCATAGACCCCGCCGCCAGCCATTGGAACTTCGTTAGTTCCCGTGGCGACAATATTTCCGCCAGCGTCTACGATCGCTGCGCCGACCTGCCGCGACATGCACGCGCTCCTCAACTTCGCGGAGTGCGCATGGTGCATAGCCGTTTCTTCGATCTTCGGGCGAAGTATTCGGTTCCCGGTTATGAGGTCGACGAAGCGGCGGATGGCCTCGTTCATGTCGGTGTTTTTGAGGTCGTCTTTTTGAGCATCCTTCGAATTGTCGACAAAGAAGTCAGACTCGTGAAAGGCAGCAGTGACATGCTGCCCAAAAGGGACCGCGGCGTCGGCGTCTCGGTGAATGAAGTCCTCAATTGCTTTCGTGGTCTCAGGTTTCGTGCGCGCCTTGGTATCGAACAGCTGTCGCAGCCTCCGATCTCTGGAGTCTAGGTCGGCCACTACACCGACGAGTAGAAACGCGTCCTGGTAGACGCTGCGCAATAGGTGCACCTCGTCAGGGTGGCGCAGCGAATCGATAATGTAGGCGCGCGGCTTGCCGTCGATTACGCCTTCGTCCTTCTTGGAAAGCTCTGTGCGACGTTCTCGTATCATCTTGATTGAGGCGCGCGCGACAGCGGCATTGTCACCGGTTTCGCGACGCATATCGTCGCCGCGGTCTTGCATAACGATCATGTCGGCAAGGGTCTTCCGACCAGCGGCACCATCCGGCACGACCAGGCCGCGAGCGGCCGCCCATGATCTAATCGCCTGGCTCGCCTTTATGATCGTGACTTCAATATGCTGATCATCAACCTTGGCGCGCGCGAGGAAATCGCGGATCACGTCCGCAGCAGTACCGGCGCCAGCTCCAGCAGGTGCCACGATTGCGATGAAGAACTCGTTCGCGCGCGATCTCTTGATCACCTCGACGCCGGTGGGCAGCGCTCCCGGATCGATGGCGGCAGCTATGGGCGGAGCCTGCTTCGTTTTTGGACTTGCCATGGACCGATTCTACGGATGCCGGTTGATTGCGATGGCCACTGTATGCCGTCGAGCCACTGCTCCCTAGCTGCGACAACGCCGTCTGGCAGCTCATCCACAGATTCTGGTGGGCCTCAGCCCGAGTGGATGTCGCGCGATAGATCCCTGAATTTCTTGAGGCATCAGAGCGCATCAGCGATCTTCATAAAAAACATTCCGTGTCAACGGCTTACCTCTTCGAGCGCTGCGATGGCTGCCCATCGAGGTTAGCTGCCTTTCGCAGCGTGATTATTGCGGCGACGCGGTCGCTCAACTGCATGCAGCAGACACCCTCACCGCTTGCGGGCCCTCGTCCAAGTCAATTAAATTGACATTGTCTGATCTTTTGATTAATAAATCTGACATCAGCGACGGACCACACAAGAGCTTACCCATGCGCAAGCCATGGAAGGCTGTCGCCGAGGTGGCTGACACCGCGGCCTCGAGCCTGTCCGAGGTCGTGCCTCGCATGCTCAACGCACTCTCCAAGGATTGGCGCGAGGAGATCAGTCCGCGTCTGCTATCGGCGCTACGCGATATGTTCGCCCGTGCCGAGCAGGTCATGATGTTTCCCGAGGATCGATGTGCCGAGCTGGATCGCTTGTCGCGGGCAGCAGTCGGCCTGCCGCTGGCTCGCGTTTTCATCGAATGTGCCGACCGCGTACTTGCCGGCGGCCAGTACGGCGAGGCAGGGATGGAGGCTGCTGCCCGCAGCGCTCTTGAGCTGCATGTCACGCGCGGTGTCCGGCAGGTCGAGGAGCATTACCTTCGGGAAAGCAGCGCGCCCCGCGCAGGTCGCGTCCGTGACAAGCTGGAGCAGGCCGCCAGCGGTTGCGACCTTACGGGTTGGGCGCGGCGTCTGACACGCATCGACCAAGGCCCGACGACGGTGCGACCGCCCAAGAACGATGGGCTCGATGATGGAGCCCCGCTATGAGCAAGAGAGAATGTCTCCAGCCAGAGCCATTCCGCGTCGACGTGCGCGAGTCCGCAGGCTCCGGCCGTATCGGCTGGCATAATTGCATCATCGGTCAGCATGTGCGTTTCGATGTCGATGGACTGCAGTCGTACTGCTTCGCTGCTGCTCGTCCCGTCGTCTACGATCTGATCCTCGTCGCTGCAGTGGTCGAGGTTTGCGATAAGAGTCGGCGTCGACCGGCGCACGGCTGGCACCGCAGCTTTTCGGTAGAGATTCCCGTTCACGAGCGAGCGCGCTGGCAGGACAAGACTGTCTCAGATGCATTGCACGACGCACTTGAGCTTCTGACGGGCGACAGCTGGGACATCTCCTTCAGGGATCGCGATGCGCCGGCTGAGCTGCCGGAACCGTCATTGTTGCCGCTGACCGTTCCTGTCGGCGCGGTGATGCCGTACTCGGACGGCCTCGATTCTCGTGCGGTCGCCGCGATCGTTCGCAAGAAGGTCGACGGAGAGCTGGTGCGCGTGCGTCTCGGGCCAGTCAACGACCCGGCCAGTCCGCAACGCCGGAAACAGTTCGCCAAGGTTCCCTACCGCGTTTCGGCGCTCGATCGATCCGCGGAGTCCAGCGGGCGGTCCCGAGCCTTCAAATTCACGGCCCTGGCGGGTCTAGCTGCAGATCTTTCGGGCACCGGCCGCGTCATCATGGCGGAAAGCCTCCAGGGTGCGCTAGGGCCGACGCTTGTGCCGGTGGCTCACGCCTACGAGGACTATCGCAACCATCCACTATTCACCGAACGGATGGAATCGTTCCTGGCTGCGCTGCTTGGCCGACGCTTTACGTTCGACTTCCCGCGCCTGTTTCACACCAAGGCCGAGACGATCCGCGAGGCCATGATAATCGGGGGCGAGTTCAACTGGCGCGATACGCGGTCCTGCTGGCAGCAGAGCCGGCAGGTGTCGCTCGACGGCACGCGACGGCAGTGTGGCATCTGTGCCGCCTGTATGCTCAGGCGCATGAGCCTGCATGGCACCGGACATAAGGATCCTCCGGGTACCTTCATCTGGGACGACCTGTCTGCTGACAGTTTCCCGGCGGCCGTGCTCACGGGTTTCGATCCCGTCAAGATCACCCGCGCACAGCGCGAGTACGCGATCGCCGGCGCACTCCACATGGATCATCTTGCAGGTCTTGTCGGAGACGGTCGCCACGCGGCGGAGATTGATCACGCCGCCTACCGAATCGCGCGCCCACTCGGTCTCGCCGAGAGCGAGGCCGCGTCGCGTGTCGCCAACGTCCTCCGCCAGCATCACGCGGAGTGGATGGCCTTCCGCGGGTCGTTGGGGACGCGCTCGTTCGTGAACCGATGGATCGACGGAGACCTGCCATGAGCCGGGATGGCCAGGACCAGAAGCTGATCGGAGAGCGTCTACGCAAAGCCCGCGAGAACGCCAGGATCACGCAGGCAGATGCGGCACGCGATGCAGGCATGGCGCGCACGACGCTCGTGGCAATCGAGCAGGGCGTCAGGCGCGTCCGGTTAGAGGAGTTGCAGACGCTCGCGCGGATGTACAAGACGTCCGCCAATGCACTCCTGCGCGATGAGGCGGTTCACGTCGATCTCGTCCCGCGCTTCCGCAAGACCCTCGATGCCGCCGACACCGGGATCGAGGAGGCGGTCGCGCTGCTGGCCGACCTCGCGCGCGCGGAGGTCGAACTCGAGAACATCCTGGGGATCAAGCGCTCGTTCAACTACCCGCCCGAGCGGCCCATCTTGGCCGGAGACGTGCGGCTCCAGGCGGAGCAGGACGCCCTGGAGTTACGACAGCGGTTGGGGCTCGGGCTCGCGCCCATCCGGGACATGATCACCCTCCTCGAGATGGATCTCGGGGTTCGTGTGTATGTCCGCCGTTTCAACCCGAAGATCTCCGGACTCTTTGCCTACGATGAGGTCCTCGGCGCCTGCATTCTGTTGAACGCGAACCATCCGCTCGCGCGTCGAAACCAGACCGCCGGGCACGAGACCGGGCACCTTGTTGCGACTCGCCGTGAGCCTGAGGTGCTGCTCGACCATCCGACCGTGAATTCTCGGGAGGAGCGTTACGCGGATGCTTTCGGGCGCTCGTTCCTCACGCCAAGCCGCGCGGTCATGCAGAAATTCCACGAGGTTACGGCCGGTGCCGCCCAGCTCTCGCGCCGGCATGTGATCATTCTCGCTCATTTTTTCGGGGTCGCGCGCGAGGCCATGGTTCGCCGTCTCGAAGAGCTAAAGCTCGCCAAAGACGGCACGTGGGACTGGTTCGCGCGCAATGGCGGGATCACGGACGAGCACGAGCGGCAGGCGCTCGGCGATCTTAAGGTAGCGGATCAGTACAAGACCGAGGCCAACCGCCCGACGACGCTGCGTTTGGCGACACTGGCGGCCGAAGCCTATCGGAGGGGGATACTCAGCGAAGGCCAGCACGCCCGGATGCTGAGGATGGACCGGGTCGAGCTGCGCGCTCTTGTCGACGAGCTTGGGAACGAAGAGGGCGCAGGTGATGGCCAACTTCAGCTCAAGTGACTGCAGTCCGCACGTCATCGACACGAGTGTCGCCATCAGCCTCGACGCGTCGGGCATCGCGGATGCGGTCTTGGGTTGTCTCTGCCGACCGGCCTTGATAGTCGACATCGCGCGTGACGAGCTTGACGGCGGCCGGGGCCTCGGCGTGACCGCCCGCGCTTCGATCAACCGGTGGGAGCGTGGCGGGTTGCTGTCGATCGTCAAGCTCTCGGAAACCGCCAACGACACGTTCGAGAGCCTCGTCTCCGGATCGTCCGTTGCAACGATCGACGACGGAGAAGCAGCGACCATTGCGCACGCCATCGACGTCGGCGGCATTGCCGTTGTCGATGAAGCCAAGGCGCGCAAGACGAGCCTGCGACGTTTCCCGGACTTGTCGCTCTCCAGTGCGACGAACCTACTACTGATGCCGTCACTGGCTGCGGTCATCGGGCCGGCGGCGGTTGCGGATGCCGTCTTCAAGGCCCTGACGATCAGCCGGATGCGTGTCCCGCGGGAGCTGCACTTCAAGGTCGTGAGCCTGATCGGAGAGGAGCGGGCAGCGCTATGCCATTCGCTGCCGGCGGTGATCCGTAAGCGATGAGGCGATCCGAGGGTTAGTAACCAATAGCGATTTGAATCGCGGCCCATGCCTTGGCGAACGTCGTCCCAGTCTCGGCAGACGGGTGAAGGACGCCGATACCGGCCAATACCATAGAGGAGATTTCGAGACCGCAGCACGCACTCTTTGCTCGATGCTGATGCCCAGGGTGATGGTGGTCGCTACACCCCCGAATCCGGACACACGCGGCCGCTGCTCCTTATTCGTCGGGTCGGGTGTGCTCGATGTCTGTTGTTGGGATGCTGCGCCGAGCCGCTGCTCGCTGCCCTCAGCTCCGCAAACCGGGCGCTTCGTGGCCGGTGCGCTCGACATACTCGGTGTAGCCGCCGCCGTACGGGTGGATGCCTTCCGGCGTCAATTCCAGAACGCGGTTCGACAGTGCCGCCAGAAAGTGCCGGTCGTGCGACACGAACACCATCGCGCCCTCATAGCGCGACAGCGCCGCAATCAACATCTCCTTTGTACCCAGATCGAGATGGTTTGTTGGTTCGTCCAGCACTAAAAAGTTGGGTGGATCGAACAACATTAACGCCATGACGAGGCGCGCCTTCTCGCCGCCCGACAGAACGCGGCATCTTTTCTCGGTATCGTCTCCCGAGAAGCCGAAGCAGCCGGCGAGCGTACGCAGTTGGCCTTGACCGGCCTGAGGGAACTGGTGTTCGAGCGATTGAAATACAGTGCGAGCGCCGTCAAGCAGATCCATGGCGTGCTGCGCAAAGTAGCCCATCTTGACGCTGGCCCCGATCGCGACCGCGCCTGCGTCCGGCTCAGTCGCGCCGGCCACGAGCTTCAGCAACGTCGACTTTCCCGCACCATTGACGCCGAGAACGCACCAGCGCTCGCGACGGCGCACCTGGAAATCGAGGGCATCATAGATCACGCGGCTGCCGTACTGTTTCCCCACGCCCTTGAGCGTAGCGACGTCTTCGCCCGACCGCGGCGCCTGCTTGAATTCGAACGCGATCGTCTGACGCCGCCTCGGGGGCTCTACGCGCTCGATTTTCTCGAGCGTCTTCACGCGGCTCTGCACCTGCGCGGCGTGCGACGCCCGCGCTTTGAACCGCTCGATGAACCGCTGCTCCTTGGCGAGCATCGCTTGCTGGCGCTCATACTGCGCCTGTTGCTGCTTGTCGGCGATCGCGCGCTGGCCGACATAGAACTCGTAATCGCCGGCATAGCTCGTCAGCTCACCACCGTCGATCTCGATGATCCTCGTCACGATGCGGTTCATGAATTCGCGGTCGTGGGAGGTGATCAGCAGCGCGCCGTCGTAAGCCTTCAGGAATTGCTCGAGCCAGATCAGGCTTTCGAGGTCGAGGTGGTTCGACGGCTCGTCGAGCAGCATGGCATCAGGGCGCAACAGGAGGATGCGAGCGAGCGCCACGCGCATCTTCCAGCCGCCCGACAGAGCACCGACATCTCCGTCCATCATCTCCTG